>JACCDU010414529.1_pt1 | contig 60467 bp, 92 predicted proteins | sample 7446081 | NCBI WGS metagenome assembly JACCDU01 (sample SAMN15323447, study PRJNA562643) | freshwater metagenome | isolation source: river surface water | place: USA:Blue River Watershed | collected 2017-08-17 | reverse complement strand
TTCCATAATCGACGAAGCAGCAGTCGGAGCCGCAGTCGGAGCCGCAGTCGGAGCCGCAGTCGGAGCCGCAGTAGGAGCCGCAGAAAGCGGTCTTGCTAGCACAGCAGTCGGGGGGGCTACAGGCGTGGTAGTAACAGTAGGAACCGTGGAAGCTGCGGTAGGAGCCGCAGCCGCAGGTGTAACGGCCTCCAGTCCGGGGACCACGCTTTCCATAATTGACGAGGAAGCAGTCGGGGCAGCAACCGGTACCGCCGTAGAAGCCGGACGTGCTGCGTTACTGATTGCGTTAGCTCCAGCGCCGCTGATTACATCTCCAATACCCGCGCCACCATAAGCGCCAAGGCCCGCCATGATGCCCTTGCGCAAACTACCCGTTGCGACTGTACCAAGGGCGCCAGCAGCCAGACCCGCTTGCATAGCGGTCAGCCCAAACCCAGCGGGGCCAAGGGCAATACCTGCAACCATCGGCAGGATGGACGACAAAAAGCCCGCTTCGGGCAGGCCAGTGTCAGGGTTGATAGTGAGCGAACCGCCGTGGGCCTTTGCAATCGCTTGGAGGCTATCAACCTCGCCCGGGGCCATGTGAACTAGCGTCGTGTCAGGGCCTCGGCCTCGGGATGCAAGATGTTGTGCGGCAAGTTGCAGGCTCATTGGGGCCTCACGGAAGAAGGGTTAGAGAAGTCTATCATGTGGGTAGGTTAGACACAAACGAAAGCGTTGCCACTACTGAAGGAATCGACGGCATGGCAAAAGGAGATGTTTGCGCCGCCGCTGCGTCCATAGTTACTGATACATCAGATACCGCAGCCCACATCTCAACCGTGTCTTCAGCGTTTAGTGACACAAAAAAATTGCAAGCCGCAATGATGTAGCCGGGTGTACCACCGTGTGATGAAATTACATCAAACTTACTACCGGTTCCGTCAACATCAGTGTTGTTGATCCGTAGCCAAATCCATGCGGAATGAATCTGCGTGTCGGTATTTTTAAATTGGACACTAAACTGATAGTTGTAAATACCCGACTGTTCTACGGCAATACCATCTGTCCCGTCGTTGGTACAGCCGTTGAGAAAGTCGTTGGTGTCAAACGTAATCTGCGTGACGGTATTGGCAGTAAATGTCTTGTCGGTGCTTCGCTGTATCGCAGCATACGGAAACTCAATCCATTTGCCACCACGGGGCCCCAACACTGATGCGTTAGTCGTATCTAGCTGGTTGTAGTACAGACGCTGCGCGTTGGTGAGCTGCTCCATATACCGCCCATCCGGAATGCCGGGAGAGAGCGGCAGGTTGGGGGCCTTGGGGATGGCGAGCTTGTACACCTAGCGTCTCCCGTCCGGCTTGATGTCAATACGCGGAGCGCCAAGCTGCCACTGGAGCCCAAGCTGGTTGCCCTCGACCTTGATCGACATCTGCCGCCCGCGCACCCGAATCAGAACCTGCCCGGTGTACTGTTCAACCGGGACTACCGCAGACCGAACCACAGAGGCGTTGCTTGGTCCGCCCACAGCGACGGGGTTGTTGTATCCAGAGCCAGAGTTTTGCAAGGGCAGCAGCGTCATGGTCACCTGCGGGTTAGCCGCCGAAGACCCCCGGAACGTCATGTCAGGCAGCAAGCGCCAGACGTAGCCGAAGTTGTGCCCATCACCGATGTCGAATTCAGCAGATGTGATGTACGAGGATATAGCTGCTGGGGTGCCTGTAGTGTTGTCGTCCACACCAAGTTCGTGGAACACAAGGTTGTCTTCGTAGGTCGCAGCCATCGGATACTCGTTCAGCCCAGAGTCGATCCAAGCTGTCCGCGCCATGGTGCCGTAGTACCAGATGTTCTCCAAATAGTTGTAGACCACGTAGCTGTCGATTGCGGTAGCGTCGGCGGAGCAGTAGAACCACCAAACCTCGTTGAAGCCCTCGTTGGTTCCGACAAAGAACTGATCTTGCTGATCAAGATTGATGTTGCCAAAGACGTGCTGACGCAGGTCGCAAGACAGCGTTTGGATTCGCCCGTCGTAACGGTAAAACTTGTCCACACCCATCCAGTACACAACACCGGATGCGGATACGGCGGTGTTAACGCCAGCAATCGAAATGGCGTCGCCCAGAAGCTGAGCGCCCCAGACATACGGAGGGCCAAGGTATTGCAGCGAGTAGACAGATGCGTCCGTGAACACCACAATTTCCTGACGGGTTTGGACGAAACTACGAATCTCAGAACCGTGCGACAGGCGCACACCGCCCGCTTGATTAGTAGGCGCGGGGGTCCAATCAACCGCTGATTCTTGGCCCGACCAGCGGATAAACATCGGATCAAGCTGAGTCTCACCGATGGGGTTACAACCAAACGCAATCACGAACCGGCTGACATCAGACACAATCATGTTGTTCACGATTGTCGGCACATCCGACGCACCAGCCAGACTAGATAGAGGGATGCCTCTTGGCGAAATAGTGTGCGTGCCCGACTGCGTGCCGGTAGTGGTAATTGCTGTGCCGCCCGGAGTTGCGGCTAGATTGAAAGTAATGCCCGTGGAGTTGACCACGTAGTAGACAGTACCGGCAGTGAGCCCGGTGGGGAGCGCCCCGGTGGTCTGAAGGATGACCGCCGTATTGTCTACAAGCCCTGAACCCAAATACGTGAACACACCCGGCGAAGCAATTGTCACCGTAAAAGTCAGTGCGGATGTACCCAGCTTGGCGTTCCAGTAATAGAGCACCCCGCCACGGTAGCCGTAGATCAGGTCTTCGCCAAAGTTGTTTTGATACCAGAGACGAATGCCTGTCGTTGAAGTAGTGCCATACCCCCACGCACCAGAGCCCCACGGTCCCGCACCCCAGCCGGTAAAGGGCGTCACGTTTGCATTACCTACCGGGATTTCATAGACGGCGTACACAGTCGTGCCGCCACCGCCAGTGTCATATGCCGTGGCTGCTACAGGAGAAGTGATGGTGTAGACGTTGGCGTTGGTGACGGTAACTTGGAAGTTCTGGTTCAGGACTTCTGCCGTGATGCCTTGGTTGACCTCTAACTCAAAGGTGCCGGAGCCAGCGGTAGTCGTCGTAATGGCCGCGCCGTCAGCTACGTTGGCAAACTGCACTGTGGTGCCTGCCACCACACGGATGTAATAAACCACACCAGCGGTCAAGCCAGTCGGCAAAGCACCTCCGGCAGAGACCGACAGAATAACCGGCGTGTTGTTAGCCAGCGCTGTGGTCAGAATGAAGTCGGTAGCCGTCGAACGAGTGAACGTCTGGTAGCTAAGCGCCCGAGCACCGGAGAACGTGACGAAGTCGCCCGTGGTGCAGCCGTGTGCGGTGTCCGTGACGGTGATGGTTGTCGAGCCTGTGGTGGCGACAAACGGGTTGCTAAGTGGCCCCGAATTGGCACGCATTGGCGTGATGTCGTCGTAGCCTCCCCCCTGCTCAATGTAGAACTTGAGGTTGGTACCCACGCCAGTAACAACCGACGGCGCAGTGATAGTTCCCCATGTCCAGAGCGACCGGCAAACGCCTTGAAAGGTGTACGCGGAAATCTGCTGCCAGCCGCCAATCTTCTCCGGGGTGCCTTGACGGAACCGAACTTTGTCACACGAGTACCAACCACCCTCGTTTGTGTAACGGGTGTTCTCTTGGTTTACACCGGGCTTGAGAAGAATCTTTTGGAGCGGCATGAGTGCGTCCTTACGCCGCAGACTCGGTCATCTTGGCGGCAGTGACTTGGACCTCTTGGACTCGGCGACCCCACCCTCTTCCAAAGGTGCCCCATGTTGGGAGAGACCGCAGAAACTCCAAGCGGGTTTGCTGGTATTTTTCCACAATATCGTCCGCAGGCATAGCCGCCACTTTGCCCAGCGTGCCGGGGCCAATCGCCCCGTCTGGAGTTGCCCCCACGGTTTGCTGTAGCCACTTAGCCGCACGGCCCGGGCCAGAATTAATGGCAGCATCAAACACGATGTAGTCCACCCCGGCGGGAAGATCGTCGCCCTTGATCTTGTCCCAGTACTTAGCCTTGTACATGGGGCCAACAATCTCCGGGGTCAGCCCCCGCATGGTTTTCTCGTCCACCTCATGGCCGACCCATTCTTCCCAGACACGCTTAGTGACACCCAGATTGGTCATGCCGCCCGGATCAGCCGGGTGATTTACATAGCCACCCTCGTGGTGGAGGATGGCCTCAAGAGCGGATTCAAAGTTTTCTTTCATTTGATTGCCGGTGCCTTAGAAAGAAGATCGGTCTTGGCCTGCGAGCCTGCGCTGGAGCCGAAATAGTAGGCAATGATGCCCGTCCATGCGGTGCCGAGGGAGCCCAGCATCATCAGGATGGCGGGGTTGTTGGAATCCACCTTGCCCAGCAGCATCATCACAAGGATGCCGAAGAACCCGACGGTGACAATCGCAGCCAGCGCCGGGGGCACGATAGAGCGGGTAGCGGCCTGCATCTCCCGGGCGGATTTGCGGTCTTCTACAGACAGCTTTTCAAAGTTCAGGCCAAGCTCTTGCGCCTGTTTCTGAAGCTCAATCTCGGCGATCTTGACCTGCGCGATCTGCTCGGCGGTCAGTTTGTTGTTGGAGATCATGTCTCCGACCTTCTCCGGTTCCACACCGATAGCCTTGGAGATTGCAGAGACAGCCATACCGGCCAAGGGTCCACCCATCGCAGTAGCGATAGTGGGGGCGATCTGTTTAAGCCATTCCATTACTGTTTGCTCCTTGAAAGCATGGTTGCCGCGATTTGCAAAAGAACACGGTACGCATCTACATCCGGGGGCTCCTCTTTCCAGCCTACCGTGATCTGGCCTATAAATTTACCCTGCTCGGGCGGGACGCTGACTCGGCAGCCGTAGACCACGCCCTTTTCGATATACCACAAGCCAATCTCGGACTGGGCGGTCTTGTACGCGCTACACGGGACCTCTCCTCCCATCAGAGCCACAACATCTCGGTTATTGGATGTGTTGGCTGTAAACAGGCCAACATCTAGCCCCTCATGCGTCTTATCTCGCCCGTCTTTGGTGTAGGCCCGGTACAGGACACGAGTGCCAAAGATCGGGTTCACTTTAAAGATCGCTACCACCACGGCACCTGTGTTTTTAAACAGATGCGCGGCCACGTCCTCTACCCGGTCCTCGGCAATCGTGGGCAGCTTCTTCTGCTCCTTGTACGCACCAATCAGAAACTCTTGGTTCTGCCAGACAAAGTATCCAGTGAACGCGAAGACAGCCATCAGCACGATGGCAAACAATTTAAACGGAGAGTCCACATACCCGAGGACCTTGTCGATCAGGCTGTTGTGGTTGATCTTCTCGTCGCTCATACCTGCATGATGATGTAAACGAAGCCAATGAGGAAAGCAACAAACCCAACGGTGATACAGGTGTACAGGACAAACATTGCCTGCTCCTGCCTACGCTTTAGCTTCGCCGCCTTCTCCTCTGCTTCCCTCTTCTTCCTAGCCCTTTGAATCTCCATGTGCTTCTGAAGGAAGAGGGTCCACAACTCTGGGTAACCTCCGTAGACCAACTGATGCTTTAAATGCTCCATGTCCTCACGCAGCTTGTTTTGCTGCATGACGATCTCCATTGCCTGCGCTGCGTCTGATTTACCTGCGTTGGCCTCGTTCGCTGCCTTGTTGACGATGTCGGCTGATTCAAAAAGCTGCGAGAACTCCTTGATGCAGCCGGTAATGTCCTTTCCCAGCTTGAGCGCTTTCTGGATGCCCGCCACCGCAGCTTGCGCAGTGGCAAATGCGGTGATTGGGTCGATCATTTTGGCGCACGCTTTACTCGTACAGGATGTTGATGCTGCCTGCGTCGAAGGTGTCGGTACCGCCTACGGTGGTGATACGCACGCGATCAAGTGTAGAGATGCTCCCATCCCCACCGCCCCACACAATCAAGTTGGTTGTACTTTTTGCCAAGTGCGACGAAACCCACGCAGAACCGCTTAGGTTCGCCAAGGTGATGATCCCAGAGTGCGTGTAGGTGGATTGGTTAGACCAAAAAATAAACCCCGAAGTGCTAGACCCCCCAGCGCTACCGCCTCCAAGACTAAGGTGACTTGAAGTCGAGTTGTACCCCGAACTCACAATACCGCCGCTGTTACCACCTTGAATCAAAATCGCGGCGGTGCCGCTTACGCTCACTCCGTTGAACATGATCGTAATGCGTTTGACCCATGACGGAATGCCGGTGAAGTCGATGCTGGTGCCAGAGGTACTAGCCTGAGCGGTGCCAGACGTGATCGTGCTGCTAGAGGGAGCAGTCCAGATAGCCCCACTCACCGTCTTGTTGGTTAGCGTTTGAGTGTCGGTTGTACCGACCACAGCACCGGCAGGGTTGCCAACACCGCCCGCAGGGAACGTGACGCCAGCCGATCCAGAAACTGTAATAGTCATGGTGATTACTCGTAGAGGATGTTGATGGAGCCAGCGTCGAAGGTGTCGGTGCTAGTCGTGGTAATCCGAACGCGATCAATCGTTCCAGAAAGCGTGACCGACCCAGCAGTGGTTGCAAACGCGGCATCGGCGCGTCCAAAAGCTCCTGTTGCCGCCCAGATATTGCTGCCCAAAGTGCTTATCTGAAGTGCGCCGTTCATAGACGCAGCGGCGTTGCCCGTCGAAATAATGAACCCCGCCGTGGAGTTGGTTACCGAAGGAGTCTGGTTAATGGTGCCACCCACGTAGCCTGTATTTTGCACCGACCCCGCCCCCAACTGAACGAGGATGTTGGCGGTGCTGCTAAGGCTTACTCCACTAAACAAAACCGTCACCCGCTTGACCCATGACGGAATGCCAGTGAAGTCAATGCTGGTGCCCGACGTGCTGGCCTGCGATGTTCCGCTCACCAACTGGGAGCCCGTACCCGGCACACTTTGACTGGGGTACCAAGTCGTGTTCGACAGCCGATACACATACGAAACAGCCGTCTTAGCCGGGAGAAACGTCACAGCGCTAGAGATGCTCTGCCCCGTGTTGCCTTGAAGCGTGAGCGCCGTGATCTGTTGGCTGGAGCTAAACGTAATCGTCATTCCATCAGTGGGTGACGCAGGCATCGTGATTGTGCCCGTAGCCAGAGTAGCCGCAGGTACCATGAACAGCGTCTGCGTCCCCGCCGCAAAGGTGTAGCTAAACCCCGTCGCGGGTGTCTGGTAGTCGTACGCTTGCAGTAGGCCGTTGGTGCCGTCAAGTTTGGCAGTCATGGTTTAGCCTTTCGGGTATTTGTCTTTGACCGCTTGGATAAGCGCAGCCATTTCAGCAGGGAACACGCCCGCGTGGAACAGCGCGTCAAGCTGGTCGCCAATAGCCGGGTACTCTGCGGCGCGAAGTTCTCTGTACGTCGGCGTAGGAGGCTTGGGTCGAATTGCGTCGGCTTCCTCGTCCGTAATAGGTACAGAACCAGCGGGGAGCAAGTACTCGTAATCGGGCGAGTCAATAAAGTGCAGCGCGTTATCAGGTGCTTTGTAGTGTGGCATGGTTGTTTCCTTACCGGAGTTCTGACCAAGAGACAATCGTGGAGGACGCCGCGACCACAGAATACGACTGCCCAACGGGCACCAAAAAATCTACCCCGCCGTAGTTACCGGTAATGCCATACCAGCTACTAGAGGGCAACGCTGCTCCACCTACAGTGGGTGTTGCGGAGAACCCGCCAGTGGACCCTTGGTTAAACAATATCCGCACTACTATAGGTTTTCCAGTGGTGTTGTAGTAGGTGGTAGATAGCGCCCTACTGCCAGTAAACGACTGCCAAGTCTGCCCGTATCCCAGCGAAGACATGTCCGCCAGAGCCTGACCACCCTGACCTTGGATAGTTGTAGGAGCAGAGGCCCACGTACCCGCAGTTGCTTGCGTTGACTCAATATAGCCAATCACACGGTACGCAACCGATGTTCTGCCGGTCGTGGAGTACACCGTGCTGGCCGAAGTCGCACCAGAACTGATCGCCGTGGTTGTTAGGAGCGTTGTTTCAGTGAGGTTGGTGCCGCCCGCAATATTGACCACAGCCAGCTCAATGGTTCCAGCGTTGTTCAGCGCGATGACCACTAGGCGGGACTGAATAGCGTTCACAGTACCCAGCGTTGCCGAAGCAGGCACAACTAGGTTGGCCGGAGTCCCCGACACGGTAGTCACAGCCCCACTAGTCAAAGACGTTGAGCGGAAATCCAAGGTCAGCGAGGATGCTGAGATGGTCAACGCATTAGACGCAACCGACGCAGAAATCGGCTGGATTTCGGGGTACGTCGTTAGGGTTCCAGCCGATGCAGGTAGGTTAACCGTATAGCTGCTGTTTGTGTTGGGCGACGCAAGGGTAATGACCCCCGTGCCGCTTGCGTTGCCTTGGACTGCTACTGAAGACATGTTTTCTCCTTACACCACAGACCACGTGCTGCCAGTCGGCACGGTGACGGTGACGCCGCTATTGATCGTAACGGGGCCGAAGGTACCCGCGTTCTTGCCCGAGGGGACTGAGTAATCAACCGAGACGGTCGGGCCGTTGAGGAAGAACACCTCGTTCGTCCCGCCGCCCGTCGCACCGCCACCGCCACCAGCAACCTTCACAAAGTCCGGCGTAGCCAGCGTTGTGTCCCAAGCGCACAGAGCGGATTGCCCAGCGTTGATGTACACCCCAGTAGTCGGAGAAGTAGGCCCACCCTGAAGGTAGATCATGCTGTCCGAGTTGTTGATGACGACGTAGAGCTTGGTCTGTTTGGGCGCGTAGATATAGCGCGTCGTACCCGGAGTTCCCGTGGCAACCAGCACCGCGCTACGCGCTTCATTAGGATCGCCTGCGCCCGTGGTAGTCAGCGTCCAATTACCAGCAGTTACGCTCTGGGACGACACAGAAACAATCGAAGCTTCAATCAGCGCGGTGAGCTGAGTGTTGACCACGCCACCCCACTGATCCGTAAGTTCGCCCGGGTTTGGCTGAACAAGCCCCAGTACTGGGGTATAAGAAGAAGGCATTCGTTGCTCCTTGTAACTAATTCAATGTCGGGATGTCCACCCAGTCCGGGTCTTGGTCGTCTTGGATATTGCCCCAAGAGGTGGACTGGGTGTTGTCCACATTGCTCCAACCGGCATTCTGACTGGCGTTTATGGCGTTCCAGCTTACCGACTGCGCGGCTACCACATTTTGCCAGTTAACGCTCTGGGAGTCATCAATCAAGTTCCACAGGAACGCCCCGATCACGCTGTCGGACAGGGTGGCGCTCTCAGGGATGGTGACGTTGTAGATGCTGCCCGGGGCGTTTAAATTGTCTAGGGCTGTAGCAGCAGCAACCGCAATGGCGTTGAAGATCGACGGGGCGACAAGCACCGAGTCAGAGGCTGCGGAGGTCTCAGAAATGCTGGCGGCAAACGCTTGAAGTGCGCTAGCAACGTCCGTGATCGTGGCTGACTCAGTGATTGTTGCCAGCGGGATGAACGCTGCGCTGTTGGTTTCAGTGCCGGTGGCAGTCTCGGCAAGGGAGACGGGGAAGATGGCCTGCGCGGTAATTGCCTCCTGCGCCTGCGCAAGCTCCTGCATCAAGATGTTGTAGGTCGAGCCCGGAGCGTTTACAGCGTCTTGGGCGGTGGCGGCCTCTTGGAGTAGCCCGATAAACACCGCCCGGGCGGACAGGCTATCCGTGATCGTGGCTGTTTCAGCAACTGCCGCAGCCAAGGCCCGCAAAGCACTGACCTGATCCGTACCCGTGGCAGTCTCGCTGACCTGCGCAGCGGCGGTGAAGAACGCCCGGACAATCTCTTGGGCAAGCGCTGTTTCGTTAACTACCCCACGGAACGTAGCCCGTGCAGCAACGGTTTCAGTACCAGTAGCGGACTCGGCAATAGTGGGTCGAGCGATGTATTGCGGCGTAACTGTCTCGGTGCCAGTAGCCGTCTCTGCAACGCTAGGCCGTGTCGTCTTTTGCGGGGAGACAGTCTCTGTACCGGTGGCAGTCTCGGCGATAGTGGGAAGCGCGATGTATCGGGAAGAAACGGTTTCGGTCCCCGTGGCAGTCTCGGCAACGCTGGGCCTTGTAATTCTCTGGGGGGATACTGTGTCCGTCCCGGTAGCGGATTCGATGATGTAAACGAAGTACCCTTTGATAGCCGCGATCAGGTCAGTGATCGTGCTGGACTCGGCAACCGAAGCAAGGAAGATTGCCCGGGCAGAGACGGTGTCAGTGCCAGTAGCCGTCTCGGAAATAACAGACTTAGCAGACAGTCTGGCCGAGTCGGTGTCTGAGCCGGAAGCTGTTTCAGAAACGCTGGGGCGCAGAATGCGCGTAGCTGCGTAAACATCTGTGCCAGTCCCGGTCTCAGAAACAGAAGCTGGGAAGTTGATGTAGCCAACGTTGACATCGGTAATTGTGGCCGTGTCGGAAAGGCTGCTGTTAAAAACAGCGAGGGAGAAAACAGCGTCCGTCCCTGTCCCGGTTTCGGACAGGGTAGCAAGAGCAATTAGTTGCGCTAGGGTTGTATCTGATCCTGTTGCAGTCTCGGCAACAGAAGCGTAATAGACAGGCGTGCCCGCGCCCGGTAGGCCCGCATAAGGAATGTCCGCATAGGGCGCAAAACCAAACATAACACGCTATCAGCAGTCCTCTGCGCCTTCAAACCCCGGCTGCAATTTCAGATCAGCGTACAGCCCGTCCATCAAGTTGCCCTGCGGCGTAGCGCAATAGAAAGCGTGCTGGGCCACATCTTGTGCGTTGGCCTGCCGAGCATCCGCCGTGGCGTAAATAGCCACTTGGTACTGCACCTGATCTTTGTTGCCGAAGATGTTGGTGATGCGGGCGTACGCCTCCGTGAACGGGATGCCGACGCTGCTGGTGGGGATAGAGAGTTTGAGAGCCATGTTATTCCTCAGTCGTTACTGTACCGCTAGTGGCCGCTTGCGTTACCACCGGCTCGACCACCGGCTCCTGCCACGACCAGCCAGCCTCAGCCAAGATTTCATCAGTGACCGCTTCCATTGTCCGGGTCGTGCTATCGGGCAGGCGCACCCGCGTAGGCCGAGTTTCGCTCGTGTCACCGCTTGTATGGATGTAGCTCATGGTATCTGGTTCACTCCATAGATGGCGTTGGTGACATAGGCTGGGACGGTGACGGTGGTGGATACAGGCAACGATGGTGGGGTGAAGTTGGCGGTGTAGAGGGCGGTGCCTTTGCAGATGCGAAGGTTGCTTATATAGCCGTTGCACCAATGTTGATAACTGGTTATATCTTGCCCACCGACCCACAGAGCAGCAACAGAACTAACTGTTTGATTTGATAGCGTACCGCTGCCGACAGACACCCCGTTGAGATAGATAGATGTAAGAGTCCCAGACCTAACAACAGCTATATGATACCAAGTGCCGTTTGCCATTGTTACGCTGGCGCTGACAGTTACTTGAGATGAACCTTGTCGGCTATTAAAATCAATTCCAGTAGGAACGCCGCTTGAGTTTCCGCTTACTCCAATATTCCAGCCGTTTCCTGAAAAACCGGAAGTATTGCTAATAAATGTAGCAACTCTTCCTCCGCTGCCGTTCACATAACTAATTGAATTAAAATTAACAAAACATTCCACCGTAAAATTGCCGGTGCCAAAATCAAAGGCGGCATTGTTTGCAAGTGATACATAATCCCCCGTCCCATCAAAGTAGATGGACGAACTCATCCCGGTGGGATACTGCGCCGTGCTGATGGTCGTGTTGCCGCTGATGGTGACCGGCAGGTTTGTAGATGTGCTATTGACGATGCTGTAGTTATCCATCAGCAGCAGCAGCGAGGTGTTCGTGATGGCCGTCAGGGGAGAGGTCGGCGGCGTGAAGTTGCTGGTGTAGACAGCGGTGCCTTTGACTACACGCAGGTTGGAGATGTAGCCATTTAAATATTGTGCGGTGTCATTTTTGTAGCCGATTAAAAAGCTGTTGGTAGCAGTGGATGCGATATTGTTTGTAGAAATATTGTGCGTAGAACCAATTTGAGTCCCGTTCAAAAAAATAAACAAATTTGAACCAGATCGACTAACAGCTATATGATTCCATGCACCAGTATTTATAGTGGTGGTTGATGCATATGTAATATAAGAGCCAGATGTGTTATAAATAGCAAAAGAAACATCTACTGCTGTTACTAAAATTACACAACTGTAATTTCCAGCCGACGGCCCCCACTGCCCAAACAATTGAACAACATTATTTGGTGCTGTAAAGCTGCTAACATACAAATAGGCTTCAATAGTAAAATCACCGGCGGCAAACTCAAACGCCGAATTATCAGCAACGCTAAGATAATCTCCGTTCCCATCAAAGTACCCCGACCCCGCGCTGGCCTGACTGAACGGGTTGAACCCCGACTGCACGGTGTCTCCGTTCCTCGTCACCGTGAACGCATTGGCGCTGCTGTCAATGAATGTCGTGTTGTTCGATACCGTGGTCTTACCCGCGCCGTAGAGCATCACATTGGCGCTGCCAGTAGTCGTGCCGCGCTGCCGCGTGATAGACGGTAGAGCTTGGCGGGTCACCATCCCGCTGCTTACAGCGTGGTACTTGCTCATGTAATCTCCAGCGCCGAGATGGTCACATGGATGTAGTTGGACGCGCTGGCCTGTGCTCTGAGCTTCTCACCGGCCTTGAGCACGATCTTGTTTGCCACGACCTCTAGCGTCGTGTCTGCTGGCACCGGGGTAGTGAAGGAAATGTAGGACTGAAGCGTGTTGGAACTGTCAGTCTTGAGGATGGTGATGTCAGCCGATGCCGTGCCGTTCACATTGGCGCACATGACCGACAGCACGACCGCTTGGTTGCCTGCCGTAGTCGGTGCCTGATAGACATCGGTAACGCTGGTGCTGCTCAGTTGAGCCTGTGCATTGTTAAAAGTGTTGGGCATCTTATCCTCCGAGGGCCACGCTAAGGGCTACTATGTCGCTCACGGTTGCCACGGTGGCAAACGACAGCACGCCGCTGCCGTTGGTCTGAAGAACCTGACCGCTGGTACCGTCAGCAGAAGGCAGAGTAAGCGCCACGGTGCCGCTAGACGGGGGCGAAAGTGTGATCGTCCCCGTGTTGGTGTTGTTGAATTGGATAGCCATTAGTAGGTCACCTCAGTAGAGTCAAGCCTGCATACCCAGCGAATCGTGGTGGCTGCTTGTCCAGTTACTTGAACACGGAACGCCCCGTTGGTCGTGTCGGCAGAAAGCGTAATGTCCCAAGTTGCCGCGCCAGCGTCAGCGGCGACGATGTTCTTAGTAACCGCACCGACAATAGCCGTAGTTGCGGCGCTGGCCCCGCGCTTGATAGCCGCCTCAAATGACCACGCTTTAGTGTCGCCGCCGCCGGTTACGTTAGCAATACAAGAACCGCGCACATAGTAGGCGCTGTTGTTGGCAAGAACCATTTGGTTGGAGGTGCCTGCGGCACTAACAGAACTTGCAAGCGTAGTAACTGTTGCATCTGTTGTTTCGCGGGAAATAAGAAGTACGCTACTTTGGTAATTTCCTGTCCCGTTGTTATTGTTAGCAAAAACAGCAACACTATCTCTTGACCGTACACGCGCACCCTGACCGGAAATAGTTGTGGAAGAGTTAGCGTTGGCTTGGTTAGAAGCGCCGCCCAAAACAACGGATGAATTACCGCTTGAATTATTTGCGCTGCCGCCAACAACTACGGCGTTTTGCCCGTTAGCTGTATTACTGGTTCCGCCAACTACGACTGAGTTGATGCTAGTAGTTGCGTTGTTGCTGGACCCACCAATAACAGCCGATGCAGTACTAGAAGCCGTATTGCTAGTACCCCCCAAAACAATAGAGGCTGTTCCACTCGCCGTATTCAGTTGCCCGCCAACTACCGCCGACTGCAACGCAGATGCCACAGCCGAACCGCCAGCCGCAAACGCATTGGTACCTAAAGTCGTTCCGCCTGCGGTAGCGAAACTGTTTGGTGCTGACGAGTTTGCAGACCCTTGGCTGATGCAATTCCACCCAGTAACAAAAGCCGCGCCAGTTGCTTGGTCAAGCGTTGCTTTTGTATAGAAAAACTGTAGTGTATGTCCGGGTCTGGTTCTATAGATGTTGTCGCCGGTGCCAGATACGCCGGTTGAAGCATTCCGAGCGTCGGAAGCGTAAATTACAATCGACAACGCCGTTGTCAGGTATGGCGAATTGATGATTGTGAGTACCTTGCCCTCCGGGTAAGAGGGCGGCAGGTACAGGTTGATTTCTGATGGAACGCCAGTCTTAAAGAACTGAATAGGCGCACAGTCATCCGTCAGGAAAACGCTGCGGGTTGCCGCCGTGGAAGCGCCCCGAACAAAGTCCCACACCTGTACCGCAGGCGTGTTTGTGACGGGAAAGCCGTTAAACATCTCAGTAGTCCCCGCCCACCGCCGTCAGGTGGAAACCCGCTGCCACCGCCGTGCCGTAGGTCGCATAGATGCGATAGCCAGACGGGATGGAAATGCTCAAGGGGATCATAATGTCCGGCTGCTCTGCCGTCTGCGATACCGTCGTGGCAGAGATGGTTCGCTCTATGTACAGCGTGTTATTCGCCGCTGTAGTCGTCACGCTACCGTTGTTGATCCAAATACGCACAACCGTTTGCACATTGGTGCCCAGCGCCCGTGACTTGATGAAGTCCAGCCGCGTGCCGTTGGTGCCGCCAGTAATGATCGGGCCGTAGATCGTTCCGCTGGTCAGGTCAAAGGTCGTGTTAGCTGTTACGCCGGGGGTTGCGGCGTTGGCTGCTGGGCCGCTGACCCAACTAGTTTCTGCGACTAAGGGAAAAATAGGTGCGGTATTTGCGGGCATTTAAAAGGCTCCAATGATCCAAGTGTCGAGCAGGGCTTTGGGCATCTGAGACCCGCCTGCTGATGTTTGCCAAGATGGGGCAACCCCAGTGCCGTTGGAGGTCAGTACCTGCCCCGATGTGCCAGAGTTATTGCTGGACACCACCGTCACTTTTGATGGCTGCGTGACGAAGACATCCTTGGTCCCGGCGCTAAACGTCACCAAAGACCCGGCATTACTTGACGACAGCACCGTATCTCGGGACAGCGTTGTTCCCGAGGACGTGTACGTACCGATGCCGACTTCCCACTCGGAAGTCCCCTGACCCGCAATTGTGTAGTACGTGGTGTTGCCGTCACCAATAACAGCAAACGACTGATAGCCGGTACTGGCCCCAGCCAATGTGATGGTCCCGGTGCCCGTAGATGTAGTCGTCTCTTTAACGCGATCCGCTAGTACAAGGGCCATTTCCTACTCCGAAACAATCCGCTAGACACTGTGCCTAGCGGTACCCTCATTAACCAGCCAGCGAGAAGGTGTAAGTGACGTTCAGTGTGTCGCCAGACACAACCGAGCGGTCGCCGGGGGACTGGAAGTCAGCGGCAGAGAACAGAGTACCCGTCGAGCCACCAGCGGTGCTGTTGCTCACTAGGAAGGCTCCGCCCACAGTCTGCGTGGCGTTGATGGAGAACGAGGCCGGAGAGGCGCTGTTGGTCACCACCGAGGGGTTGGCGTTGGTCGCCGCAGCAAAGGTAGCCGACGGGCGGCTGCCCGAGTACGGGGTGACTTCAGTCCAGCCAGCGTGAGAGGACATGGTGTCGCCAGCCGCCGGGGTGTTAGAAGCGCCAGCGCCGTACAGGCCGATGTACCAAGTGGTGATCTGGGTGGTACTGGTCAGGGCGGTGCCTGCCATGTACTGAAGACCGACGTTCACAACAAGGTTCTGAGACTCGGCGGACCACTTGAGCAGCCCGTCCTTGTCGTAGCACTCCATGCGGAACCGGCCCGTGGCCTTGGCAGTTTCAGTGTGACGGGTACCAGCGACCAGACCGCCAGCAACAGCATCAGAGGCTTTAGCAATTTCGTTAGACATGGTCGCTCCTTACGCGATTCGGATGATTGCAGAAGTGTTGGTGGCAGCGGGGAACTGCACCGTGAATGTCGTCGTGGAAGTCTTGTCGCTTCCAAAGTCTAGCACGCACATAGCCCCATCTGCCCCGGGCTTGTAGATGAGCGCACCGCGAGCAGTCAGCGCTGCGGTCCACGAGACATTACTGAACGAGATGTAGGCCACCGTACCGGTGGTCCCAGTTGTCGGGGTCACAGTGACCGTTAGAGGCTCACCACCTGCGGTGTATCCAGACGCAACAACTTCCCCAGTCGTGGTGTAGGCTGTGGTCGAGTAGTCCAGCGTGGCTGCGTTGGTGTACAGGGCGATGTAGTAGGTATCGACATCGAAGTCAAAGGTGCCCTTCATCAGCCCCGTCTTGAACGAGTTGCAGGCAAAGTTACCCGTGAACGCCATCAGGCAACTCCGTTATTCTGCGGTAGAGGAGCCATACGAGCCTGACCACTGCGGTATGCATCGCTGCGCTCCAGCCCATCACCCAGACGCTTGGCCTGCGACAGTGCCTCGCTGTACCGCTGGGAGTACAGGGCCATCATGTCCGTCTCACCCTTCATGTAGGTGTACGCCTCGACCAACGAACCGTAGAGCAGCACCGTGTCGAAGTTGTCGCCCAGCCAAGTTTGACCGTCCGCAGCAACCGTGATCGACTCCGGATAGAAGAAGTAGTGCAACTCGACGCTGTAAACGGCATCTGGCGTGGGGCCAAGGATAAAGCTCAACTCGTCCGTCAGGACGGGGCTAGGGCCGCTGGTGGTCGTGGGACCAAACAGCGCATAGTACTTGGGGATGCCTGTGGTGTTGGGGTTGGGGTACGCCTGACGGATGAAGCTCACATCCTTGTTCAGCAGGTACTCGTAGTTACCATCCCCGTCGATCACAGCCATCGAATAGACGGACAGGAAATCACCCGGGCAGGACAAGTACTTGTTGCCAGAAGATGTGGAGCCAGTGACGTTCCTGCGGAGTACCGGGAACTGCACCGTGTTGTAGATGCGCTGCTCGGCCTGCTTGATAAACGTGTCAATGATCGACGGGGTCGTCGAGTAATCGAACGTGTTCTCAGTGTAGTCCTGAATAGCGGTGACCAACGCGGCGTAGTTCATACCATCCTCAAGCCATAGGCCCGCGAGCCATCACGCCTTTAGTGGCCGCGCCGGTGCCACGAATCTTGATACCCGAGGTCTTGACCCCGTCGTACTCGTTCGTGCGCTCGTTGGCAACAGAGACGTTCTTCTTGAGCGCCTCTTTGACCGGCATCTGACCCACAACAGGAGCAGCTACCTTCTTGGGGGATTTGTACGTTGCCATATCAGCCTCCCTTGCGGCCAGAGCTACGCTGGTTCATGACCTTGGCCATGTTGCGCCCGTACTTGAGCATGTCGGCGTTGGTCTTGCCGCCAGCCTTGAGTTTGGTCGGGGGCTTGCCCGGGTGCATGTTCTTCTCATGTTTACGAACAGCGGTCTTTGCGTCCATGATCGACTCCTTATGTCGTTGCAACCGTGACTGCGCCAATTTGCACAGACAAAACTAGATTGTTAGGTGTCAGTGCTGCATCAAAAAATGACGATCCTCCAACGGGATTCCACCCCCACTGGATGATTCGGCTACCCCCCGTAGTGTAACCATCAGGCCCAGTACCGGCAATCTGATATGTACTGTCCGGGCGAGGATTTCTAAGTGCCTGCGGGTCATCTACAGGATACATGCCTAACTGAAGCTGCGGATGATCCGGGTCCCAGCACTCGTGGCAGACCAGCAGTTGATACCGCTTGGTCTTGATGATCTCGGTCTTGAGCTGGGACAGCTTAAAGCGCTGCCCGCAGCGATCACACATGGCAATCGCGTTCTTACCGGACGCGAACCGATTGGCCATTTAGGTGGTACTCCCGATATACGCCCGACGCGGAACAAACCGTACGGCAGCCTTTTCCCGATCTTCCTCGGCAGCCAGCGCCCACGCTTCGTCGTATTGCTGCTTCAACACAGGCATGCGTGCCTCGGCCCCGGGGACTTTCATCGACAGGTAGTAGGCTAGCCCCGCCACCATGCAGGGGATGAACCGGAACGGCATGTCCATGGTGTTGGTGCCGTTGCCTGCGTCTTGGATGCGGCGCAGCCGCCAGTAGACGAGCTGGTAGGTCTGAGAGCTGTCAGGCACAGGCCAGACAGTGAACTGCGGGGTGTTCAGGCGCTCGATCCAAATCTGGATGGGGCGGGCCTGCTGGAGCTTGTTGGGGATCGTGGCGTAGGTGGAAACACTGATCCGGGTGATGGTCAGGTCAGCCTGTGTAGCCGCGCTTCCCGCGCCCGTGCGAATGACGTGTTCGAGGAGGTCAACAGTATCGGCAGGTAGGGTGTAGGTAGCCACCCCCGGAGTCAGGGTCTGCGTACCCTGCTCAAACGTCCACATGTTGATGCCACGGTTGGCCCAGTCAGCAAACATCAGGTTCAAAGACCGCCGCGCCGTCTTCAGGTCATAGCCCGTGCGTAGTTCTGAGCCACAGCGCTCAAACGCCTCCTCAACGATCTCGGAGAGGTCGAGGTTGAAGTTGGAGGTTCCAGAGGTGGCCATTATCTATACCTCGCCGTTTTTGCTGCCACCTTGGGCGGCTGTTTTACGAATTGTTTTCCGGCGGCTTTGCCAGCACGTTTTGCGCGCGTTGTCGCAGCGTACTCAGCAGGGCTGAGACTTTTGATCGCAGCTTCTGGAAGATACCGTTCACCCGTGTCAGAAGAGCGTTTGCCACTTTTAGTCCTCCACTTTTGAGCGGTCCAGTTCTTGAGCGATTGCTGCGGCGCTTTCAATCTCGGTATCCCCCGCCTTTGGCCTTGTACTTCTTAGCCAGAAGCTGCGCTTTTCTCGCGCTCCACTGCCCTGCCGCTGTGCCCTGCACTGCCTGCGCCTTAATGGACTCAAACAGCGACTTGCGCATCCCCGGCTTGGTGTAGTTGCCCGCAGCGTTGACCTTGCCGCCCTCAGCATATTCCGTGAAATCCGTGTCGTCTCTCCGAGATTTACGGACCCCCTTGGGCATCTTGCTGGGGGCGATAGCGCCCATACCGCGACTGGCCATCATGGTTACACCATCTTTCCGCGAGTGTGGCCCTTGGTGATGCACCCGTCTGCACGAGTAACGCCACCTTTTTTCATCCCACCAGTCTTAATAGGAAGGCCCGTGCCAGAAAGGATTGGTCGGTAGTCTTCAGTCCTAAGCGCGTTACGCAGGCCCGGCTCGGTCTCATAAACTTTCTTGCGAGCGGCTTTTCGATCTTCCTCAGATACAACCGGGTACTCAGGCAACCTAGTCTCACGCCCAGCGCCCTTTGTTTCAGAGGCAGAATCTAACTTAACACCCCCCAAGCCCGCTGCAAGCGCGCCTGCTCCAAGCAGTGCACCCAACGCAGCAGCACGCCTACCTTTAGCCATAGCGTGTACCTCAGATCATCTTCCCACGGGTCTTACCCCGTTGGGCGCAGCCGTCAGCGCGACTAGAAGCAGAGCCGCCTTTAGCGTAACCCATAGCCTTGATCTTCTCGCGATCTTTTTCGTCTTGCGCCTCTTGCTTCATCTGATCGCGGCGGGCCCGCTCTGCAGGAAAAATCGCGTCATCTGCGGAGCCGGGCTTGCGGCGGGGCACGTAGTTCTGCATGTTCTTTGCCCCGTCTTTGGCCTCAGTGACAGTCTGCATCGTATGGTATAGATTAGCCATCATTGCCCCCTTAGCAAGATTTGCCGCCGTAGGCCATCTTGACCATCTTGCCCTTGGTCTTACCCTTGGACGCGATGCCGTCTTTGCTAGGAGCAGCGGTCTTCACAGCGCCCATCTTGGTCATGCCGCCCTTGGCCATCTTCATCTCGCCCATCTCATGCTTGATCATGGACTTGGGAGCGCCCTTCTTTTTCATGAAGGACACTTCTTTTTTCACCATTGCCTTGGACTCTTTCATATCGCCACCTTTTGCAAAAAGTTCAGACTTGCCCTGATTGGTTTTTGGGCGGTTGATTTTCTGCAGGTCGGCGCGAGAAGAATCCCCTTTGCCGAACTTCAGACCTTTGTCAGCCTTCATAAACTCTTGGCCGACAGATTGGGGAACTCCCGTCCGCTTTGCAGCGGCTGGGTTATTGGCGACCATCGCCATCAGGTTATGCTGCTTCTTACTCGTGCTCGGCATCGTCTGCCTTCTTGCGCCAAAGCGTAGAAAACTCTTTCCCGGTAGCCATCTCGTAGATACGCATGACACCCACGATAGCGCCGATCAGACCAAACACCGGAGTGAGAATCTGAAGGAACGCACCAATCGCCGTGAACACAGCCACGAAGTCCAGCACGTTTTTAACAGCCTCTGTTTTCTCAGTCATGTCAGCATTTCCAAGCCCGAAGGCTCTTGTTGATCCGGCTATTGGGGTCGTTCGCGGTCTTTTCCGAGGTCAGCTTTTTCTTCATGCCAGTCATCCGGGCACAGAAAGAGTCGCGGCGTTTGCCGCCCTCTGGTTGAGGGGCCTTCAACCCGGGCTTGCCCGGATTGGCTGCGTTGTAGGAGGCTCGTCCCTTGGCGTTCAGACCGCCTTTGGGGTTCTTGCCTTCCTTGCGTTGCCATGCTGCGGTCTTAGCCATAGAACACCGTGACGCTGGCGATGTTTGTCAGCGATGCGTAGATGTCAGTCGAGCACAGCACTCCCTCCCCCGGCACCAGAACATAAAAGGAGTTCGGGTTGGAGTTAGAGGGAATGTCGATTTCGATCACCGTGGTCCCGCCAGAACCGCCATCCTTCAGCAACAACGTGCCCGCAGCGCTGGCAGTTCCGCAAATGGAAAACCCCTTGATCCTCGCCCGGGAACCAAAAATGGACCCCGAGGAGTTTCTATGGGTTGCCTTAACGTCGTATTGCATCGTCATGATGCGGCCCTATTAAGAGGTTGCAAACGGAGTGGCAACAGTGCCCGTGCCATTCACGGTGCCGGTGACCATGTACTTCAGCGCGGCAACAGCGACGATCTGAATCCAAGTGCCAGCCACACCACCGGTGGTGCCGCCGTTCAGGTTGATGAAGTCGTCGTTAGCGCCAGCGGTGAAGCCCACTGCGGCACCCGAGCTATCGGTGTCGATGGACAGAACCGAGCCAACAAAACGGTCAGTGCCGTCAGTGCCGATCTTCAGCGAGGAGGTGGCGATGGTGGTGGGAACCCAAATGGTGTAGACAACACCTTCGTTGTTCAGGGTGTTGGGGTCCTGACCGGGGCCAGAGGTGATGTCGTTGGACGAGGCGTTAATCGTGGGCAGGGTCAGCACGACGTTAGCAGCCAGAGTGCCACCAACAGTCAGAATGCGACCGCCATGATCAATGGGATTCAGAGTGGTGCTGGCCGTGATTGCGACAACGGCACCGGGGCCCTGTTGATAAATGCCGCCCAGCGAACGGACGGGACCTTGGAAGGTAGTACGAGCCATTTATGACCTCACATGCGAGTTGGGGTGCTGCTGTCTGCATGTCGTCAGGCCGGGACCTGTCAGCAACACCGGATGACCCCGGGTTTGGAGCAATATATCACCGGGTTGGGGGGAACGCAAGCGCTTCTGATTCGTCTGGCAAAGCGTTTGATTTTTTCAAGTTCTCGGCTTGAGTCACCACTCGCAAATTCCACGGCACATGCAGGCCGCAAACCACCTCCGAACGCAAGGGATAGATGTGATCAACGACGTACTGTTCGCCGGTGGTCTTAGTCATCGTCATGGCGATCTGATAAAGCTGTCGGACTTCCACCTTCTGTTTACGGCTTAGCCATGAAGGCGTTGCATCGCGAAACCGCCTGCGACGAAGGCTGGTCAGCGTGTTGTATAGATCGAGGTTTGCCTCTTTGTACCGTTGTTTATATGCGCGTTTTTCCGCAGGTGGTCGGGCTTGCGCCCGCGCAATCACTGCTGACCTATTCTTCTCGTAGTACCGCTCTTTTGCGGCCCGACCTGCTTCAGATTGGTTGTACTCCCGGAAGTATGCCGCCCGGGTTTCAGCAGATTGCCGCCATTCCAACTTCATGCACTCAACACATGCGCCTTTGGTCTTACGTGGGGCGACGTGGCCATGCTTGCAGGGCTCTCCGGTGAAGTAATAGTTGGCCCCGGTAGCCTTGGCCTCGGCTCGGGTTTTGGGGAGATTTGTGGTGTCCATGTTGGCTCTTGAGTTACGACACGGGTAATGTACAAGAGCGGCGATTAAAGTCAAGCGGACAAAGAAAAAGGGGGCCGAAGCCCCCTTTATTGATACCTAAAGTATCAAGAACCAGAAGAACCCCACATGCCGAGGGGATCAGACCAGCCGAACGAATAACGCTCGCGGGCCTTATAACGAACGTTCCCGGTATCAAAATCCCCATCCATGGAGTTTTGCAGCGGGGTACGAACGAAGTGCTTCATGCCGTTGGGAACGTCCGTGGTCAGGAACCAAGCGTTCGTGTCGGTCAAGAAGTGGTTGACGGTGTAGCCGCCGGAGATGGTGCCCATCTGCTTGATAGCGTTGATGTCGTTATCAGCAGTAGAAACACGCAGTTCGGTGTCCAGCAAACGCTTGGCAACGAACATCAGGCTCGGCGGGATCACCAGCTTGACCGGCTTGGCAGCGATCAGCAGTCCACGCTCATCGGTCCACGCAGCGATTTGAATCGTGGCGTTTTCCAGCGAGGTTTCGTTCAGATCGACAGCCGTAGCGGGGCTGTTGTAGTTCACACCACCGCCAACAGTGGGGTGACCCACGCGGACGCTAGAGCTGTTGTTACCGAACAGGGTCACGCCGTCGCCACCGAGGTAGGAGCCGTTGAAACCGTTGTTCAGGATAGAAGCAGCCTTGACCTGCTTGGTGTACGCCATGGCGCGAGCCAGAGACTTGGTGTAGCGGGCAGACAGACTGTCGTACAGGTTGTCTTCCACAGCTTCTTCCGTGATGGAGAAGCCCAAGGCAATGGTTTCGTGGGTATAGCGAGCAGTGAAAGCTTCCTGCGCGTTGTCGTAAGCGATGGCAGAGCCTTCGTTCTTGACAGGTGCAGCACCGAAGCCAGCGAGTTTGGTTTCTTCTTCGAAGGAACGCTCGGAGGTTTCGGTTTCGTAGATTTCCTTGTGCTCTTCGCCGTAGCGAGCGTACTCCATACCAAACAGCGCGTTCAGGCCGGGGAGGAGTTCCTTAAGTAGCTGTGCACGAGAGATAGCCATTTTATGTTACTCCTTACAGACCAACAGCGTTGGTATAGCTGTGATAGCCGGGGTTGATCTTCACATAGACGTCGGTGTAGGCATCGCCCACAACCGAGAATCCCTGCACGTTGGGGAACCCGACAACACGGAAGGCTGCGGTGGTGGTCACAGCCGACGAGCCTGCCACGACAGAAGCCGTAGAGTTGCCCGTGGTGGTGCTGCCAGTGGCAACAGCGCCGGTGCTGAAGAACAGGTTTGCGCCCACAGCGGCTTGCGTCACAGAGCCAGCGGACTGGACTTGGAACACCACGTTGGGATCGTCAACAACCGAGGCTTGGATCACGCCAGTCACACCGGTGGGGTAGTACTGGGAGAAGATCAGTTGGCCTTGGGCGTTGTAGTACGAGCAGCCAACGAACACACCCACGATACCGGTGTTAGCGGTGCCGACAGGGAAGCCGTTAGTCGTCGCGTCAGCGCCGGTGGCGGTAGCCACAGCCAGATAACCGGACGAGTTCACGTACACGGGCGAGCCGTTGTAAATGTTCGAAGCGGTACCTGCCGGGTCGATCAGGTAAGTACGGGTTGCACCTGCATAGGGGGTGCCACCCAACTGGTTTACGGGTTTTAGCCCGTAGGGAGAAGCGGTAGAAGCCATTTAAAACTCCAATTTAAGAACCAGAACCGAAACTGACCTTCGTCTTCTTCTCAGAGAAAAGAGGCATGCGAGGATCAGATTCACGAAGGAAGTTGTTGTCCACCGACTCCATTTGAGCTTTGTTCTGGCGTGCATAGTGTTCCGCACGTTGCGTCATAAACTCTTCCGGAATCCGGCAAAGCAACAGTCCACCCACCTCAACTGCGCCTTTAAAGCGCCCTTCGGTGGAAGCGTGCACCATTAGCTCAGGATAGTCCTCTGCCTTGCAGGGCTCGTATCCCTCGCGTAACTTAGACGAGATATTTGTGGCATCAGCGGCGCCCATAGCTGCAATACGTACCCAGCGGTGAGACCAACCGGGTCGAGCATCAGGGCTAGGCAACAGCTCCGGGGGACGCCAAGCTTCAGGACGGGCCATAACTTGACGAGTGTCCAGCTCACGAGCCAGACGGTTTTGTTTACCTTGAACCTGCTGTTCCATCATTCACCTCGATTAAGTAAAGCAACCTGTTTTGCGTATTGTTCCGGAGTAATCCCTAGTTTGCGAGCCAACGCGACTTGAGACTGCTTCAGTTTGATACGACTAGGCGGTGTGCTACGTGTAGCCGGAGCTACAACAGCAGCGGGTTTTGTTGCACGGCGCGGGGTTTCATCCTCGTCAACCGGTTCTGCCCTTTTCCGAGGCGGCGTGTCTTCCTCATAGCTCCCGTCTTCGTCTTCGAAGTGTTCGGGGAATCGTTTGCGCATAGTTTTGTCGATGGTCCGAAAGTACTCCTCCGAACCAACATAATCCGCACCATATTCTCGCTGCAACTTTTTGTCAAGCCCCATCGCAGCGGCAGTCATTTCTTCGTCTTTACCAAACCAATCGCCGTTGGATTTCAGCCAACGCTCGGTCCGAGGAGTCATTGCGGAGGTCTCTGCCGCCGGAGCCGGAGTGAACTCCTTCTCCTCAATAGGCCGCATGTTCGCGGTCTGCTCCATCTTGAGAGTCGCCTTGGCAATCGCCTCTTGCGCGTCCACGATGCTGTCAGTGTCGCCTGATTCGTACGCGTCTTTGTATTTCTTTTTAGCTACTTCAAGTGCAGATGCAGCCGCGCTCTTAGATTGCTCAATAAGTACGTGACTGCCGCTCGCCAACTGTTTCTGGAGACGTTTGTTCTCCTCATAGACCTGTTTGGCAAACTGCTCAGCCGCCTCACGCTCGCGTAGGGCTGCTTCTTTGGCACGACGTTCGTCGTGGTATCCACGGGTGAACTTCTTGATACGGGCTTGGACTTTCTCGTCGTATGAAGCAAGTTCATCGTCCGTGGGGTCTTCCGGTGGAGGCGCGGCTTTACGGCCACGGTCCTCTACAGGGGTATCGTCTTCAATTTCGACTTTGAAGTCGTCCTCTTTCTCTGCGGCTTTCTCTTTTTCCCGCGCTTCTTTCTCGTCGGGAAACTCAAACTCTTCGCCTTCAAACTTGGGCAACGGCATGTCTACTCCTTAAGCAGCGCGGCTGATACCACGCGGGTCTTGAACAACGGCCTCGACCGAGTCATCGTTGATGATCCGGAACTCACGACCGTGAATTTTCAGGCGGGTGCCTGAATTGGGGCGGACGATGACAAAGTCACCTTCCTTGCAGCTAGGACCGCTGGGGAAGCGGGTAGCGTCTTTGTAGGCATCGGGACCAACCTTCACCACAAACAACACGGGAGTCAGGACCTCCTCGTAGTGCATGGTCTTGGCATCTTTGATCAGACCAACCTCGCTGTCCTGATACTCCTCCATCGCCTCCGGCACCACGCACAGCAAGTGAAAGGTCTTGGGGTCAGGAAGCTGCTTGGCCTTCTCTTCAGCGGGCTTGTTCAGCAGGGAGGACAGGTCGATTGCCTGCAAATCAAATTCAGTCGTCATTGTTTTCCAATCGTTGCACAAGGTCGTTGATGAGTTGTTCTGCGGTATTCAGACCTCGGATGACACCGCAGACATGTCGGTACTCCGCGTGGTTCTCTGCCCTACCAACCACCAAAAAGTCAGCCTGCGCGGCCCTCTCTCTGGCGATTTCCTTGGCGAGATACGCGAGCAGTTTGCTCTCGTTCAATCGTTCCCTTTCTTGGGTTTGTTGCTAGGCTGTCTAGACTGCGCCGCCCGTTGCGCTGCTTGCATGGCCATCTGTGCGCGGTGTTTGGCCGCGTCGATGCCCAGTCGTGCTCCTTCCGTCTCTTGCTGACGTTGTGCTTTGTCTTTCTGCGCAGCGGCTGTTGCCGCCATCTGCATGGCAGCGATCTCTTTTTGCGCCTCGATACGAGCTTCTTCAACCCGAATCTGGTCAGCCTTGGCTGCCGCCTCGATCTGCTGTTTCTGCGCCTTGAGCTGCAGGTCAGCCTCCTTGAGCTTCAACTCCTGCATCTGCATCTGGACCACCGGGTCCTGCATCTGCTGCTGCGCCGCTTGCTGCTGTGCCTGCTGCGTATCACGCTGAGTAATCTGCGCACTGGCCTGCGCCGCTGCAACAGCAATCTGGTCAGCCATCTCAGGCGGCACTTGCTTGTTCTGCTCTTCACTGGGCAGGATGCCAATCTGCTCTTCCACCTGACGGCGATACTCCAGCGCAACGTGCTCGTTGATGTGCGCCATCGCAGCAGCGAGAATCATCTGAGCCTGCGGGTTCATCTGCATGAGCTGCTGAATCTTCGGGTTCTGTATCGCAGCCATGTGCGTCTGGATGTGCGCCTCATGGTTCTGCTCGATGAACGCCTTGACCGGCTTGCCCGTGAGCACGTTCTGGTTCTCCGTCACGGGGTCCGTGGGCACCATGTCATCTTCAATCGGCACTAGCTTGGACGCGTTCTTGATGCCCAGCACCTCGATCATCTGGCGATGCAGCAAGGGCATGTCGTACAACTGCGGAGCAGTCTGAGCCAACTGAAGTGCAGCTTGATACTGCACAATCTTCTGCGCCATCGTGGCTGCGTTGGGGTCGCTGACCGGGATCACGTCCACCATGTCATAATCAGACCGCTTGGCCTTGGCGCTACCTTCCTCGGGCTCGTAGCTGTAGTCCTCGGCGGTGTAGTCAGCAATGATGGTCTTGAGGAGCTTGAACTCCTGCTTCATCGTGTAGTGCATCCGAGCCTGCACTGCGCCCATCACCTTCAGCGTACGCTCCAGCAGTGCCAGCGTCGTGCCCACCGGAGCCTGAGCGGACATGTCGCTCACGTTCATATCACCAGCGGACGCAAACGACCGACCCTCGTTGACGATGCGATCAAACAGCGTGTACAGAACCTGACTCGGCTCTTTGTACGGCAGGGGCAGGATGTTGTCGCGGATCGACCCGCTCGGCACATCTACGTCGCGGAACTCTCCCGGTGCGATGGGGGTGTCATCCCCCTTGATGCGGAGCCCACGCGATTTGAGACCACCGGGGAGGTTAGACAGAGTGCCAGCGTCAACAAGCTGGCGGATAAGCATGGTCGCACTCTTGGCGTAGCCGCCGATGAGGTGGATGAGGCCATAGCCATAGAAACCAAACCCGGGAATGTATTGGTAATGGACGAAGTGTTGTCGCTTGAGGTGGAGTTTGTCGCCTTCATACCAATTCCTACGAATCGCCAGCACCTTGCGGGTGCCCTTCTCAATAGTGACCACATACGGCAGTGCAATGCCCGTGGGCTCACCCTTCTTGTTCTTATCCTCGTAGCCCTTGAGGTCGAGGTCTACGTGCATCTCCAGCATGCGATAGCGCTCATCGTCGATGGCGCTCATGCCCATCTCTTCAGCTTTTTGCTTCTCAATGTCGTCTAGCTGGTAGCTAGGCTCACCCAGTTCGACATCTCTATAAAACCCAGCATCAATTAGCTTGAGCACCTCGTTCTCGGTCTTACGCATGACGTGCGTGACCCGCTCGGCAGTCTCCAGATTGCTCGCACCGTACGGCACCACGATGTCCTCGGCGGGGATGAACACCGCCATCTGCCGACCTTTGCTCGGGTCGTAGTAGACCTTCTTGAACGCACTGCCCGCGATGGGCAGGTTCCACAGCATCTTCTCGTGCTCAGGCCGGTACTCGTACATGACCTCCGTGAGCTGGTAGTTCATGTCTGCGCGTACGCGCATAGACGCTTCTTCTTTCTCCGGGGTGTCCTTGCCGATGATCACCGTCTTCACAGGGCCAGCAGCCGGGAACGTCTCCGTGATCCCCTCGCTCTGGAACCGCACAACCGACTCAGTGAGCATCGGGTGGAACACACCGCAGGCACCGTCCCAAGGCTCAGTGCGCTCCTCATACTTGAGCCCCAGTAGCTTCAGACCCTCTACGTACGTCTGCATCCAATCTTTGCGGTCGTTGATGTCTTTATCGAAGTCCGTCACCAGCTCCTCGCCAAGTGACTGCAACACGTCCTCATCTATGTGCTCGGCGAGGTTCACGTCGAAGTCTTTGCTGGTCTCTTTCTGGGGTATGAGGTCGATCTCGATGTCGCCCATGCCAATAATCACAGCCTCCGGGTCCTCGATCTCGATTTCAATCGGAGGTTCCGCCAAATCAGCGAGTCCCGTCGGGGCTTGGTACAGACCTTTGTCAATCATGTCATTTCCTTAATTAGTTGCCATGTTGGCGTCTATGTTCTTTGCTCGGTAAAGCGCGCTATTCCTAGATAGCTCCGCAACAGAAAGACCAAATTCTTTGAGACAGTCGTCAACCACTTCGGTAGACACCGGGCTTTTGTAGGCTTCACCAGCCTCTGATTCTTTCGCAGCTAGCTGGAGACGAACCTTTGTCCGCTTGAGATACAACCAATCAATCAGCCGGGTCAGAACCCTGTTAGCAAAGCGAAGCATCAAGTCTCCTTAAACCGTATAGAACCGCTCCCTGCGCGGACTCTTGAACCATTGAACTTCTTCCGGCTCGTCAGACGGGAGGCGCAGGAACCCACCCTGACGGAAGCGCATAAGCGCAAGCGTTGTCGCGTCAACCAAGTCATCGTGCTCGCCAGACGGAAACGCAGCGATCTCGTCCACAAGCTCCTCGGCCCAGCGCGTGCGCGGGACCCAGACTTTCCCCGACGCAATTATGTCGCTCACCGCGTTCAAACGGGCAATTTTGTCCTGCCCCTTGCTCGGGGTGAACTCCTGCGCAGGTATGCCCATGGACCTAAGCTCGTAGATCAGCGGCGCACCCGTGGCTTTTTTCTCGATGAGAAGCCCGTCGGGCTCCCACTCTCTGTACTGCGCGAGCACATCCCGTTTAAGCTCCACCCACTCGACGCGTTTTTTGTACGTGTCCAAAAGAATCAGGTGTTTGGTCATGTCCTCTTCGTAAGTGAACACGCCCCACGTCGTCCCTGCAGAGTAGTCGGCACGCTGGTTTTTCTCAAACGCCGTGTCCCAAGTCTGCAGGATGTACTCACACTGCGGCGGGCGCTCCCCCTCCCACCACTGCCACCAATCTCGCTTGACGATGGCTGACTCGTTACCTACCGGGTTCTGCTGGTACTGGGCCTGCCACTTACTATTAGGCAGTTCTTCCCGGAGCGCGGACAGTTCTTGGATCGACCAAAACTGTGGCCATAGCGGGTTGCCCGAGGGCAGGATGGCCGGGAACTCAATGACCTCCCAGTCGTTCTCCCCCCGCAGTGCAGCATTTTTGAGCACCTGACCCGTGAGGTCACGCTGAGCCCACCTCGTCATAACGATGACAATAGCTCCCCCCGGCTGCAGACGCTGCCGTGGTCCCGAGGTATACCACTCGTAGACCTTATCGTACACCTCCGGGTTCACAGCCGCCATAGCTGCCTCCTGTTCGGAGTGCGGGTCGTCAATAATGAGCAGGTCGGCTCCCTTACCCGTCACAGCACCGCCCACACCGATAGCGAAGTAGTCACCACCCTTGGATGTGTTCCACCGCCCCGCTGCTTTTGAGTCGGCTTGGAGGGAAAGTTCGGGGAAATTCTCGTGGTAGACCTCGGAATCCACCAGATTTCGCACTTTTCGACCAAAACCCACCGCCAATTCAGCAGTGTGAGAGGTCTGAATCACTTTTTTGCCCGGAAACTTGCCCAAAAACCACGCCGGAAGCAGGTAGGAGGCAAATTCAGACTTCGTATGCCGAGGCGGCATGTTGATGATGAGTCGTTTGCACTTGCCCTCAGCCACTCGCTCAAACGCCTCAGCCATCCGCTTGTGGTGCGCACCCGAAATGAAGGTGGGCCACACCTTTTCCACGAATTTGATGAACTTCGTCTGGATTAGTTCGCGCTCTTTGAGCTTTTCCAGCTTGATTAGCTGAGCTTCCAGCACCCGCATGTCCGACTCCGACAGCTTTCCGGAGTTAATCAGAGTCTCAATGTCTTTGAGCGACACTTCACTCATCTGGATTCTCCGGGTCTACGTCTTTGTCCTCTGGAATTGCTTCCTTGGCCGCACGCTTTTGCTCTTCCACACCGTCTAGCTCATCTATTAGGTTGGTCACATCCGTCACCTCGGTGTTCATCAGCCGTTTGACGCGCTCTTTAATAGAGTCTTCCAGCGATTTGCTGGTGGTGTGATGCACAGTGATCTCGCTGCGCTCTGTGAAAAGCCCAATGTCTGAGTGTTTGCCGAGCAATTCGAGCGCCTTGATCTCCAACTTTGGGTCTCCGCAGTCGGCCAGCGTCAGCAACTTGTTCGTGATGAAGTTTCTGGCTTGGAGCGCATCAGCAAACGCATTGAAGTCGAATTTGCGCACGAGTTGATGCGCCGCAGCAGCCTCCGCCGACGACGTAACGTGCTTGGGTGTCTTTGCTTTTCCCTCGCCCGTGATGAGCGACTTGGCTTTGTGCAGGTCTTCGTTATCGAAGTCGATGCTACCGCCAAGCTGATGGATCAAATTCGCTGTGTTTACTGCAACAGCAACGGCATCCGCATGAGTCTTGGGCTGCTCATCGGACAGATCGAACGGAATAGAGTGTTCCGCAGTAGGTTCAACAGGGATCATGGCACCGAAGTGGTTTCGGGAATGCCCGGAATGTAGCAGAAAAATATATGGGGGTGGGGGGTTGGCGAAAAGAAACATTGACGGGGGGTGTTTCTGGATTCGATTGCGCGTGATTCTGGCTGGAAAAATGAAGGGGGGAGGGGGGTATTTTGTACCACGGAGTTATGGGAAACTCAAAATGGGGGATTGGTTGTGCGGATTAGTGTGTATGGGGACCCCACCTCCCCTCGCTCCAAAATCCGGGGTATGGGGTCGATCCTATGGTTCCCACTAACTTAGTTAGCCCTTCCCCGGGGTTATTTATTGTTTACGCCAAGGTTGCATTCGCATTGTATTTTGTGGTACAATACACTCATGCAAGCGAAATCCTTCCTTGCATACCCCAAGTTAGATGTTATTCGAAAGGTTAGATATGTCTCAAGTTATCAATGCTCCAACCGAACTTGCTCCCGCTAACATTGTTACTCTGCGCGATGCAGTAGGCGATGCGGTCAAACGCCAATATGGTGCAACCCGGGCCTACGCCATTGCCCTCTGCGAATGGCTTCCCGCTGACTGGTTCGAGGTCGAGCACAATTCCCTGAAGGAAGAAGATAAACCCGTACTCGCTGAAGCAAAAGCTTTCCGCGCCTCGCTCAAAGCCGCTGGCCATTCGAACCCATCGGTAATGTGGACTCGGGTTCGCGCTGAAGGCAAAGCCCATATGCACGGCCCCGCCGAAGAATCTGCCACCGGCCCGAAACCCCAGCGCAGTTTCCAACTGCGATTGATCGAAGAACTCACGGCCTTGTTCAAGGCGGGTAAGCGCGAGGAATCCCTCTCCGATCAACAGCAAAACGCAATGACCGGCATTGCCTCCGCCCTCTCCGCCCTCGGCGTGGACATCTCCGCGATCACTAAGTAATCGCAAGCCCCGGGGAAACCCGGGGCCTCCCTCCCCCCACTAACTATGTTAGGTGCAACATGAAAGCCCACATTCTCTCGTTCGTCAAAGCCCCGATCGGCTACCTCTGCAACTTCCTCGCCCACTTCCCCATTGTCCCTAGTGGGGTTATCAGCCGGGCATGCGAAACTTTCTGCCTCCGCGATGGAGTGCAGGACGAGTGCTGGTTCTGATTCATCCCTGCCCCTACGCAAGCCCCGGTAACCCCGGGGCTTTTTGTTTGCGCGCACTAACATTGTTAGCCCCTCGGCGATCCCCCGGGGCGAAATACCAGTTCCCTGCGCGGCGGTAGTGGCAAGGCCCTCGGAAGAAATGTAACTTACCAAACCCTTACGCTGATACCCTCGGAAGAAATGTAACTTACCAAACCCTTACGCCAATACCAGTTCCCTGCGCGGCGGTAGTGGTGAGGCTGTGTTACGAATCGGGCTAACAATGTTATGGAAAAAAGTGTCTTTGTTACACCACACATGCCCGCAAACCCGCATAAAACCTAGATTGTTAAATGTTACGCGTTTTTGGGAAAGAGGGGAGCAGTCCAGATCGGCAAAAAAGGACGCGAAGCGCAATTCGTACCACACACCCAATTGCTCCCCTCATTCATATATATTGATTTTTCTTTAACATTATAACTTTATACAATTTTTCTCTCGCAACATCTTGATTTTAAAGGATTTTCTTTTGTTACATCTTCTGTTACACACGCTCCATCTGTTACAAAATTCCATCACATTCCGCCTGCCCCTTTCGTAACACTACCCCTCATTCCGTACCGCTTTGTTATACCCATCTTTAGTCCTGCCCAAGACTAACGCGCTTGACATTGGTGTCACATTGCGGTATAATATAAGGGTAGCGGGGAGCATCCGCTATCGGCACCCATGCCCTGCCGATCCCGGGCTAACAAAGTTAGAGAGGTTAGATGTTATGAGTTCCTTGTTTTCCGACTGGTCAACCTGCGCCGATTGCGGCGATGACTACCCCTCCGAACGCGCCGCGCTTGGCTACTCTGTGTGCCTCTTTTGCGGTGAAGATCGCGCCAAGGCCGAACGCGCATCGTGGACTGTGATCCAAGAGTACACCAAGGGTAACTACCAATTCGTAACACCGACTACGGCGTTCACGACCCTGAAGAACACCAACCAGAAACAACTAAGAGGCTAAGGAGCTAACAATGTTAGAGCCAAAATTAATTGAGCGCGATGGTGGTCGCGTGTTGGACTTGATGCAAGGCGACGAAGTGTTGCAGTCTTTCGAGCTGGTGTCCGCTGGTTTGTGGTCGGCGTTCAAGGGCGAGGGCCAGCGCAACTTGTTGCATAACAGCGATGCCCGAGCCGTGCTGAACGAGGCGGTGATGGCACACATGAGTGCCGAACATCAATACCGGGAGACTGGCCCGTTAAACGAAACCGAAAAGCGCGTGGCCCCGGCGATTGAGAACAACGATGACGACGAGCTTCTACTCTTGTTCCAATCGCCGATGCTTCGCTCCGACCTGAGCGACCAAGTAATCCGCAAATACATCGAGCGCGGGCTACGAAGAAGAGATAACTTTGTTAGGAGTACGAAATGATGCTAAGTATTGACCTGACCGGGGACACCGCACAGGCCGTGTTGTGGGCCTTGCGCGAACACCGCAACAATCGCTCCCCGGTGCGTGAGTATGTGGACAAGCACTACGCTGGTATGGACGAGCCGTTCCGCAACCGCAAGATCGGCGAAGTGCAGGACAGGCTAGACCGCCTGCTGTCGTTGGAGAACCGCCTACTAACAAAGTTAGCGCAAGCAAGCGCACCAACCGGAGAAAGCAAATGAGAACCTTTGAAATTGAACTGCGGCGCACGAGCTACATCGTGCTGACCATCGAGGCCGAGACGCAAGAAGAAGCCGAGGCCAAGGCGTGGGGGGAGATTGAGAGCGGCGACTACCGCCACGAGGATGCCCATTGGGACATCGAGTCCGTCGAAGATACCGGGAGGGCGGAATGAAGCTACGCCAAATCAAGCGCCGGACATACCGGGCGATGACTAACCCATCGTACGAATACCTCTTCGGCGATGCCGAGGAGAACAAAAACAAGATGTACCACATCCGGCACATCAAGCCGTGTCGTTCGTACCATGCGTGGTGCTCGGACTGCAATGCGAATCTGTTCCCGAAACTGTTCGGGCGGTTCCCCCACACCATCTCCGAGTTCAATGAGTTCGAAGATTACCAACAGAGCTTCAATCAATTCGATGCCAAACAACAGAGGGCGAAGCCATGACCAACGAAGAAATCATCCAACAGCTTTACACCACCGGGATGCAGTTCGCCGGGATGCTCCGCTTGGTGGGTAGGCACGAGGACGCGCATGAGATGGAGCTCTGGGTGCTTGCACTCCGAGCGGAGCTGAACAAGGCGAACGAATAGCGAAGTACATATCTACAACATAACAATGTTAGGAGTATCAGAGTATGAAGAAGCAAAAAGCGGGTTCGAATCCCACTTTCCTAAAACTGTCCCCCTGCAACTGGACGCGCATCGAGCGGGTCGAGCGGGCGGTGATTTTGTTCGCCGTGGTTGTGCTGTTGCTGGACTTGCTGGTATGGCGACCGAACTAAACACAGACACCGATTGGGTGCTGAAGCGGTGGCGCAAGGGGTTGGATGTGTTCGTCCCCTACATCGACGGGCCCAGAGGATGGGCTCACGGGGTCGAAGGGTTCAGCGGCGATTGGGAAGAGATTGCCTGCGGCACCTACGACTACATCAAGGTACTACGCAAACTACTGGAGAGCGAACTATGTTAGGGCGTTTCTATATCACCGGGTTCAGCGCCCGGTTTGGAAGCTGGATGTGCGAGACGGTCGAGGCCAAGACGATGGAGGCCGCCAAGCAGAAGTTCCAGTTCAAGTACCCGGGGCTGAGGCAACTCAAAGCCTATGCCCTGCGCGACCCGGGCTATTGAAGTAAGAGCAACCACGAGTAATCAACCAAGAGAGAAAGGTAACTAAACCATGTCACGATCAACTGAACACCTCCCATACCTGCAATCCCACGCCGATGCCCTGCGCGTGTACACCAAGACCAAGCCCATCCGTGGGCAGGGCGAACGCAGGCCGCTCGGTCGCAGGCGCGACCACAACTCCTTCTGGCTACGCAAGCAAGAACTGACTGGAGACATCGAGTGCATGTGCTACCGCACCCCGGTGGTGACTTTTCACTTGAACAACACAGCCACTATCCGCAACGGCGGGTACTCATTGGCTACGACCCACTCATTCATCACCGAGCTATTGGGCCGCTCGGGTGTGACCGCTAACGGCTGGCTGAATAAGACCCGGCTGATCGTGAATGGGGTCATCCATATGCTGGAGAATGGCAAGTCCGTCACGCTGACCATCGACGACAAAGAGCGTATGCACTTGACCGAGGTGCAGGAGATGATGGGCTACTCTATGAACCGCAAGGCCGCTAACAATGTTAGGCGCAAGCACAAGGAGTTCGCCGACTACTTCGTAGGCATGGTGAAACTGCGGACGCAGGTGGTGGTGCCGGAGATGTATAGCCAATACAGCTACCCGGAGAGGTGGATGCGGCGTGTCGTGCGTGTCTCGGTGCAGGAGTTAGCGGACGCGGTGGGTGTGAGGGCAAGCCAGCACCACTATTCACTGGCGCAGAGGTTCGACTTCTTGACCACGCCGTATGGCCGAGGGAACTGGTATGACAAAGGCGCGGCAACGCATCGCCCGGGGCAGGAAGCGGTGTTTCTTTCGCTGATCAATCCCGACCAGCCGGAGGAGACTAAGACGGCCAACTACTACAAGGCCGCGCTGTTGCTGTTGCTTGGAGATATGGGAGCGACTATCACCGATAGGAACCGCGAGAATACGCTCGACCTGAACTCGGACGAGGCGATTGCGTTTTACGACCGGGCGCTCATGATGTCCCACGCCAAGGAGGTGCTGACCCTAACAAAGTTACCCCAAGGCAAGATGCCCAACATCAAGTATGTCGGGTGGATCAACCCGGAGGAAGCGTGATGGATACAGACAACCCGCGCCTGCTATGTCAGGACTTAAACCGCAAACTGTTCGGGTGGTTTCTCACTCGGGCGGGTTGGCGAACTTTGGTCCCGACCAAGACTAAAGCACTTGACATTGTCAAGTAGCCGTGGTACAATATATGTGCGAGTGGGGAATCGCCCACCGCACTCCCCCCGCTAACATAGTTAGCCCCATCAGAGTTCATTAGTAGGAGTTAGAAATGGCAGAAGTTTCCTTCGGTAAGGCGATCACCCTCAAGCAAGCCGCCAACCTCATCAAGTCCAACCCGGAGACGCGCTTCATGTTGCGCGGCGAACCCGGCATCGGCAAGTCCTCTCTGCTGGAGGCAATCTCCTCGGGCCTCGGGTACGAGCACGCATACATCGATGTGCCCAACATGGACCTCGGCGACATCGCCATGCCGGTGATCGACCACGACACCAAGACCACCCGCTACTACCCGAATGCCCGCTTCAAGATTCACGAGGGCAAGCCGTTGGTCATCATGCTCGACGAGTTCAGCAAGGGTGCCGACCCGGTGAAGAACATGCTTCACCCCATGCTAGAGAAGGCGAACCCGCGCCTCGGTGATTTGTCCCTGAACAAAGACACCATCGTGTTCCTCACGGGTAACCTAACGACCGATGGCGTGGGCGACAGCCTGAAGGCGCATAGCCTTAATCGTATCGTGTCTGTGACTATCTCCAAACCCACTAGCGAAGAGTGGCTGGAGTGGGCCATCAACAATGGTATCGAAGCCGAGGTTTGCGCGTGGGTCAATCAGTTTCCCCATGCCCTTGCCTCTTACACCGATGCGGGTCAAGCCGACAACCCGTACATCTTCAACCCGCGCAAGCCTCAGACTGCGTTCGTCTCGCCGCGCTCACTCGCTACTGCCTCTAACATAGTTAGGACTCGCAAGCTCAACGACCCGGACGCTGTTATCGCGGCGCTCTCCGGTGCAGTTGGCGAGGCGGCGGCCCGTGACATGCAGGCGTACATCGAGTTTGCCGACCAGCTTCCGACATGGGAGCAGACGATCAAGTTCCCCGACACTACCAAGGTGCCGACCAGCCCGGGTGCGTGTGCGATTACTGTGTTCGGAGCAATCAGCCGCGTGGACAAGGCGACGATCACTCCGTTCATGAAGTATCTGGAGCGGTTCGATGCCGAGTGGCAAGCGGTGTTCGCTATCAACATCGCCAAGACTCCGACCAAGCAAGCGGTGGCGTTCTCCTGCAAGGCGTTCGCCGACTGGGTCGCTAAGAACCAAGACCTGCTGTGACCCCTAACAAAGTTAGGGAGTTTGACGAGTTTCTCTCGCATGAGAAACGATGGAACGACATCAACAAAGAATTGATGCGTTCCGGCTATTCGATGACTTGGCTACGAGTTGTCGAAGGGGGTGGGTATCGCTACACGCTCACCCGATTCAAGCCCTACGAGAAGTTGGGCTACTACGACGACATGGAGACTGCCATCAATATGGCACGAATGATCCTGTCGCAAGCGCAAATTGAAGGCTAACAAAGTTAGGAGTACCAGATGAACGAAGAACGCAAACTGCAGAAGGCCAAGATCAGCCTGATGCGTGATCCCAAGTTCGCCTTGTTGCAGGGCATCATGATGGTGGGCAAGACCTCGGTAGATGACAATGTCCGAACCGCCTGCACCGACGGGCGCGACGAGCGGTATGGTCGCAAGTTCGTTAAAGACCTGCGCGATGCCGAGCTTAGCTTTGTGGTTGCTCACGAAGCCGGACACAAGATGTACCGCCATCTCACCACATGGCGCAGGCTCCACGACGAGGATCACCGACTGGCTAACGCCGCGTGTGACTATGTGATTAACCTCATGCTCAAAGACCTCGACCCGACCGGGCGCACGATCACTATGCCTGTGTATCGGGAAGGTGAGAAGAAGGGCGAACCCATGGGCCTCATCGACGAGCGGTTCCGTGGCATGAACGCCAAGCAAGTGTTCGACATTCTCAAAGAGGAGCGAGGGGATGGCGGCAAGGGCGAGGGTGGTGAAGGTGGTGAAGGTGGCGAGGGTGGTGCGCCCGGGGATGGTATGCCCGGAGATGGTGGCGGTGATGGCATCGACGACCACGACTGGGATGGCGCTAAGAACATGAGCGAGGAGGACAAGCGCGTACTGGAGCGTGAGATTGACCAAGCGATTCGCCAAGGCTTGATGGCGCACCAGAAGATCGCAGGCAAGGGCGCGGGTGGCATGGGCCGTGAGTTGGAGGAGTTGCTCGAACCCAAGGTGGACTGGCGCGAGGTTCTGCGCGAGTTCGTGAAGGCCACTTGCCGTAACAAGGACAAGTCTAGCTGGCGGCGGGTCAATCGCCGGATGCTGTCTGCGGGTGTCTACATGCCTAGCATGATCGGTGAGCGCATCGGTCGCATCGTGATTGCCGTGGACACTTCCGGGTCTATCGGTGTTCGTGAGCTGTCGGACTTCTTGTCCGAGGTTAAGGGTATCGCCGAAGAGGTTAACCCCGAGAAGGTTGACTTGATCTATTGGGACAGCGAGGTCGCCTCGCATGAGGAGTATGGGGATGGGGATGTCTCTAACATTGTTAGCACGACCAAGCCCAAGGGTGGCGGTGGCACATCGCCCTCCTGTGTATCAAAGTATCTCAAGGAGAAGGCGATTGAGCCAGAGTGCATTGTGGTTCTCACTGACGGCTATGTGGGCGGCGATTGGGGTCACGACTGGCCTGCTGAGGTTCTGTGGTGCATCGTCAAGGGCGACTCGACCGCTGTCGCTAGTAACGGCAAAACTATTCATATCAAGGATTGAGGAGAACAACATGATGGTCCTAAAGTTGGGCTGGGATTCGCAGTTTGTCCTGTCCGTCAAGGACGCGGTGACTATCGCCGAGATTCTGCAGAAGGCCGAGGTGTGGAAAGAGGAGTATGTCTCGGGGGGTGGTGGCAACACCTTCCATGCGTACCCCAACGAGCAGAAGATTTCGATGGAGCTGGTCAACGACGACTTGTACCGCATGGCTAAGCTGGCGGGTAAGCCGGAGAAGAAGTGAGGAAGGTGGCTCGGGTTGGGGTACACATTCGCCTTGTGCGAATCGGGCGGGACGGGAAAAACCGTTACTGCCTGTATCACTTCGACTTTGCCGCCGCCCCGAACGTGCTCAAGAAAGTTGTGGTTGCGGGCAAGCTAACAAAGTTAGAGGCCCGTGGAATGTTGAAACTGTTGGAGAGATGAAATGAGTATTAGTGCAAGTGCTGTGCTGGTGGAACTGAACATCAGCGTGTGGCCCGCGTCGAAGATCGACCGGGAGGTGACCGAGCAGGTCAATACGAACGCGGGTGCGGTGCGTGATGCGGCGCAAACCAAAAAGAATCTCTTTGCGGGTACTTCGCTACGCAAAGATATTGAGAAGCTGGCGGCTAGGGTTCGGCTTTATCACAACCAACACACTCTGCCGTGGGCAGACAAGGGTGAGCGACTGTTGCCGACCAAGTTGTTCATGGACTACAAGACCACGATCAACTCCTACGAGCAGACCTTCCAGACCATGTGCGATAACTTCTATGTGGAGTACCCGCGTCTGGTGCAGGAGGCGCAGGCCAATCTCGGCACGATGTACAAGGCCGACGACTATCCGCCGCTGGAAGATGTGAAGCTCAAGTTCGGGTTCCGCCGCGCAGTCAAGCCTGTGCCCGAGGCCGGGGACTTCCGCCTTGATGTGCCTGCCGACGACCTCAAGGAACTGGTATATGTCTTTGAGCAACAGCAACAGGAGAAGCTGGCCGAGGCCGTGCGTGAGCCATGGGAACGCCTGCATGCTGAACTGACCGCCATCAGCACCAAGCTGACGGATGTGGCCGGAGACACTTCTAAGAAGCGTTACCACGACTCGCTTATCAGCAACCCGCTGGAGCTATGCGCTCTGCTGACTAAGCTCAACATCACCAACGATCCGAAGTTGGAGGAGGCGCGCAAGCAGTTGGAGCTAACTATGTTAGGCGCTGACATCGAGAGCATCAAGGAAGATTCGACCGCACGGCAGGATGTGAAGTCCAAGGTCGATGCGATTCTCAAGAAGTTTGAATGGTAAGGAGAGAGCTATGAATGTGATGGAATTTAAGAGCGTTTCGCTGAGCAACGACACGGCTAAGGAGATAGCCCTGCGTACCCCAACCGGGCTCAAGGCCGAGGTGACTGCCATCTCGATGTTGCACGATGTCATCAAAGAGTTGGTGGTGCTCAAGCCCAACTGGAGGTTCGTCGGTACTGATTACAACCGAGGGCAAATGGATGACGCGGTGGTTAAGATCGCTGTGTGCGCCTTCGAGGTGATGGAGGACGGCGAGTTGCTGGGGAAAATCTATAGAGACTGGGCCCGTAATGGCTACAAGATTAAGGTCGCCAATCACCGCATCGCGCAGGGGCGGCAACGGGGTGGTGCCTACACAACTGACGATCCGAAGAAAGCGATTGTCCGTATCAAGCGAACCTTTGGGCGCAAGGATGTGAACGAGCGCATCACGGAGGCCGCTAGAGCGGCGGATGACTATGTCCAGCAAGCCATATCTAACCATAACTACACACATAGGAACACCTACGGCCCAGTAACCAAGGCCGCGCAAGAGTTTGTGCTGGGCGAGGGTTTTCCTCTATTCATGCAGTTCGTGCGGGAGCGTATGTCGCCAGCCGAGGGCCAGAAGATTATCGACCTCAACGACAAGGCGACCAACATCAAGCTGGAGATGCGCGTCCTTGAAGACATTCGAGACAGGCTAAACACGAAGAAGTCCGCGTTGCTTGTGCGTGACATGGGGCAATATATTGTGCGAGTAGGTGACAATGTCCAACTCTATGACGATAATACGCTCCCCGTTGAGATGCGCGGCAAGCTGGGCCTGCTCAAGCTGGTAGAGAAGGAACACTTCATCGACAGCGCGGGGTGTAGGGTGTCGGAGGATGTTTTTGTTGTAGTGCTGGACGAAGAAGCCAGCCCTAACAATGTTAACCAAGGAGAGTGAGATGACTGCTAAGCGAACTGAACCTAGCGTACCCATTACCGACAAGCGGTTCGTCCCCACGCGGGGCGCAGATGTGCAGGCGACATGGCGCAAGTTCGGATGGGTTCCGCCCACCGAGTACAAACCTGTGCCTGTGTTCGTGGAGAAGGTGCGTGAGTGGGAACCTGTGAGGAGAGTGAAGTGATGGAGTTAATTCTTGGAATCATCATCGGCCTCGCCGTTGGTGGCCTGCTGGTACACCTAGCCCATGAGTTTATCGACCGCCTTCTTGCGAAGGACGAGGAGGATTGGAAATGAGCATCGACGCAATGAAGACCGCGCTTGAGGCGCTGGAATATTTCACCGACACATCGGCAACCACGATGGACAAAGCGATTGCAGAAGACGCCATCGCCACTCTGCGCCACGCCATCAAGCAGGCCGAGAAGCAGGAGCCGCTGTTCTTACTGTACACGGGAGAAATTGACAGCAGCGGCGAGCAGGACGAGTGGGACATAGTGCAGGCCCGTCTCCTCCGCGATCTCCGCGTCGATGAATTCTGTGCGGCCAACCCCGGACAGACCGTGCCTCTCTACACCGCCCCGCCCCAGCGCCAGCCTCACGAACTGCTGTGCGTCTGCGGCGCGTCATGGAGCATCGACAGCGAGGGCAATGAGGAGCTTCTTTCAACCCCGCCCCAGCGCCAGCCGCTGACGGAGGAGGAGATTGCAGAGATTGCATGGGATTGGAAATCAGGTGGCCCAATTGACTTCGCCCGCGCCATCGAGCGCAAGCACGGGATCGGGGGTGGGGAATGACCACCAAGCTACAACGCGAATCCTCAGCCGCCGTGCAGGCTTGGTGCAAGTTCAACAAGATCAAACTCATCAGGAAGCCAAGCCACGTCCACCCTCGGTCGTATGTGGTGGGACTGGCCGCCCCTGCCTGCTTGGTCGTTGCCGAGTGCTGGGCGGACAGCGAAGCGCAATTGAAGGACTTCAACCGTCAATACCCGCTGCGAACTATTTACCGTTTTTCACAAAGCCTCAAGCCCGGGGATTGGTGCATTACTGCCTACGTCTGCACGGAGCATTGGCAGGAGTGTGTGGCAATCAAGATCGGGGGTGGGGAATGAAAGAGTTTTTTGCCGTCGTCGGCTGCTTTCACTTGATGCTGTTCGTTCTTGGCGCGGTCAACTTGATTGACTACCACGTCTGCATCAAGGGGCCGGGCGAGTGCCGCATTAAGGAGAAGAAATGACAACCTACAACATCCACGACCTTGCATGGTCACGTGGCGTGAGCGAGCCCGTGCGTGAGGCCATCCTGTCGTTGCAGGCGGAGAGCGCATCGCTGCGCGACCAAAACACCGAGCCAGACAAGAAGCTGGCCGAGTTGGAGCGCGTGAACGCGCAATTGCCGGGGGTATTGGAAGAGGGGCTATACCCCGAGCATCCAAAGGTGCTCGCCGCCATCGCCGCAGCGAAGGGGGAAGCATGACCCGCGACGACATTGAGCGCCTGACCCGTGAAGCGGGATGCTTTGACGCTACCCCTGAATTCCTTGCGCGCTTCGCCGCCCTTGTCGCCGCAGCCGAGCGCGAGGCGTGTGCGAAAGTGTGTGAGGATTCTGTCCCGACCTATTTAAGAGACGGGGAGCGATGGCTAAAAGGTAAAAACGGAAGGCCAGATGTGCGTTTAAAAGAGATCGCCCCCGACCTTGAGGCCGCATGGGAGGCAGAGCAACTTTTGAAAAACGGTAGCGTTATTGAGAATTACTTAGTGCAACACCAATGCGCCTCCGCCATCCGCGCAAGGGGGAACAATGCCTGACATCACGATGTGCGCCAGCGACACCTGCCGCCGTAGGACTGAGTGCTACAGAAACGAAGCAAGCGGCACGAAACCCGACCCGTACCAGCAGGCGTATTTCGTCAGCACGGATATGACCGAGGATGGGTGCGAGATGTTTTCTCCACAACATACAAAAAAGTATGTAAAGGAAGATCATGCCAAGTGAAAAAAAGCCGCTGACCGTGCGATGGCTACCTGTGGGCACACGCTTCTACCTGCTGCGCACGATGGAGAAGTTCACGCTGATCTGGCGTGGCCCCAGCGCGTTGGGTGGTTACAAGTACATCGTCAAGCGTGACGGGGCGACAAGCCACACATCACTGCACCACTCATGCCACGTGAAACCGATTATTAGAGTAGGAGAAATAGTATGCACCCCGACTACGAACGCAGCCGCTGGTGGGCTGGGGCAGAGAACTATCTAGCGATGGCGCATTTCACCTTTGAGCGCAGTCCGGGCAGTGATTATGTGTGGTACATGTTGCTGGGCTGGGCCGAGTGCATGGAAGAACTAAAGGAGATGATTGATGCCGACTGAGAAAGAACTGCTGGCGCTGTGCCTGCGGTGGCTTGAGCATCCGGGGCTTATCCACCCGTTTGACAAAGCTATGCTGGTCGAATCTCTCAAGGCAAAGCTAGAGCCTGAGCCGCGCCCGTGGGTGGGGTTTGACAACGAAGAGGCTGCGGCAATTGCAGTCGCCACTGGTCTGAACTACGCCGCGCTCTGCATGATTGAAGAAAAACTCAAGGAGAAGAACACATGACGCCACTAATTCAGGAAATGGTGGCTATGAATCCAGAAAAGGCAGTTGAACATCATTGGTTTGATATGAGTGCGGTGTACCGCAAGGAACAAAACGTAAGTCCTGAAATTCTTTCCCGACCCCTACCATACCCACATACCGCCCTAGCTTGTGATTATGATAATAAGAAGGTTGTTATTTTTGTAACTCGCGTTGGAGAAATTACCGGAGTTGCAGGTTTACAGTGGGACAAGAAGTCAACACGAACAATACCCGGCTTTTTCTTCACAATTGATGATGAGGGCATCAAGGTTCGCCACAAGGACGGCACACGCTTTGACTACCGAACAAGCTATGCAACTGGTGTCCTAGCGTTCATTGCAGCGTTTTGTGAGTCATTGGACACCAAGCCCGTGACCGGGCATCAAATCATTAAGAGGGCCAACTGGGACAAGAAAATCCGTCAAGGAAAAATGCCAACCTATGATTGGACAACGATAACCATAGAGCCATCCAAGCCCAAGCAAGACCCTCAAGGGGGAACCCATGCGCCACCAAGGTGGCACGAGCGCAGAGGCCATTGGAGAACCATGAAGAAAACAGGCAAGCGAGTGTGGGTCAGGAATTGCGAGGTTGGGGATAAATCCCGTGGCGCAGTATTCCATGACTACAAGTTTGAACAACCATGTGGGTAACCATATCGGGGTGGTCTAACGACGGGCACTACGTTACCCACGTTGTGCCAGACGAGGATTTATACGAGCATATCCTTAGCCCCCACTGCTGGTGCTGCCCCGGCCTTGACATGGAACACATGGTTGCCACACACAACAGCGCAGATAAACGAGAAGACTTTGAAACAGGAATAAGAAAGCCATCATGAAATTTAAATGCAATTGCCCGGTAGATAGCCCCTTCCACTGGAAGCATGACCACAGCCCGTCTGTGTTCTTGCAAGACGCTCACTTCCGGGGGCATGGTGCAACTATGTCGCAGAGCCAGACCCAAGTGGTCGAGCGCAACCGCGCTCAGGGTATCGCCATAGGCACCATCCCCAATCTGTCGAACAAGGCGCAGGCCACTATCAATGTTAGGCAGTTCACTGTCTACTCAAGGGCGGGCAAGGTCCTATGATCCGCTGCCCCGAGTGTGGTAAGAGCACCAGAATAACGGAGACGAGACATGCAGTCACAAACAAGTGCTACCGCAGAAGGCAGTGCACCAGCGGCCACGCGTTCACAACGGTGGAGTCGATCACAACAGGAGGAACTAAAAAAAATCTTAGAGAACAAGTGGTGGCCCTTCAAAAGGGCCGACGCGAAACTACTGGAGAAAGCCCATCGAAAACTAAAGCAGGCGCAAGCCAACCCAACTGAGGATGCATTGATATGACAACTGGAATCGAGTACCTGAAAGAAGCGCCCAAGCGCAAGGGGCGAGGCCCGGGCAAGAAGCCCGCCCTCATGTGTACGAGCATCAGACTGCCCCGGCATGTGATGGAGTACTTCAATCAGGCGCACAACAAGCAAGAGAAGATACGCGAAGTCCTAGTCGCGTATGTAGAGCAGCAACTTAACCAACCCAACCAAGGAGAATGAAGATGAGCAACGCAAAGAAAATCCGCCGGTATCTGACCGCCCACCCCAACGCTTCCGCTAAGGAGCTAGCCACTAAGTTCGGCGTGTCTCTGGCGTATGTGTACACCCTGCGCTCTCTGATGAAGAAAAACGCGGTCAACACGGCCAGCGAGTGGAACAAGCCCAGCGACTGGACAACGGTGCATGTGAGCACGAGCAACGAGAGCGTGATCCCAACCTCTAACACTGTTACCCCTACTCCAGCTCCGGTTGAGGACGTGGTCAACCACCCCGCGCACTACAAGACGGGCGGCATCGAGACCATCGACTTCATCGAGGCCAAGCAGTTGAACTACCACCTCGGTAATGTGGTGAAGTACATCACCCGCGCCGACCACAAGGGCGACCGACTGGAGAATCTGAAGAAGGCGCAGTGGTATCTGGAGCGCGAAATCGCTCAGAGCGCCAGCTAAAAACAGCCCCGGGGTATTGACATTGTAAAAAGTGTTGGTATCATGGGGCTCAATTTTCGGGGGTAGCAGGAGCGGTCGTTACGCGTGTGCCGGGGTTGTCACGATTCCCTCGTTAGGTTCCTTTACATGCACACGGTAGCGTTTCCTCTGGCCTAGCTTTCGGCCACGCTACCCCCACCTTAATTTAGAGGAGTTAGAGAATGGCTTTTGGTCCTTACCCCGCCGTAGTCGATACGGGTTCATACGGGCAGCTCAGGTGCAAGTGCGGTTTTGACTATCTGCATCAGGGCAACATCACAATCTTCCAGCGTAGCGAAGATGCCAGCATCACAACAGTGATCGCGCAAGACGGCAAGACCGTTCAAGTCTCCGACTTCCCCTCCGACGATACATGCAACCCCAGTCCCCGCCGACACGGTCTGATCCTTGAGTTCCACTGCGAGTCGTGCGGCGAAGAGGGTGGTGGCCTCCGACAGCTTGCTATCTTCCAGCACAAGGGAAACACTTTTATGGAGTGGCTGTAATGGCTACTACACCAGAGGCAAAGGTCAAGGCCAAGATCAAGGTCATCCTCAAGGAACACGGCGTGTACTACGCCATGCCAATCGGCACGGGCTACGGCAACTCCGGGGTGCCTGACTTCCTGTGCTGTGTGAACGGACACTTCTTTGCTATCGAAGCGAAAGCAGGCAAAGGCGTAGCCACGGCACTCCAGATAAAAAACATGCAACAGATAATTGACGCGAACGGACTGGCTATGGTGGTGCGAGAGGACAACCTCGACAAGCTAGAAGAGCGCATAAAACTATTGAAGGGCGGCAACGAGTGAAAATCCTCACCATCGACTTTGAAACCTACTACGACAGGGAGTTCTCCCTGTCCAAGATGACGACTGAGGAGTATGTTCGTAGCCCTCAGTTCGAAGTTATCGGTGTGAGCGTAGCCGTAGATGATGCTGAACCACAGTGGTTCAGCGGCGATGCCATAGCCATATACCAGTTCCTCAAAGAGTTCCAGTGGGAGGAGAACCTCGCGCTTGCACACAACGCTCCGTTCGACGGTGCCATCCTGACATGGGTGTTCGGCATCAGGCCCAAGGGCTGGCTCGACACGCTGAGCATGGCGCGGGCACTGCACGGCACGGAAGTAGGTGGAAGCCTCAAAGTGCTGGCCGAGCACTACGGACTTGGCGAGAAGGGCACCGAGGTAGAGAACGCGCTGGGCAAGCGGCGCTCGGACTTCACCCCCGAGCAGTTGGCGCGGTACGGCGAGTACTGCAAGAACGATGTGGCCCTGACCTACGCGCTGTTCATGAGCATGGCTCAGGGTTTCCCCGGTACTGAGCTACGCTTGATCGACCTGACGGTGCGGATGTTCAGTGATCCGGTCTTGCGGTTAGACACGAAGGTGCTGGACTCGCACCTATCCACGGTCAAGGAAAAGAAAGAGAAGCTACTGAACGCCGCCGCCTCTGACAAGGAGGTGCTGATGAGCAACCCCAAGTTCGCCGACTTGCTCCGACTGTACGGTGTCAGCCCACCGATGAAGGTCAGCCCCGCTAACGGCAAGCAGACCTATGCGTTTTCCAAAGCGGACGAGGAGTTCCGTAGCTTGCTGGAGCACGACAACCCGGAGGTGCAAGCCTTGGTTGCCGCTAGGCTGGGCGTGAAGTCCACCATCGAGGAGACGCGCACGGAGAGGTTTCTGAGTATTGCCGAACGAGGAGCACTGCCCGTACCCCTACGCTACTACGCCGCACACACCGGGCGCTGGGGCGGGGACGACAAGCTCAACCTCCAGAACCTCCCCCGCACCTCGCTACTTAAGTTTGCGATTCTGGCACCCGACGGCCATTACATGATCGACTCGGACTCCAGCCAGATTGAAGCGCGGACGCTGGCGTGGCTTGCCGAGCAGGACGATCTTGTGCGGGCGTTCAACAATGGTGAGGACGTGTACAAGATTATGGCTTCCGCCATATACGGAAAGCCCATCAACGCCATCTCCAAGGACGAGCGGTTCGTGGGCAAGACTACGATTCTTGGCTCGGGCTACGGCATGGGTGCGGCCAAGTTCCAGACCCAGCTTGGCAACTTCGGCGTGGATGTTGAGTTGGACGAGACCAAGCGGATCATCGACACCTACCGCCAGACCTACCCCAAGATTCCCGAACTGTGGAAACGCTCGGGGCAGATTCTGGACGCCATCATTGCCAACCAGTACACTGAGTTTGGGCGCGACGGCGTTCTGCAAGTCGAAGGGAACAAGGGCATCCGGCTACCGAACGGGCTGTACCTCAAGTACGCCAACCTGCGTATGCAACAAGACCCCGAGACTGGCAGAACCGAGTATGTCTACGATGTGAAGAAGGGCCGGGCCACAATCCCGAACCGAATCTACGGTGGCAAGGTGGTGGAGAATGTCTGCCAAGCCCTAGCCCGTATCGTCATCGGCGATCAGATGCTCAAGATTGCCGAACGGTATCGCGTTGTGATGACTGTTCATGACGCTGTGGCGTGTGTCGTGCCTCAAGCGGATGTTTACGAAGCGCAAGCCTATGTGGAGTCCTGCATGCGCATGCGCCCCAAGTGGGCCTCCGATTTACCTCTTAACTGCGAATCTGGATATGGAAAAAGTTATGGCGATTGTTAATGGCGAAGCGGTAGTGGATTACGCCTACCCCTGCATGATGGCGGAAAAGGCGTTGAAGAGTCTGCACAACCTGATGCTTGAGGGTAAGTACGACGAGGCTGTCACTGCTGGTATCGAAGCCATGGCAGATGTGAAGCTCACTATCAACGCCATCAGAGACATGCGGGATCGAGCCGCCAAATGAGCATCGCTTGGTCTTTCAGTAGTCTGAAGACATTCCAGCAATGTCCGCGCAAGTACTACCGTACAAAAGTTGTGAAGGACATCAAGGAGCCTGACACACAGGCGACCTTGTACGGCAAGTCCGTGCATACGGCTGCGGAAGAATTCATACGCGACGGCACCCCCATACCCGAGCAGTACGCCTATGTTCGCCCCATGATGGAGAACATCAAGAAGATTGAGGGCGACAAGCACTGTGAGGTCAAGCTCGGGTTTACCAAAGACCTTGAGCCGTGCGCGTTCGATGCCGAGAATGTCTGGTGGCGCGGTATCGCCGACTTGGTTGTCATCAACGAAGCCAAGCAGCTTGCGTATTCCATAGACTACAAGACCAGCAAGTCGGCGCGTTACGCTGACACCAAACAACTCGACCTCGTTGCCATCGGCATCTTCAAGCACTTCCCTAACATAGTTAGAGTCAAGTCGGCGCTGGCGTTCGTGGTCAGCAAAGAGTTCGTGCAAGCCGAGCACCATGTCGAGATGGTGCCCAAGTACATCGAGAAGCCCGCGCAGGATGTAGCCCGTATCGAAGCGGCGCTAGTCAACGGCGTGTGGAATCCCATCCAAGGCCCACTGTGCAAGTTCTGCGCGGTGAAAGATTGTGAGTACAACAGGAGCTAACCATGCCCTACACCAAGTCCCCCCGACCCTACAAACATGAATATGAAATGCAGAAGAAGCGAGGCGAACTGCCCGCCCGTATGGAGCGCCAACGCGCCCGCGAAGCCATCGACAAGAAGCACCCCGACCGAGACAACGACGGACGCGCTGATGTCCGCGAGGGCAAGGATGTTGCACACGTCAAGGCTCTATCTAAAGGTGGAAGCAACAAGAACGGCACCCGCCTAGAGCCCGCTGCAAAAAACCGTTCGTTCAAGCGCAACAGCAACCACCAGCTTGTCTCTGAAACCAGCACCAAGGAACGGAAGAAGAAGTGACCGACGAACAGATATGGCTGCTGAAGTATGGCCGGGGCTGGGTGCCGTGGTATGAGTTGGTAGACGGCCCGGTAGGGGAGCAAGATGTTGACCCTATCCACGAGCGGCTCTTAGCCGCCGGAAAAATAGAGATCAACAAAAACACAATGCGCGTCAGGTTGAAGGAAACCAATGAACCTATCAGAGTATGACTGGCCCGGTCCGTTGGGTATCAGTCCGTTCGAACATCAGAAGTCCACAGTCGAGTTTTTAGTTAGCTACCCCAAGGCGTTCTGCTTCAACGAGCAGGGTACCGGGAAGACGGCATCGGTCATCTGGGCGACCGACTACCTCATGAAGCTGGGGCTACTCAAGCGTGTCTTGGTGGTCTGCCCCCTGTCGATCATGAAGTCGGCTTGGCAGCAGGACTTGTTTCGCTTCGCCCTGCATCGAACGGTTGCTGTAGCACATGGTGCTAGGGATAAGCGCAAGGAGATCATCAACGGCGGTGCCGAGTATGTCATCATCAACTTTGATGGTGTCGGCATCGTCAAGAACGAGATTGCCAACGGCGGGTTTGACCTCATCGTCATCGACGAAGCGTCAGCCTACAAGAACGCGCAGACCGCTCGGTGGAAAGACCTGCGTGACTTGACCCGAACCATCAAGGGACTGTGGATGCTCACCGGAACACCGGCTGCCCAGTCTCCTGCGGATGCTTACGGATTAGCAAAGTTGGTCAACCCATCGGGAGTGCCGAAGTTCTTTGGCGAGTTCAGGGACATGGTTATGACCAAGGTCAGCATGTACCGCTATGCCCCGAAGCCTACAGCTAAGCACGTAGTCCACAAGGCGTTACAGCCCGCGATCCGATTCGAAAAGAAGGACTGCATCGACTTGCCACCTCTGACCTTCATGGATCGAGAGGCTCCGCTTACACCCCAACAAGAGGTGTACTACAAGCGGCTGAAAAAGGAGATGCTGGTCGAGGCAGCAGGTGAGGAGATTTCCGCAGTCAACGCCGCTACCCAGATCAACAAGCTACTGCAAATTTCCTGTGGTTCGGTCTACACCGACACAGGCGGTGTTCTGGATTTCGACGTATCCAATCGGCTGTCTGTGGTACAGGAGATTGTCGATGAGTGCAGTAACAAGGTGCTGATCTTCGTTCCGTTCACGCACACGATCAAGCTGCTGAGCGACTACCTGACCAAGCATGGCGTGGCATGCGAAGTGATTAACGGCGAAGTTTCTGTCAATCGTCGTACGGACATCGTCAAGCGGTTCCAAGAGCAACCTGACCCAAAGGTGCTCATCATCCAGCCGCAGGCGGCTTCACACGGACTTACCCTAACTGCCGCCGACACCATTGTTTGGTACGCTCCCTGCACCAGCGTGGAGACATACTTGCAGGCCAACGCCCGCATCGACCGACCCGGTCAGGTCAACCCCATGACCATCATTCACATCCACGGCAGTCCGGTAGAGAACCGCCTGTACGCCATGTTGCGGGGCAACATCAGCAACCACAAGCAGGTGGTTGACCTCTACCGAGAAATAATTTCCGAAAGTGCTTGACATTGTAAAAGCGTGTGTTAGAGTTCGTTCCCCCAACCGAGGAGAGTTAGATGGATTCAGAAGTTGCCCCCGTCGCGCTAGACACGTTGGCTTCGGTTTACCTGAAGATGCGTGATGCCCGAGACGCGGTACGCCGCGAAGCCGAGGCAAAAGAGAAAGAAATCCAAGAGCAGATGGATGTGGTCGAGCAGCAGATGCTTGAGGCATGCAAGACTCTTGGCGCGGACAGTATCCGCACACCCTTTGGCACAATCATTCGCTCAGTGAAGTCACGGTACTGGACGAACGATTGGGATTCTATGTATCGGTTCATCAAAGAGCACGATGCATACGGCCTGCTTGAGAAGCGCCTTCACCAAACACACATGAAGGACTTTCTTGAGGAGAATCCCGACGTTTTCCCTGAAGGGGTCAACGTGGAAAATTCTTATACCGTGGTTGTTAGACGTTCCAAGGAAAAATGAAGTGAGCAATATCACCGTTCTCGATCAAAACCTGCCCGACTTTCTGCAACAGGCTGGCGTTAGTGCGCTGACCAAGCAGCTTGCTGGTACCACTGGCACCCCCCGCATCGTCCCCAAGAACGGCATCTTCCGCAAGGTTGTCGGCGGGGAGGAGATGGGTAAGGTCAAGGGCAACCTCAATGTTGTCATCGTCAACGCTTCGCCCAAGGTGGGCCGCGTGTTCTACGCTAAGCAGTGGACCCCTGATGCCGAGCCGACTGCGCCGGACTGCTTCTCTAACGACGGCAACGCGCCCGACCCGAAGGCAGAGAACCCGCAAGCAAGCCGTTGCGACTCTTGCGCCCAGAACATCAAGGGCTCGGGCATGGGCAACTCTAAGGCTTGCCGCTACTCTCGCCGACTGGCTCTGGTGCTGGAGGAAGACTTCGGCACTTCGCTGGAGGGCAAGGTGTACCAGATGAACCTCGCTTCCAAGTCGCTGTTCGGCGAGTCGGTTGGCGACAACACGCACACCTTTGAGAACTACACCAAGTACCTCGCCAACAACGGCAAGTCGCTGGACTATGTGGTGACGCAGATCAGCTTCAACGAGAACAACGACAACCAGTCGGTGCTCTTTACGCCGACGCGCTTCATCAACAAGGGTGAGTACGCTGTTACCAGCAAGGTTGCCCCTGAGACTCAGAAGCTGGTGATCATGACTCCGTATCAAGCTGATATGTCTGGTCGCCAGCCCAAGCTGAACGCTCCTGTTGCTAAAGCAGTGACTGAGGATGACGCTGTTGCTGAGCCCGCCAAGCGGGAAGGCAAAGCTAAGCCGGAAGCTCCCGCCGCCAAGAAGGACTTGGCTTCTGTGGTCGAGGCTTGGGGTAAGGACTAATCATGAGCTATGGCTACAGCCAGAACTTGGTGCTGGCGAACAAAACCGCGAGTGCTAGGTCTCTGGGTGTAGCTTTGGGCCGCCTCTGCATTGCGAAGGGAATCAGCGTCAAGGCTATCTCCGACACGTTCGGTGTTAGCCGCATGACGGTCTACAACTGGTTCAAGGGGGAGACTCACCCCCTGCCTTCGCTTGCTCTTAAAGTCCAACGCTACATTGACACCCATTCCAAGAAATAACTCATGTCGTTTGACCTGCTTGACGCCGTGCTGCCGCAGCAGGGGCGGTACTGCGTTTTCGGGTATGGCAAGTATCCAGATCAGCGGTTCGTAGAGACACGCGAAGAAGTTGAGGAGATAGCTAAGGAGTTCGTGAGTACCGGCGTCGATGCCTACTTCGGCTGCGCCAAATTTGGGCCACTACCCAACCGCACTCATGAAAACGCCCTCCATTTCCGCGCACTGTGGATGGACATCGACTGCGGCCCCACCAAGGGAGTTCCAGACGAGAAGGGGCGCATCAAAGGCTACCTTGACCAGAACACGGGTCTACAAGAATTCAAGCGCTTCTGCGTTGCGGTCGGCCTGCCGAAACCCATACTGGTGAATTCCGGAAACGGCATTCACGCTTACTGGCTGCTAGAAAGCGCGGTTGGTCGCCGCGAGTGGGAGCCACTTTCACAACGGTTGCGCGAACTGTGCGTAGAGCACGGGCTCATCGTTGACTCTTCTGTGTTCGAAGCCTCTCGGGTGCTACGCATACCGGGCACGTTTAACTTCAAAGACAGAGAGAATCCTAAGCCGGTTGAAGTGTGGAACGAAGCAACCACACCGATGTCGTACGAGCAGATGAAAGAACTGCTTGGCGCACCCGAGCCAAAGGAAGACACGCCCGACTTCGTACCCCGCACGATGAGCCCCATGATGGAAGCGCTCATGGGTAACAAAGTTAAGCGGTTCAAGACCATCATGATGAAGTCGGCACAAGGTGAGGGGTGTGCGCAACTGTTGCACTGCTTCCAGAACCAAGCCGACATTGAAGAACCTCTGTGGCGCTCGGCCTTGTCGATAGCTGCGTTCTGTGTGGATGCTGACTCGGCTACCCACAAGATGTCTGACCAGCACCCGGAGTACGACCCGGTGCAAGTTGAGGATAAGGTCAAGCAGCTACGCACTAAGGGCGGCCCGCACCACTGCGCTACGTTTGAGAAACTGAACCCGGGCGGATGCACTGGCTGCGCTCATAACGGCAAGATCAAGTCACCGATCATGCTCGGCGTCGAGATTGCTGAAGCTGCGGATGACGACAACGAGTTCATCCTAGACGACGGCGCTGGCAACCTGACTACGCACACGATCCCTGAATACCCTTTCCCGTTCTTTCGTGGGGCTAAGGGTGGCATCTACAAGCGGGCATCAGAGGAAGAGGACGAGCCCGCGCTGGTGTACGAGCATGACTTCTATGTGGTCAAGCGCATGCGAGACCCAGACCTTGGTGAGACAGCATTGTTTCGCCTACACCTGCCGCACGACGGCATGCGAGAGTTCACTGTATCCACCGCAGCAATCACAACGAAGGACGAGTTGCGCAAAACTCTGGCCCAGTACGGGGTAGTGGCGCACACAAAGCAGTACGACAACCTCTCGCAGTTCGTAGTGTCCTTCGTTAAGAACCTGCAGTATGTAAAGAAAGCAGAACAGATGAGAACCCAATTTGGATGGGCCGACGGAGATAGTAAATTCATTCTCGGAGATAGAGAGATTACCAAGGACGGCGTGTTCTACAGCCCGCCGAGCAGCACGAACAAAGATGTCGCAGCCAACCTGCACGTCAGGGGCGACTTCAATAAGTGGAAAGAGGTGTTCAACCTGTACGCTCGGCCCGGGCTTGAGCCCCATGCGTTTGCAACGCTGACTGCCTTTGGCTCCCCTCTGCTCAAGTTCACCGGGCTAGAGGGCGCGATCATCAACGTGATTCACCCGGAGTCAGGCACAGGCAAGACAACCATCCTGCACATGTGCAACAGCGTCAGCGGCACACCCAAAGAGCTGACCTCCATGTTCAAGGACACGTTCAACGCCAAGATTCACCGACTCGGTGTGATGAACAACCTCGCCAACACGATTGACGAGATAACGAACATGAGCGGCATGGAGTTCTCTGACCTTGCGTACAGTATCAGTCAGGGCCGGGGCAAGGAGAAGATGAAGGGCTCGACCAACGAGCTACGCATCAACAACACCAAGTGGCAGGGGATCACGCTGTGCTCAGCCAACGCGTCCTTCTACGAGAAACTTGGCGCAGCGAAAAATAGTCCAGATGGCGAATCCATGCGCCTGCTGGAGTACAAGATCGAGTCCAACGACATCATTGATGTGCAGACCGGCAAGCAGATGTTCGACCATCAGTTGCGAGAGAACTACGGTCACGCGATGGAAGTCTACGCACAGTGGCTCGTCAACAATCTGGAGGATGCAGTCGGTTTAGTCCGGCAGATTCAGGCCCGACTGGATAAGGAAGTGCAGTTCACACAGCGTGAGCGGTTTTGGTCAGGTGTAGCGTCCTGCAACATAGCTGGTGGTTTGATCTCCAAGAGCCTCGGCCTGCACGACTACGACATGAAGGCAGTCTACGAATGGCTCAAGGGCATGCTCGGTGAGATGCGCAATGAGGTCACGCCCCCGCAAGCTACACCTATTACCGCTCTGGGTGAGTTCGTTAACGCGCACATAACGAACGCGCTGGTTGTGAACGGTGAGGCCGACGCCCGCACCAACATGCAGTCGATGCCCCAGTTGGAGCCCAAGGGCGAACTGCTCATCCGCTACGAGCCCGACACCAAGGAGCTTTATGTAGCCGCAAAAGCCTTCAAGGACTTCTGTGTGCGCCAGCAAATTAACTACAAGGGTGTCATCAAGGAACTCCAGCAAGCGAACATCTTCATCGAAGCAATGAACAAGCGCATGTCCAAGGGCATGCGGGTGGTGTCCCCAGCCGTACGGGTGCTCAAGTTCGACGCAGCCAACTCGGAGTTCCTGCAGATGGACGTGCAACTACAGACTGGCGATGAAGGTCGAGACGCTAACGTACCAAGTTGACTGGAGGAAGTTCAAGCCGGGGTACAGCTTCTTTGTACCCTGCATTGATGCGGAAGCCGCTCGGCAAGCTCTGGCTGAAGTGACCCGCCGACTCCGGATCAAGACGATCACCAAGGTTGTGATCGAGGATGGCGTTAAAGGTTTGCGAGTCTGGCGCGTCTAGCCTATACTGGAGGCGCTGGTCAGTTGCCAGCTATCTCTCTCCTTGTTTTGAAGCTTAGCCCCGGGGCCAAAACCCCGGGGCTTTTTTACTCCTTGGCCGCTTCTTTTTCGCGGGCGATTCGCTTCTCAAGGTTGGCCAGCACCTTGTCGCTGAGCCCGATGTTCTGCTTGTTTTGCCTGAAGCCCAACTTGGAGCCAGCACGAGCTTTGATGTCTTCGCGCAGAGTTTCTTTGATGTCGCTCCCCTTCATGGCAAAGGTGGGGTACCTGCGGTTGAAGGCATCCACTTCTTTGTCGATGATTCGGAGCAGCCGGTCATCGCCCTCTGCTGTGTCCTTACGCAGTTGTACTTTCAAGCGACCTATGATCAACTTCTTCTCATTGAGAATCTTCTGCTCAGAAGATTTGAGTTTGAAGGTGTCTTCCGATATTTTGGCTACCTCGGCGGGACGGAAGCCGATGCCTTGCATGAAGATTTTCCACGCAGAGACTTCGTCAGGCCCCTTGATGACATTGCCGTCGGCATCCTTGATGCCTTCCTTAGACATCTTGTAAGCCAGTATGGGGTTGCGAATAACCGCCGGGGACATTTTCTCCACCACCTTTGGATAGTCACCAAGTTCGAACGCATCGTAGGCGTCGGCAAAATTTAGCGCTGTACTCGCATGCACCCCAAGCTTTTCAAACGCATAGTTCTGTACATCTTCACGGGCTGTACGCGCTTCCTTAGTATCCCTACCCAGCAAGTCGGACAGACCAATACGCTCGGCAATTGCCGAACCGGTGATAGCGTTTAGTGGACCAGCTTCCAGAATTTCAGACAGAGGCACGCCGCCAATTGTCTTGTCACCAGTAACTTCTGGCAAAAACACGCTACGAAACCAAAGCTCCGGGTCTAGGTTGCGCAGCTCTTCGGGGATGTCATCGTCGTCCTTAAACGATAGCTGGACTGCCCAAGCAATAGCGTAAGCGATGGGTCCGAAGAACGGTATCCCCATGAGGCCAGCAATAGACCCAGCTGTCAGGTAGATGCCCATGAACTTTTTAATCGCAGCGACTTTGCCCTCTTTGTTGAGGCGAGGAATTGCTTTGACTAAGTTTGTACCCAGCAGCAACATCGTATGGATGGGGAACATCCGGAACAGAAACGCCGCTCTACCGAGTGCACCCTGCATATACCGGGGGCGGTTCGACGGATCGTAGTTAGCCAGCGACTCGTTCACATCACTGACAGCTTGCTCGACTGCGGCGGTATGCGCCTCGTCGGGAGTCATCTTCTGCTTCAGGAACCGCTTGTACCCCATACGGTAAGAAGCCAAGAACACAGCCTCGCGAGTCAACCGCTCGACGTTGTGCATCAGCGCACCGATCATCAAGTTGCCCGCTTCTTTGCCCAGCTTGCCCGTCTTGCCGAGAACAGTAGAAGCCGAGTTGGTCGCCACTCCTTGCCGACCCCACACAAGACTAGCAAAGGTGTTGCCGGAGACGTTGTACGCAGCCATATCACGGACTGCGCGTTGCTCGTTCGGAGTTAGGTTTTTGCTGTTTGCAAGACTCGGCGCAGCGAGGGACACAGACCCATCAGCATTGGTTGTGACGACCCCGTATTTCCGAATATCTGTAACTGCCCGCACAAGCTGCGCAGCGGCTCCCACCATGCTGTTGTGGTTTGCTCCAAGGATAGGCAACGCGCTGACATAGATGGAAACAGGCTGCACCAATGCCGAGGCTGCGGACGACAGGTACATGTAGAAGCCGACTTTGTTAAGAGTCCCAGCAGCAGCCTCAAACGCATCATCCTCGTGCCCCTGTAGCACCTTATCCACACGCTTAGTTGCCTCCTCTACAAACGGACTCAGGGCATCGTTCTGAGAAGCGGTTTCTACAGCGGAGGCTATGTTGTTGCGCAACAGCGGGGCGTACTTCAAGCGTGCGAGCTGCTTCGACATCTTTGACGCGGAGGTAGCTATGTTGCGGATCAAGTCGGTGCTATTGCCAATACGATCCTTACGGCGCATGAACTGATTGCGGAACGACTGCTCCGGCATCGTCGTCAGATAGATTTGGTACACGGCGTCTTTGATCGACTCGCGCACTTCTTCGGAGTTGGTAAAGTCTTCTTTGTCGAGCGCATCAAAGATTTGCGTCAGCATTGCGCTCTGGCCTTGAGTGGCTGCGCGGAGAGCACGAATACCGCCCTTACCAAACGAAACTTTGCCTTCATCTATCCACCGATCAAGGCTAGTGCCCCTTTCCTTAGCTACATCTTCCAGCGATGCGCGTCTATCCGCATCACTTTCAAACATCAGGAACACAGGCTCGTCATCGACGTTGAATCGCGCCCAAGAATCTCCACGGCGAACCAGCGGGAAATATGGCTTGATGCGAGCTTCTGCTTCAAACGTACGCCGCAGAGTCAACATCAAATTGTTTTTGGCTTCTGGCGACATCCCCCGCAGGTTCTCAATTTGTTGGTCAAGAACATCAGAGAACAAGTCAATCAGGTCGATGTAGTAGTCCCGCACCATCTTGTACAGCTTCTGACCCTTGGGTCCCAAATCCACGTACGCTTGGTGGAGACGCGGGTCAAACTCTTTGCTGATAGTGTCAGCGGGGTCGTAGCGTGCAATCGTAGATTCAAGAGCAAGGTCTTCCACCTGCCTACGCAGTTTTTGTGAGGCCGCCGTCGAGAAAAACGGGTTGAGCGCTCGCTCCAAGGGCACGAGAAGTTTGTACGCCCCCTTCATCAAGTTGTTGGCCATGCCGTTCATCAACTGGATGTTCTTGTCCGCGTCCTTGAGCGAAGACATCCCCGAGGTATCCGCAAGGAACGTGAACGTAGGAGTAACCACCCATGCCCGCCGAGCGGCATCTGTCATAGTTAGCCACGCTTTGCGCATGAGCGAGGGGGTCAGCTCTTCAAAGCTACGGGACATCTCCACCGCGCCCTTGGCCTTTTCCGATGCGGCCTTCATCTCCTTTGGCGTTCGAATCGGATTGCCAAACTCGTCTTCACCTTCGGGGATTACCGACGAAGATGCGACCTCACCCTCTACCGCCATGCGGGGGGCGCGGCTGCTTAGGATCAGGTCCGTAGCCAGAACCAAATTGGTCAGCGCGTTTTGCTCACTCGGAGGAATACCAAAGAACCGGCGCAACGAACGCACAAAGCTGGACAAAAGGCTCGCGTCTTCTGCACCATCAACACTGTCGGCCATGGCAAGGAAGTCTTGGAACGCATCGTCCGTCATGCCGTACGCCAAGAACTCTCGGGGGTCGCCCACCACTTCGCCGTCGGTAGAATCGAACAGGACAGCAACGTGCTTAGGCAATTGCTGCGTAGCGAGCTGGAACCCAAATTCGTCCTGCGCTTTGCGCATGACCTGTCTCAATAGCTTATACGCGGCGATAAGCTTGGTATCGGTTATTTTGCCGCTTCGGATTTGCTCTTCAGCGATTACGATCTTGCGGTTGGTAGCCGCATGAAACAGCTCGTGCAGGATGGTGACGTTGTTGATACCCTGCTGCTCTCCGAAAGACGCGCCACGAACGTAAATGGCTCGCGCCCCGGTCTTGTAGTTTTCAATAAATATACCGATAGAGCGGTCCCACGCATCAGCGTGCCTCTTGAGCATTTCAGGAAGCTCTTGCCCCTGCTCAAGCACAACAAACTCCACACCTTGCACAAAGCTACGTAGCCGTTTAGCGATGAGCTGTTGCGCCTTAGTGCCGTTACGGATGATGTAAGAGATTGCCTGCGACGCGTTCTTGAACGTGCTGAACACAGGATCAGCCTGAGACTTACCAAGTACGGACGAGCTTGCCTTGGACTGCTTGGCCGCGAGTCCTGCTTTGAGGTCGGCGAGTTCTTTAGCCGTGATGCTCGGATGTGCCAGAGCTTCTTTGACTCGCTGCGCTACCTTAGTGCCGCGCAGGTTGGGGTCGGCTTGCAGGCCGAGCAACTCTTGGATAGCTTCACGCCGCTTAGCGCGAATGTCCCCTTCCGCTTCTTCCGGAGATGTGTACTCTTCGATAGCTTCGGGCCGCGCAAGGGAGTCCAGCAGCTTTTTAATCCGAGCAACAGCGCGGTCGGCTTTAGCCTTTAGGGCTTGCACTGGACCCTTATCCAGAGTCCTCTGCTCTTTCTCTTCAGGGGTCAGGACTGCTGGCCGACCACGCTTCTTACCCGTGGCAGGTGCTCCTGCGGCGGGTGCTTCTTGTCCTTGCGTTTCTGCTTGCTGGGCTTCAGTGGTTTGAGTGCCATCGGTAGGTCGAATAGTTTCAAAGATGGGTGGGTTGCCAAGTCCAGCGTTGACAGCGGTGTCATAAAGGTCCAACGCCATGTCAACGGTTCGTGGGTTGTCCCGACCTCGCTTTTGCAGAGTGTCAACAATGTTTTTTCGGTGTGCAGCAATAGACTCCTCAATAGAACTGAAGGAGCCCGCGTTAGCAAATGCCGAGTCCGCCGACTGGCTAGCAAAGGTAAACGGATTAAATTTTTCTTCTACTGCATCGGGCTGTACGCCTTCTCCTCCAGTGTCTGCTGCAGCAGGCTGTCCAGTAGAAACCACTGTATCTGGCTGAGCGACTGCAGTTCCTTCGGCGGGGGTTCCAGCAGCGGGCTGTCCAGCCACTTCCACGCTTTCTCCAACTGCAGGGGGGACATTTGACTCAACGTCTCTAGCTCCTTCAAGTTCGCTTTCAGCAAGTGCATCTGCTTCCCTTTCCGCAGTAATCTGCTTAGCGGCTTCGTCAATAGCCAAAGCTGGGTCCATCCCCGCGTCGATCAACCCCTTGGCGCGGTTATCAATCTCATCTTGCGAAGGCTTAACGATCAAGTCTCGGATACGTTGCCTACGTGCTTCTCTAACTCGCCGAGAGGCAATCCGAGCGGCGCTGTCTTCGGGGATACCGCGAGCAACAAGCTGCTCAACAGACCGGTCATACAGTTCTTTTTCTTGCTGCTCAAGCGTCGGTGTAGTCGGCCCTAAAGTTGGCTCAACGCGAGTATCCGCAGGGGCAGTGGTTGCGACACTTCCCTCGCCTACCGTTGGCTCTACCCTTGGCTCTACCCTTGGCTCTACCCTTGGCTCTACCGTTGGCTCTACCGTTGGCTCTACCGTTGGCTCTACCGTTGGCTCTACCCTTGGCTCTACCCTTGGCTCTACCCTTGGCTCTACCCTTGGCTCTACC
>JACCDU010011518.1_pt1 | contig 61120 bp, 60 predicted proteins | sample 7446081 | NCBI WGS metagenome assembly JACCDU01 (sample SAMN15323447, study PRJNA562643) | freshwater metagenome | isolation source: river surface water | place: USA:Blue River Watershed | collected 2017-08-17 | reverse complement strand
TTGTAACCTATCAAGCGGCAAGTAGTGAAAACTTGATTGAGGCGATGGTTGTAGATGACTTTTTTGGCATGCTCGATGACAACGAAGCAATTGGCGCTAGCGATATTATGGATATTGGCGTTGGGCGTTTAATTGTTAGTACAAATCTTCAAGCCAAGCAGATAGTCGATAAAATTGAGCACTACATGAAAAATGGCTCTGACTTCTATCCAGTAGGGAGTTCTTGCTGCATGAATGCCCAAACGGACAAAACATTCGGAGATTGGCGTTTACAATATTTATTAATGGCAGATAACCGAGAATCAGGTTATTTTATTAATACGGATGCAGAGCCGCAGTATGCTATTGGTAATGGCTTTAACCCGGAAATTAACTTTAACAAATTATACATGGATGCTTTTCCTAAAGTTGTAACGGCTGGTGGAGAGCGATTTCCAGCTATGGTCAATGCAATTGATGCGAATATCCAAAGAGGAGTTTTGGTTGCCAACTATATAGGGCATGGAGGCGAGGTTGGTTTGGCAGATGAACGAATCGTTGCCATAGATCAAATCAATTCTTGGAGTAATAATCAAGCATTCCATTTATTCGTATCGGCCACTTGTGAATTTACCCGTTTTGATGATCCCGCGCGCGTTTCAGCAGGTGAATGGGTATTCTTGAATCCAACAGGTGGATCAATAGCTATGTTAACTACTACACGTTCTGTTTATTTTGGGGTAAATACAACTATTGGAACCGAACTGATGAAAAGGGTATTCAATCGTTACCCTGACGGAACAGCCTACGAATTTGGTGAGTTGTCTAGACGCACAAAAAATGCTGCATCGGCCAGTTCATCAAACAAACGCAGTTTTACTTTAATCGGTGATCCTGCTTTGCGCTTGGCCTTGCCGCGTTACCGCATTGTTACAGATAGCATCAATGGACAGAACCCTGCGGTTCAAATGGACACCCTCAGAGCCTTGTCAAAGGCACGTATCAAAGGCCATATTGAAGATTACAACGGAAATATCTTAACAAACTGGAATGGGACATTAACGCCAACTATTTTTGATAAACCGAAGCTACAAAATACATTAGCCCAAGATGAAGAATCGCCGCAAATTCAATTTGAGCAACAAACCAATAAAATATACCGTGGACAATCGAGTATTGTGAATGGCTACTTCGATTTTGAATTTATCGTACCAAAAGATATTGCCTTAAATATGGATTACGGCAAAATCAGTTATTATGGCCACAATGGCGTTTTTGATGCGCAAGGCTTTGATACCAGTTTTTATGTTGGCGGCATTGACCCGAATGGAATACAAGATGTTTCAGGGCCAGAAATCTCCTTATTTATGAACCAAGAGGGTTTTGTGAATGGTTCGATTACCGATGAAAACCCCGTGCTATTGGCAAAGATTGAAGACGAAAATGGCGTCAATACTGTAGGTAATGGTATTGGTCATGATATCGTAGCGATTCTCGATGGTCAAACGGCTCAGCCATTTGTATTGAATGATTTTTATACTGCAGACCTTAATTCATACCAGGCGGGTGAGGTGCGCTATCAGTTCAAGGACCTCGCTCCTGGAAAACACACCTTGGCCTTGAAAGTTTGGGATGTCAATAACAATTCAAATATGGCCCAAATTGAGTTTGTGGTACAACAAAAAGAAACACCAACCTTACAACATGTACTCAATTACCCCAATCCTTTTACAACGCGCACAGAGTTCATGTTTGAACACAATCAATCGTGCTCGAGTTTAGATGTGCAGGTGCAGATTTTTACAGTAGCAGGTCGTTTGGTCAAGACTATCCAACAAGAAGTACCCACTGCCGGCTTCCGGATTTCGGGCATCTTTTGGGATGGCCGAGATGATTTTGGAGATGAATTGGCACGCGGCACTTATTTGTATCGCTTAAGTATCCAAACCCCTGACGGCGCCTTTGCAGAGCAAACCGAAAAACTTGTATTGTTAAAATAGAAATTTCCTATCTTTACCCCTCCTATGAAAAGAATCTTTTCCCAATCTATTCAACTGATCTGCGGTGTTTTCGCCGTATCGTTTCATGCCTTTGCACAACCTACGGGTGGTTCGGGTGTCACTGACAACGATTTACAGCTCAATACCCTCACCACATCTTTGCCTTTTATGGCAATTACCCCAGACTCAAGAGCCGGCGGAATGGGTGACGCAGGTACAGCACTAAGCGCGAGCTCAACTTCAATTTATTGGAACACCTCGATGCTGAGTTTTGCCAAACAAAAGTCTGAAGCGAGCTTGTCTTATACGCCATGGTTGCGCCAACTCACCAATGACATTCATTTGTCTTATTTGGCGGGCTACAAACAACTCAATAAAGTCCACAGCATTGGCGGCGCTTTGCGATATTTTAGCCTCGGTGAAATTACTTTTACAGATATCAATGGCGATGAACTTCGTGAGGATAAACCAAGTGAATTTGAACTAACAGGTGCATACGCCTTTAAATTGGCTGAAAAATTTAGTATTGGTGTCAATGGTAAGTTTGCTTATTCAAACCTCACAGGCGGTTTAACCGTTGCAGGTGTCAATACCAAACCAGGTGTGGTTGGTGCTTCTGACCTTTCATTTAGTTATTACAACGACGACGCCAAGCTTGGCAACACCGACGGCACCTATACTTTTGGACTCACCCTCAATAATATTGGTAACAAAGTGGCTTATTCAGAATTGTCCAGAAGAGATTTCATCCCGATGAATCTTAAAATTGGAAACAGTTTCTTAGCCGAGTTCGATGAATACAACAAAGTTACCTTCTCCTTAGATCTTCAAAGATTGCTTGTGCCAACACCAGCATATTATCAACTGATCAATGGCGAGTACGTCATGTTAGCGGGTATGGATGGCGATGTTGGTGTGATCAAATCAATTTTGCAATCTTTCTATGATGCGCCAGGTGTATTGGCCAAAGATGAAAACGGCGATTACATCGAATTAGCAGACGGTAGTTATGAAATTGTGAAAGGAACTCGCTTGAAAGAAGAGCTTGCTGAAATCAATATTGCTGCAGGCGTAGAATGGTGGTACAGCGATGTATTGGCGCTTCGAGGCGGTGTTTTCTACGAGAATAAAAATAAGGGTAATCGTCAGTTTCTCAATTTAGGAGCTTCTTTGAAATACAATATGTTTGCTATTGATTTCTCTTATTTAGCTTCATTGAATGGCCGTCAGAGCCCTTTAGCAAACACACTGCGTTTTACCTTGCGTTTGAACCTCGGAGGAAACTAAGCATGAAACCCAATATCAGAATCGGATACGGTGTCGATGTACATCAGTTGGCCCCAGGATACCAACTCTGGATTGGCGGCAAACAACTAGAAGCACCCTTCGGAGCTGTTGGCCACTCTGATGCTGATGTTTTGTTACATGCCATTTGTGATGCACTACTCGGTGCGTTGGCGCTTCGCGATATCGGTTTTCATTTCTCAGATCAAGACCCGCAATACAAAGGCATCGATTCAAAAATATTGCTGAAACGCGTTTTTGAACTCATTCAAAAGCAGGGCTACCGTATTGTTAACCTCGACGCAACGGTCATTTTAGAAACGCCAAAAGTTAACCCTCATATTCCTGAAATGCAGCAAATCATTGCTGACATTTTGCAAATCGAAACTGAGGACATCAGTATCAAAGCAACCACCCACGAAAAAGTAGATTCTTTTGGTGAAAAAAGAGCAATCAAAGCCTATGCGGTGGCTCTTTTATACAAGCTTTAGTGCTTGTCAAGCTGTCTAATTAAGGAACCAATTGAACGTAAACCACTTGCTTGGTTTCGAAGAAATCTTCTTTGAAGAAATCTGCAATCGGATAGCGCTTGATGGGGTATTTCAAACCGGCTAATTCTTCAGTTAAATCGCCGCCTTTAAGGTAAAGTATACCATTCTTGTGCTCATGTAAATTCTTTGGCTTGCTTTTTCCTTTTACCCAAGTCAGAAACACAGGCATTTGTGTGACGGCTCTACTGACAATAAAGTCATAGCGCTCTTTGATTTGTTCAGCTCTTAAATGACTTGCACGCACATTTTTCAGACCCAAACTATTGGCAACTTCGGTAACAACCTTGATTTTTTTACCGATAGAGTCCACTAAATGGAACTCGACTTCTGGAAACAAGATGGCTAAAGGAATACCAGGAAATCCACCTCCTGTACCAATATCTAAAACAGAACTACCCGGCAAAAAACTTTGAATTTTGGCAATGGCCAAAGAATGTAAGACATGCCGTTCTAAAAAATGATCCGTGTCTTTTCTGGAAATTACATTGATTTGTGCATTCCAATGCTCGTAAAGCGCAGGAAGCTGAGCAAATTGTGCTTTTTGTTCAGGGCTTAAATCAGGAAAATAGCGCTCAATAAGCTCCATTAAATGCTGTCTTTGGTTTGTTGCATCATGGCAGCTAAGAAATCGCGTGCTCTGAAAAGTTGCGCTTTAACAGTACCTAAAGGCAGGTTCATTTCTTCAGCAATCTCTTCATAGCTTTTCTCTTCGAAATAGCGTTTTTCGACAAGCTCACGGTACTTTGGCTTGAGTTTGCTAACTAGCAAGCGCATGTGGACTAAACGTTGGCCATGAATAATGCTTTCCTCTGGGTTTAGGGTCTGAGATTTGGCATCGATGCGCATGCGCTCGCCATCATTTGTGGTAATGCCACGATCAATAGAAGTGACCTCAATGCGTTTTTTACGAATGAAGTCAATACAGTTATTGGACGCGATTTTAAACAGCCAGGTGCTAAAAGCAAAGCTCGGAGAATATTGATCAAGACGAGCAAATGCCTTGCCGAATGCTTCGATGGTGAGGTCGTCGGCGTCATCTTGATTTTTAACCATCTTGAGCATCATAAAATAAATAGAATCGCGGTAGCGATCCATGAGCTCAGCGTAGGCACTTTGGCTACCACTTTTGGCTGCCGTCACCAGATGAAGGTCTTGTTTGGCTTTTTCTGATAAGTGCTCGTTTTCTACCATCGGTAATACTTTTGCCTTTCGGATATGTAATAAATGACCGGCATCAAGATGCTATGCAAGAGGTCCCAGAAAGGAAAAAACAAGGCCAATTTTCTTTCGCCAAGTTTATTCAAGCCACGTCCCTGCAACCACCATTTGATGACCAGTGTGCCAAGAAAGATTCCTGCGTTTAAAGGCAAAAATGCTTTATTGAACAACAAAGCAACAAAAGAAATCCATAGTAAAAGCACACTACTCGGATAGATTCCTAACAACAGTCTTTTGATAAAGCTGTAACGGGCAGCCGTAGCATGGTGTTTAGACTTCTGTCTGAGCCAAGCACTCCAGGTTTTTGGGGCATGTGCATTGACAAAAGCACTCGGTTCAGTACACAATGCGGGTTTGGTGTAGCGAATGGCATCGTTTAAAAAGAGGTCATCATCACCAGGAATGAGGGCATAATGATTTTTAAAACCATTGGTTTTTTGAAAAAGTTGTTTGCTATAGGCTAAATTCCTACCATTGGCCTTGTAGGCCATATTGCCAAGCGCATAAGCAAACGAAGAAGCGGACATCCAGGTGTTGTCGTATCTAACCAATCGGTTTAAAAATCCTTTTTCTTTTGAAAAAGGGCTATATCCAATCACGAGTTCTTGGTGGTAGGCAGTTGCAGACATCATGTCTTTCAACCATGAACTTGAAGCTGGTTTGCAATCGGCGTCGGTCAGGACAAAATGCTCGTGTTTTGCTGCTTTAATGGCAAGGGTAATCGGAAGTTTCTTACCAGGGCGCAGGTGAGGGCTTTTGCTGAGTTCAACGACTTTGAGTCTTGGGAATTGTCTGGCGAAGGCAATTAAAATCCAATTGCTGTCGTCGATACTTTGGTTATTGACTACGATGACTTCAAAATCTGGGTAGTCTTGACACAATATATGTGGTAAATTCTCGTAGAGGTTGTCTGATTCATTGCGCGCTGCAATGATCACAGAAACAGGGGGTAGCGCTTGCTGATTAGTGTTTTGCTTCTTTTTGTAAAATGCCCAGCGGGCATAAAACTGAAAGGTATAAAACAGTTGAATGGCTGCAAATAAGCAGAGCAACACAAACAAGAGTGTCCAGTAATCTAAATTAAAATTCGGTATGAGTTCCATCTGTAGAGTACAAAGATGTTCAGTCAAATCAAATACCCGTATCTTTGCCTTAGGTATTTTTCAACATTTTTATGCACTTTGACCTTTTACACCAAGATCCTCAGTCCAAAGCACGCTTAGGAAGGCTCCACACAGCCCACGGCACCATTGAAACGCCAATATTTATGCCAGTCGGAACAGTGGGTTCAGTAAAAGGGGTGCACCAACAAGAACTCCGAGATGATATCAATGCACAAATCATCCTAGGGAATACGTATCACTTGTTTTTACGCCCGGGAACAGAGGTGCTTGAGGCAGCTGGGGGCTTGCATCAGTTTATTGGTTGGGAACGCCCCATTCTAACGGACAGCGGTGGTTATCAAGTTTATTCGTTGTCGGGCTCTAGAAAGATTCAAGAAGAAGGGGTAAAGTTTCAATCGCATATCGATGGTAGTTATCATTTTTTCACGCCTGAACGTGCCATTGAAATTCAACGCAGTATTGGCGCCGATATCATCATGGCTTTTGATGAGTGCACGCCGTATCCTTGCGACTACAATTACGCCAAAAGATCCATGCACCTTACCCATAGGTGGTTAGAGCGCTGTTTTACCGCAATGAATGAATCTGAGCCCAAATATGGTTATGAGCAGGCGCTGTTTCCGATTGTGCAAGGAAGTACTTATAAAGACTTAAGAGAAGCGTCAGCACACGCCATTGCCTCTTTTGATGCGGTAGGTAATGCCATTGGTGGTTTGTCCGTTGGCGAGCCAGACGAAGACCTCTATGAAATGACAGATTTAGTCTGTAATATCCTGCCAAAAGATAAACCAAGATATTTAATGGGAGTAGGTACACCAACCAACTTACTCGAGTGTATTGCACTTGGCGTAGACATGTTTGACTGCGTGATGCCGAGCCGCAATGCGCGTCATGGTTTATTATATACTTGGGAAGGCACCATCAACATCAAAAATGAAAAGTGGGCCAAAGATTTTACAGCCCTCGACCCATCTAGTCCAGTTTGGGTGGATCAAGTGTATACAAAGGCTTACCTCAGACACCTCATTAAAACGGGGGAATACCTTGGTTTACAAATTGCTACTATTCATAACCTCGCCTTTTATCTCGAACTCATGCGCGTTGCAAGAGAAAAGATTGCCAGCGGTGAATTCATGACCTGGAAAAATCAAGTTGTACCAAAACTCGGTCAGCGCTTATAGAATGCTCAAAAAAATAGACCGCTATATCATTAAGAAATTTCTCGGCACGTTCTTCTTCATGCTGGGCTTGATTATGCTGTTGTCGGTCGTTTTTGATATTTCTGAAAAGCTCAGTGAGTTTATCTCAAACAAGGCGCCACTGAGCGACATATTTTTCAAATACTACGTGACGTTTGTCCTGTATTACGGAAATACCTTTTCCTCTATGATTATTTTTCTGTCCGTCATTTGGTTCACAGCCAAAATGGCGCAGGATACTGAAATCATTCCGATTTGGTTCTCCGGTAGGCCGGTTGCTCGTTTTTTAAGACCTTATTTCATCGGAGCCACGATCCTAACAATCTTATCGCTGATTCTCAATCACTTTATCGTACCCCGCACAAACAAAGTGCGCTTGGCCTTTGAAGAAAAATACTACCGAGACGTCCTGACGGTAGATAACTATCAGGCAGAATACCCCGGTAATGAACTTGTATATTTTTCAAACTTTTCTGGTCAGGATCAGCGCATTCACGACCTCACTATTCAGAAATGGTCCAAAAACCAAGAGCCTATTTATTTCCTAAGAGCACGTTTTGCAGAAAATAAACCGGGCACCAATCAATGGAAGCTCACTGATTACTACGAAAAAGACTATCAGTTTCCGAAAGGAAAACTCATTCATGGCCGGTCCAAAGACACCACCTTTACTTACCGCATCGATGAAATGGCGCAAAGAGACAATGCGGCACAAGCACTTACTTTTTCTGAGCTAAAAGCGGCGATTGAGCGCGAAAAAATCAAAGGCTCTAAATTGGTTCCGGAGTTTGAAATTGAATTGTATACCCGCACAGCTTTTCCATTTGCTACCTATATCTTAACCATCATTGGTGTTTCGGTGGCTTCTCAAAAGAAGCGCGGCGGTATTGGCATCAATATAGCCATTGGCTTGGCCTTTGTATTCGTTTACATCTTTGCCATGAAAATGCTAACGGTAGCGGCCATAAAAGTAGGGCTTTCGACCTTTTTAGCGGTCTGGATGCCCAATCTTATTTTTGCAGTAATTGCCGTGATTTTTTACAAGCGCGCTCAAAAATAATCAGACCACGCACCAAACACAATGTGCATGCCATCCTCTGCCGCTAAGACATTTTCATGAATTGTTTTGGCTTCATGTAAGTGTTGTTGCGTATCGTCGTATCTCGAAGAAAAATGCCCTAAAATCAAGTATTTACAACCTGCAGTTTTAGCTTGCAGGGCTGCTTGTTGAGCCGTAGAATGAAAGGTGCTTTTAGCGCGTTCTTTGTGCTGTTCAGTAAAGGTTGCTTCGTGATAAATAAGATCACAGTTCTCAATGGCTTCTAAGTAATTTGGAGAAGGTTTGGTATCTGAGCAATAAGCATAACTGTAACTCGGAACGGCAGGTAAGGTGTAATCTTCGAACTGATAGATTTTACCATCTCGTTCAATATTTTGGCCAGCTTTTAATTTAGGAAGATCTTCAATGAGCAAGGCAGCTTTTGCAATAGCGGCTTTATCTAGGTTCAGCGGCTTTGGTTTTTCTGAAATACGATATCCTAAAGTGGGGATACGGTGTTTGAGCGCGAAGGCTTCAATTTGCAGGAGGCGGTCTTCAAAAATAAGGGTCTTTGGCCCAGGGACTAATTCGTGAAAGATGAGGTTGAATTGAATAGGGTGACCACCAGCTTCAAGCATATTCTTGATTAAATTTTCGAGACCTGGAGGGCCAAAAATATCAAGGCGTTTGTCTCGGCCAAGCAAGTGCATCGTGGAGAGTAAGCCCGGCAGACCAAAAAAATGATCGCCGTGCAAATGAGAAATCAGGATGTACTGAATTTTTTGAAGTTTGAGTCCAAATTTACGCAGCTGCTGTTGAGTACCTTCGGCGCAATCAATTAAGATGTAGCGCTCATTGCAATTGATGTATTGCGCACTGGCATTGCGCTTTCCTGTAGGCAATGCGGCGCCAGAACCTAAAATATGGAGTTCGAAACTCACTTGGCTAGTAAGTCTAGGGCGTCGTTTTTAGAATGACCAATGTTGAGTACTTTGTCGAGCTGGGCAATTTCAACCAATTTCTGTACACTTGGTTGTAGGCCGCTCAGCGCAAAACTACCATTGGTGTCTTTACAAAGCCGATTGGCAATAAGTACGGCAGATAAACCTGAGGAATCGCAGTATTTGGTTTTGCTGAGGTCTAGGACAATGAAATTGGTGCCCACTTTATTGAGCTGCAGAAAATGCGCTTTGAGTTCAGGCGCATTGCTGGCATCGAGTTTTTCTACCTCACTTGTGACAATAACAATTTCACCCTGAGGGTCTACCGTAAAATTCATTGACAATGATTTAGTCAAAAGTAGAAAAATTATCTTTCGATTTTGGCTGCGAGCAAATAAATTACCGCCATACGAACGGCAACACCATTTTCAACTTGGTCTAATATGATACTTTGCTTGGAATCTGCCACATCGCTTGTGATTTCAACACCACGGTTGATTGGCCCTGGGTGCATCACGATGATTTCTTTTGATAAGCTGTCTAGGAGTTCTTTGTTAAGTCCAAAGAGCGCAGCGTATTCGCGTAAAGAAGGGAAGAACTTGATGTCTTGTCTTTCAAGCTGGATGCGCAACATATTAGCGACATCGCACCATTCAAGTGCTTCTCTGAGGTTATGTGAGACGAGAACGCCTAGTTCAGAGATGTATTTAGGAATAAGGGTGCTCGGGCCACAAACCATGACTTCGGCACCTAATTTTTGAAGGCAATAAATGTTGCTGAGCGCAACTCTGGAGTGCAAGATATCACCGACAATGACTACTTTTTTACCTTCGACACTCCCAAGTTTTTCGCGGATCGAAAAAGCATCGAGCAGTGCTTGCGTAGGGTGTTCATGAGTGCCATCGCCAGCATTGACGACTCTTGCTTTGATCTTTTGAGAAAGAAATTTGGCAGCACCCGGGTTTGGGTGGCGCATGACAACCATATCGACCTTCATGGCCAAAATGTTATTGACAGTATCTACTAAAGTTTCACCTTTTTTCACAGATGAGCCTGCCGCACTAAAATTTACGACATCAGCTGATAAGCGTTTTTCAGCCAATTCAAAAGATAAGCGGGTGCGGGTAGAATTCTCGAAAAAGACATTGGCGATCGTGATGTCGCGCAAGGAAGGAACCTTTTTGATGGGGCGATTGATCACTTCTTTAAAACGCGATGCAGTATCGAGTATGAGTTCGATATCTTGACGGCTGAGGTCAATGATGCCAGTAAGGTGATCAACGCTGAGCTGTTTCATTTCCTTCTTTTGTAAATAATAAGACGCAATCGGCACCTTCGGTTTCTTTCCATTCTACAGCAACTCTTTCAGAGGCCAAGGTGTCTACTGTTTTTCCGACGTAATCGGCCTGAATTGGGAGGTCACGGCTGTAACGACGGTCAATGATCGTGAGTAATTGAACCTGAGAAGGGCGACCAAAAGTAAGCAAGGCATCGAGTCCAGCACGAATGGTGCGTCCTGTAAAGAGAACGTCGTCGAGTAGGATAATGCGCTTGTTTTCTATTGAGAAATCGATGTTGGTGACGCTAGGTAAAAGCGGGGTTTCTCGACGGCGAAAATCATCGCGGTGAAAAGTGATATCAAGAGAACCTGCCTGAACTGAGTGACCAAGAATGTCTTCTAATTGTGCTTTGATGCGCGCGGCCACATGGATGCCACGTGGTTGCAGACCAATTAAAACAGAATTCTGGAAATCGTGGTGAGTTTCAACAAGTTCATGGGCAAGCCTTTTGAGCGTCAGATCGAGCTGGGTTGCATTGAGTATGACTTGCTTTTCCATCTAGGCAAAGATACTTTAAAATTCTTATTCTTGTTTGAGGTCTGCTATTAAAAAAAAGCTTCCTGTTATCCAAAGTAGGTCATTTGGGTGCATTTGGCGCTGGATCTCGTTTTTTGCAAAGTTGATATCTGTATATATTTTTTCAAGGCCGAGTTCTTGCCAATCTTCTTTTGATTTGCTTCTCAGGTTCTGAAATGTACAGGCAGCAACTTTTGCATTTTTTGGAAAAAGGTCTAGGATATCGCGTGCATTCTTGTCTTTGGCAGCTCCGTAAAGGATGTACAATTCGCCTTTTAACTTTTCTTGGATCATGGGAAGTGTAGCTAGGATCCCATCCATATTATGTGAAACATCTGCAATAACAAGAGGTTGCTCGTGTATGCGTTCAAAACGACCAAAGTGCCCCGTGTTTTTCTTTAGATTTTTAAGTGCCGTATTGAATTGTTCAGGCTTAACCGACATACCGAGTACTTGCAAAGCGGCATATGCATTGCGCAGGTTTTTGAGTGTATATCCTGAGTATCCTTCGCTCAGGTAAGCGGGCATTGTAAAGTCTTCTGAAAAATAAATCGGAGCCCCAGTATCGGTTGCACTTGAGATGAAAAGGCCCAAAGTTTCAGGATTTTTTTCTCCGATAAGAACCGGAACATTTTTTTTCATGATCCCGGCTTTTTCCGAGGCAATTTCTTGAATGGTATTGCCAAGAAATTCTTGATGATCCAAAGCAATATTTGTAATGATACTCAGTTTCGGTAAAATTACATTTGTAGCATCCAAGCGCCCACCAAGCCCTGTTTCAATGACCATCCAATCACAGTTTGCTGCTTGAAAATAGGTCAAGGCCATCGCGAAGGTAAGTTCAAAAAAACTGGCATCTAAATTCGGGAGTTGGCTTTGAATGCGCTCGCAAAATTCGACCACAAAATCTTGATCAATTACTTGTCCATTGATGCGAATGCGCTCTGAAAAATCAAAAATATGAGGCGAAGTAAAAAGCCCTACACGCAAGCCCGTTTCTTGCAGCATACTCGCACAAAATGCAGCTGTACTCCCTTTGCCATTGGTTCCGGCAATATGAATACTTGGGATTTTTTTGACATTGAGCTCAAGTTGATCTAGTAAAAGCTCGACTCTTTCTAGCCCTGGTTTGTAGGCACTAGCGCCTATATTTTGATAAGAAGGAAAACGCGAAAACAACCAAGTAGTAGCTTCTTTATACGCGTTGTTAGTAGGCATGATTCAAAGTAATAAAAAAGTCAGAACTCCCCCTAAATAACCAGCTAAAGCCAATAAGGAGAATCTTTTGAGATACCAGCCAAAACCGATGTTTTCCATTCCCATAGCGACCACCCCAGCAGCCGAACCAATGATCAAAATCGAGCCGCCAGTTCCGGCTGTATAGGCAATCATGTGCCAAGTGTCAGCGTCCATGGAGTCTTTAAACATACCAATACTAGCAGCCACAAGAGGTACGTTGTCTATAATTGCTGAAGCCAAGCCTAAAATTGAAATATATAGTTCTTTGGAAATCCCTGAATTCAATACGATTTCACCGAGGTTTTCAATCATTCCGAGGCTTTCCATGCCAGCCACGGTCATCAAGATACCAAGGAAAAACAAGATTGACGGCATTTCTATTTTACTCAGCGCTTTTAAAGTAGGCCCAACGTGCCCGCCTTCTTTTTCATTCATAGAACTTAAATTCAGATGTCTTTTACTTGCAATTTCACCAAGTATTGCAAAAGTTGCTAGAGAAAACATCATGCCCATATAAGGAGGAAGGTGTGTAACGGTTTTGAAAACAGGAACAAAAATGATCAAGAGTAAGCCACTTACTAAAATCAAACTTGAGGTTTTGGAATTTTTAGTCCCTGTATTTTGAGCAAGATCTTGTTTGAAAATTTTAAGTCTTTTGGCTATCAAAAGTGGAATGAGTAAAGTGACTACAGCTGGTATAAAAATGTGTTCAATGAGCTTCAAAGCACTGACTTTTCCGGCAATCCACAGCATGGTTGTCGTGACATCGCCAATCGGAGACCAGGCGCCTCCTGCATTGGCCGCAATGATGACAAAACCAGCCATCCACCTGCGCAATTCTTTGTCAGGCACCATCTTTCTTAAGATCGAAATCAAAACAATGGTTGCAGTCAGGTTATCGATGATGGCAGATAACACAAATCCTAAGACCGAAACTACTATCAAAAGTTGATAGGCTGATTTTACTTTAATCAGTGCCTGCACACTTTTAAAACCATCGAAATAGTCAATCATTTCGACAATTGCCATGGCGCCCATCAGGAAGATGAGTATTTCTGAGGTTTTACCAAAATGATGCAAGAGCAACTCAGAAGTTTGATGAATATCTGCTGAGTTCAAAGCGATGAGCGCCCAAGAAAGGGTCATCATGAGTAGGGCTGGTATCAATTTATCAATGCGCAGAACATGCTCAAAAGAAATTGCGGCATAACCTACTATGAATAATAGCACCAATGATAATTCCATGTCTTTATACGAGTTGCTTGAGTGCTATTTCAAATGCCGCTTTGGCAATTCCCGTTTGCCCACGATGGATCGCGTGTGTTTTCTGCAGTGCGTTGTAAATAGTTTGGCTGGCGTCTTCAAAAATGAGGTGATCTTCTAGATTGCTGAGGTCAGAACTCATGAGATATGCGAAGACACGCGCCATACCGCAATTGGCAATAAAGTCTGGGATGAGCGCTAAGTTAGCATCAGCTTTTTCGGCAATTGGGCCAAAGAAGATCTCTTGATCAGCGAATGGCACGTTAGCACCAGAAGAAATCACGCTTACGCCAGCTGCCAACAACTGATCGAGTTGCGCTTCATTGATCATGCGGCTACCTGCACATGGAATAAAAATATCAGCTGCAGTAGACCAAAACTTTTCGTTCGTTTCTTCATAGCTGAGCATATTGGCAGCAGCTAACTCATTGCCATTTTTATTGATGAACAAGTTCTTCACTTCTTCGAAGGAAAGACCATCTTGTGAAATCAGACCACCGACGCGATCGATAATACCAACAATTTTCGCTCCTTTCTGTGCTAAATAATAAGCAGCAGCTGAACCAACATTGCCCCAGCCTTGCACCAAAACGCGCTTTCCTTTGAGGTCACCGCCCCAAAGTGCATAATAATGCTGGATAGACGACGCGACTCCGTAACCGGTAATCATGTCAGCTACAACGTAGTTGTTATCTAGTTTTGGGCTGTAATTATCATCGATGAGCACCTTAGAGACGCCTCTTTGAAGTTGTCCAATTCTATTGATTTTCTGAGTGTCATTTGGCTTGAAATGCCCATTGAAAACACCTTCTTGTGGATGCCAAACACCGCAATCTTCAGTCATTGGGATCACTTCATGGATTTCGTCTACATTGAGGTCACCACCCGTTCCGTAATAAGTTTTTAATAGGGGCGACACGGCTGCAAACCAACGTTTGAGCACCTCTTTTTTGCGCGGATCTTTCGGGTCAAAATTGATTCCGGACTTCGCTCCACCAATGGCAGGGCCTGCAACTGTAAATTTGACCTCCATTGTTTTGGCCAAAGATTCTACTTCTCTTTTGTCAAGACCAACGCGCATTCTAGTACCACCACCTGCTGCGCCACCACGTAGTGAATTGATCACTACCCAGCCTTCCGCATCAGTTTCTGGGTCTTTCCATTCAAATACAATTTCGGGTCTTTTATTTTCAAATTTGGAGAGTAGTTCTTTCATCTTTTTTATTATTTCTAGCAGGGCAAAATTACCAATATTTCTTATCTATCGAGTTTTCCTTGGTAATCGTGCAATGTTCCGGTACAAAGTGCTTGCTGTGCACCTGTGACACTTGCAATGGTTGTTGTTTCTTTTCTTATAAAGCGAGCACCTAAAAAAGCAAAGATGAGTGCCTCCTTGAATTCAATGATGTTTTTCTCTGGAAGGATCAGTTTTCCGTCATAATTGGCCTGCAGGCGTTCTAATAGAAATGAATTAAAAGCGCCACCACCCGAAACCAATACTTGATCGAGCTGCAGTGTTTTAAAAATGTCACTACTTACCAAACTCAATAGCTCAGTATGCGTTCTGAGTTTATCTTTTAAATCGAGACCAGCAAATAGCGGCATGTATTGCTCATTGAGCCACTCGGTCCCTAAAGATTTTGGCCCTTTTTGCACAAAGTAGGGTAGGCGCAAGAGTTGTTCCAAAACGGCTGAATTGACCTCTCCTGAACGACTGAGTTGCCCGTCTTCATCGTAGTTTTTGCCGATTTCCTGCATCCAGTAATTTAGGGGTAAATTTGCAGGGGCAATATCAAATGCTTGATGGATTGAATTGAGCTGGGTCGAAATATTCGCAAAACCACCTAAATTTAAAAAACCATCGGCTTTATTGGCAAAAAGAAAAGCATCACCTAGCGGCACCAGTGGCGCTCCTTGCCCGCCTGCCACTACATCGAGTGTGCGAAAGTCATTAATGACAGGAACCCCCGTATGAAAATTAAGCGTTACGCCACAGCCAATTTGAACGGTATAACCTAAGTCTGGTCTGTGGAAAATGGTTTGCCCATGCGAAGCAACAGCATCAATTTCAGCTAAATTGACCCCATTTTTTAGTGAAAAGTCTTTTAGGCAATCTGCGTAATATAATCCAAGATCGTGGTGCAACTGAAATAAGTCTGAACCATTGAGTTCGGCACTCAATTTCAAGCGTTCCAAAAGCGCATGTGGATAGGCAATTGTTTCTGCATTAATAATTTCAAAATCAACGTTTTGACTGCTTGAAAATTGAAATTTTACGTGCGCAATGTCCAAGCCATCCAGGGAGGTGCCCGACATGAGTCCGATCAGCTGTAGATTATTCAGGTCTTTTGCTTTCAAGAATAGGGGAATTCGTTTATTTTTGTCAAAATTAAAATTATAAATCAGTCAACATGAATTTTGAACTCACCGAAGAACATCTAGCCGTTAAGGAAGCTGCCCGCGATTTTGCGCAAAACGTCCTTAAGCCTGGCGTGATCGAAAGAGACAACCTACAGAAATTTCCTGCTGAGGAAATCAAACAACTTGGCGAGCTCGGCTTTATGGGCATGATGGTAGATCCAAAATACGGAGGCAGTGGCATGGACACGCTTTCATACGTTTTGGCGATGGAAGAAATTTCTAAAGTAGATGCATCCGCTTCTGTTTGTATGTCAGTAAATAATTCATTGGTTTGTTGGGGTCTCGAACATTTCGGTACCGAAGAACAAAAACAAAAGTACCTTGTACCACTTGCTAAGGGTGAAAAAATTGGTGCCTTCTGTTTGTCAGAGCCAGAAGCTGGTTCAGACGCTACATCACAACGCACAACTGCCATTGACATGGGTGACCACTACTTACTCAATGGTACTAAAAACTGGATCACCAATGGTTCTTCAGCTTCAATATATTTAGTCATTGCTCAAACCAATGCAGAATTAGGGCACAAAGGCATCAACGCACTTATCGTTGAGCGCGGAATGGACGGTTTTGTAGTAGGTGCCAAAGAAGATAAAATGGGTATTCGCGGAAGCGACACACATACACTCTTGTTCAATGATGTGAAGGTTCCGAAAGAAAACCGCATCGGAGAAGATGGTTTTGGTTTCAAATTCGCCATGAAAACACTTTCTGGAGGTCGTATCGGAATTGCATCACAAGCACTCGGAATTGCAGCCGGAGCTTTTGAATTGGCGACAGCTTACTCTAAAGAGCGTCAGGCTTTTGGTAAAGAAATTTACAAGCACCAAGCTATTTCTTTCAAATTGGCAGACATGGCTACAGAAATCGAAGCTGCGCGCTTGCTCGTTTATAAAGCAGCACAAGATAAAGACGCTGGCAGAAATTATGATCAATCTGGCGCTATGGCTAAACTTTACGCTTCTAAAGTTGCCATGGAACAAACTGTTGAGGCGGTTCAAATTCATGGAGGTTATGGCTTTGTAAAAGAATACCACGTAGAACGCATGATGCGCGATGCGAAAATCACCCAGATTTATGAAGGCACCTCAGAAGTTCAGAAAATTGTAATTTCGAGAGGCATTCTCAACGCCTAAACTTTAGCTTATGTTGGCACCTTTCAATCTCCAAAAATGGATCGATGAAAATCGAGACTTACTGAAGCCACCAGTTTCTAACAAAAACTTGTACAAAGAGGCTGGAGATTTCATTGTAATGGTTGTTGCTGGGCCTAATGCCCGTAAAGATTACCATTATAACGAAAGTGAAGAATTATTTTACCAGATTGAAGGAGATATCACCGTACGCATTCAGCACGAAGGTAAAGCTAAAGATATCGTTGTCAAGGAAGGAGAAATGTTCTTGTTGCCTGCCAACACCCCACACTCTCCAGCTCGCGGTGAAAATACTATTGGTTTAGTCATTGAACGCGTCAGAACAGGCACAAACTTACAAGATGGTCTCATGTGGTTCTGTGAAAATTGCAATCATCATTTACACACCTATCGATTTCCATTAGAAAATATCGAGAAAGATTTCCTACCGCGTTTCAAAGAGTTTTACGGTTCTGAGCAATTAAGAACTTGTAAGGCTTGTGGTCACCTGATGGAAACAGATCCTAAATTTGTCTGAGTACCAAACAGCGTGCTCTTATTCAGATCAGCATTATTGCATTAAAAAAGCGCCCTTTGGAGGCGCTTTTTTAATGCATTATATTTTTTGTATTTGACTACTTTCGGTACTTATTGCTGAGAGAAAGTCACACGGTGTAGGTCACCTGTCTGAAAAATTTCTTCTTCGAGTACCATTCGCTTGCTGCGCAGTTCTTTGATGGTATACTCATGAACAGGATTGATAGTTGTTGTATCAGCATATAAAAACAGCGTTGTGGCATCTTCACCAAACTTCCAGGTACCGTGGCTATAAGTTCCTTGTAATTGACCAAGTTCGTTGGTGAAATTAGACATGGAGTAAGTACCATCTTTATCAATACTCATTTTTGAGGTAACAGCGGCGTTATAAATGTTGTTGCCATTGAGTACGTGATCTGTAAGTTCCCAGTCATTGCATAAGCGAGACTTTTTTGTCTGCAAGGAAAAGTTCGGGCCTTCAGTATATTTTGAACAGGCACTGAATCCGAGTGCGAGCAAAGAAAATGTGAAAAGTAAACGCTTCATGTGTTTTTAGTTTTTAGGAATGTAAGTCATGGCAGTAATGCTATTATTGCTTCCGACTTGTTCAAATTTAATTTCATCTTTGGCCAATTTTACAATGTTCCAAGCATTGATGCCGTTCACGGTGAAAATTAAGTTTGTTGAAGTAGCTGCGAAGTTTACCTGTAATTTATCATCAGAGAAAGTCCAAGTACCTTTTGCAGTGCCTACAAAATTTGAGTAACGAGCTGTATCGCTAAAGGAGCCGTCAGTTCCAATCACTAAGGTTTCTGAATATCCAGGAACGATTACGTTATTGCCGTTTAATGTTTTTGCACTCAAGACCCATTCACCGGCAAGGCGTGATTTTTTAGAAGATAAAGTCATGCTAGGTCCTTCGGCGTATTTACTACAAGAAGTGAGTGTCCCAGCACCAACGATAAGTGTGCTTAATGCGATAAAAAATAGTTTTTTCATGATTTCAAGTTTGAACAAATCTACACATTCACTTGAACTTATTCAAGAACTCGCTTAATTTTGTAGTATGAAATATGTACTCCCCATCATTCTTACGCTGCTAATGTGGTCTTGTGAGTCGCCAAGAGCAAAAAAAACAACTGATCAAAATGCAAAGATTTGCACAAAAGTGCTTGCTAATACAAGCTTAAATCTAGGAGTTAAAGGGATGGTTTGTAAAATGGGCTGCGGTGGCAGCATTCGCAAAGCATTAAAAGAAACATGCGCTGTGGATCAAGTGGATGTCAGTTATATTGATACCCTTGAGGAGCAGTCTATTACAGTATACTATGATCGCAATAAAATTGCTCCAGAACAAATGATTTCAGTTCTGAATAAGATCAATGACAAGCAATTCGAAGTAAGAACGCTTGGTAAGCCACAAAAGCTCTAATGAAACTCTATTACCGACAACTCGGTGAAGGCAAACCCCTTGTTATTTTGCATGGGTTGTTTGGTTTCTCTGATAATTGGCAGACACATGCCAAGAAATTAGCGGAGTATTATGAGGTCACGCTTGTAGACCTCAGAAATCATGGGCATTCAGATTGGTCCGATGAATTTAGTTATGAACTCATGGTTTCGGACCTCCATGAATTATTTACTGACCTTCAAATCGAGCGTCCAATTCTTTTGGGGCATTCTATGGGAGGCAAGTTAGCCATGCATTACGATGGTGCATATCCCAATTACCTCGAAAAATTAATTGTAGTAGATATGGGTATTAAAGCATACCCGCCGCATCACGAGCATATTTTGGCAGCCATGCACGCCATTGACTTAAAATCCATGACAGCCCGAAGTCAGGCGGAGGCCATATTAAAGACTTTTGTTGAGTCCGATGGGATTCGTCAGTTTTTACTCAAGAATCTTTATTGGGAAGACAAGGGTAAACTCGCTTGGCGCGTCAATTTCCCAGTGCTAGAGGCAAACATGTCAGAGATATTAAAAGCCTTACCAGCCTTTGAATCTTTCACCCCAACCTTATTTATTCGCGGCTTACTTTCCAATTACATTCTAGATTCAGATATCACTTCGCTTGAAGAGCAGTATCCAGACTTACAATTGGTTTCTATACAAAACGCCGGGCATTGGGTGCATGCCGAGGCGCCAGACGCTTTTATGGATGCAGTGCTGTCTTTCTGTTTGCGCTAAGCTTTCTTTAAATTATTTTCAGTTATTTTTTTTCTAATTGTGCTTCTGCAATAAGCGCATAAAAAAAAGGAGCCCGAGAGCTCCCTTTTGAAATTTGAGAAGTGTTCAGCTTATTTGCGAACAGCTAATTTTTCAGTAACTGTAGTACCGTTTGCAGTAACGCTAACTGTGTACATACCGCTATTTAATGCTGTTGTGTTGATTTCAACATTTTGAGCACCGTTAACAGCAGCCAAAGTTTGCGTAGCAACAACTTTACCAGCCATATCAATTACATTGATGATCGCGTCTGAAGTATTTTTAACATTGAATGATACTTGCGTTGCGTCTGCAGCTGGGTTAGGAGCTACTTCAACACCAAAACTAGCAACTTGCTCTTTCACACCTAAAGCAGGATCGAAGTTCATGCGAACCATTGGTTGTGAAGTTGTGTAGTACCAAGTAAGGTCTGTCATGTCATAGTAGTAACATGTTTGAACTGGAGCAGGACCTGCAGTACCAACAACGAGGTCGTTAGTTGCACCACCGTCACCGTTTGAACCAGCAACTAGTAGGTAAGACTCATCTGCATTTAATGGGTAGCTACCTCCTAAGAAAGAAAGTGTTACTTCAGCATCAAGGTCAGAGCTTTGTAAGATGTAAGGACCAGTTTCATCAACATAAAGGAAGTCTCCGGTTGCTGGGTCAATAGAGTACAATTTGAGGTAAATTTCAGCTCCTGGCTCAGCAGCACCATTGATGTAAACTGAACCACCACCGATAGAAACGTTTGAGAAGATATCAAAGATGTTACCTACTTCAAAGCCCATACCGCCGTTGAATGAACCGTTTGTAGCAGTTCCGTTGTCACGTGAATACACGTAAGGGTTTACTGCAATTGTAGCGAAGTTATTCATGGCATTGTTGCTAGGGTCACCGTCAGTTACACCTAAGGCAACGTTTCCTGAAAGAACGTGGTTTGCAATTGATGAACCTGGCGTGAAAGAAGTAGCACAAGCTAATGTGTCAATTTGGCCAACTGCAATTGGTGTAGCAGCTGAAGTTCCTGTGTAAGAACCTGTAGTTGCAGTGAAGACAGCATCAGTTTGGTTTTGTGCACCGATGTTTTCAACGATACCTGAAAATTCAACTTCAGTAACTTGTGATTGTGGCACTTGGTAATAAGCTAAACGCTCAGCCCAAAAACCTGTAGAACCCCAAAGTACGCTATTCAATTTAACGTCATTTGCTTCAGGTACGTATAATTCTACGTCGTCTACAGCCCAATACCATCCCCAGTAGTCGTTGTCGTTGTAGTAAAATTGAATTTTTACTTGAGACTGACCTGCAGCGATAGAAGAGATGTCAATTACGGTAACTTCTGGGTTAGCAGAGTTTTGGTTTGGTGTAAAGTAATCTACTTCGTCAGAAATTAAGAATTCTGTCCATGTAGCACCGTTGTCACCAGAAACACGGATACCGCGAGTGTCATGCCACCAACGGAAGTTGTGGTTGTATTTAACTTTAACAACGCTGTGCGCAGAACAGTCAATAGCATTAACTGTAGTTGCAGTAGTGATGATAGGTGTACCATCTTGATCACCAGTGTTGTTGGCATCAGAGTTAACAAACAAGAAACCATTAGCAGCAGTTGGTGCAGCAAAAGGGCTAAGTGCTGAAACTGGGATAGAGTTTGGCGTGTTGATGATGTGCCATTGCTCAGAGTTTGTACCGGTGCTCGCAATTGCCCAGTTAGAAGCAGTTGAGAAATCATCGGACCAAATTGTGGTTGCCTTCGCATCAGCTGAAGGTTTGTGCGCAACGCTAGAACCAACTTCAAAAGAAGCTTTTTTGTCTAGACGTGGTGCGTTGACACTTTTCACTTGCGCATGAAAAGTACCTGCTGCCATCACGGCAAGAAAAGAAACGTACAGTTTTTTCATTGTTAAATAATTTAGATAGAATGCTACAAATATAGGTAATTCAATATTGAATCTCAAGAAAACACAAGTGATTAATACTTGCGCTTGAGTAAAAAATCGGCTAACTCTAAAAATGGTGCTTTTGAAGTCATATTTTGCAGCTCATTCAGTGCATTTAAAGCTGCATTATGGTAAGTTTCCATTTTTGTTTGGCAATAATTTTTAGCGCCAATTTGTGTGTAGAGTTCTTGTGCCAATTTAACCTTTAACTCAGGTTCTTGAATTGTGGCCAATTCTTTGAGTGCTATTTTTTGGTTTTCATCTGCTAAATTATGAGCTGCAATTGACAGTAAAGTCTTTTTATCAGCCAAGACGTCACCTCCAATTTGTTTTCCGACCTGAGCGCTATTTCCGTACAGATCGAGTAGGTCGTCTTGGATTTGAAACGCAAGACCTAATTGTTCGCCAAAATGATACAAATGCGCCGCATCTGCTGGGCTAGCGTCGCCGATAATAGCCCCCATTTCTAGCGCACAACCCAAGAGCACCGAAGTTTTGAGCCGAATCATCTCCAAGTATTGCTGTTCACTTACGTCGGAAAGCTGTTCGAAATCCATATCCATTTGTTGGCCTTCGCAAACTTCTTTGGCTGTTCTGTTAAAGGTTTCAAAGAGCTGCTTGAAGCTATTTGGCGGGTAGTTTCCTAAACAAGCATAAGCCTCTACTAATAGAACATCTCCAGATAATATGGCAATGTTGGCATTCCATTTTTCATGAACGGTGCTCATGCCTCTTCGTAAAGGTGCGGCATCCATGATGTCGTCATGAATCAAGGAAAAGTTGTGGAACAATTCAACGGCAAGTGCAGCTTTTAAACCCTCTTCTGCATTTTTACCACAAGCTTCTGTGGCAAGTAGCGTCAGGATAGGGCGCATTCTTTTACCGCCAAGTGTCATGAAATATCGGAGCGGGTCATAGAGATTAGCTGGCTCTTGAGGTAGTGTTAAACCTTGAAGTGCTTCTTCAATGAGGCGCGTATATTTCTCCAAATTTGTCATAGAATCAAAACACTAGGTCTGAAAAAAAGTTTATTTACAGCCATCTGAAGATGTCATCAAAGAGGCGTTTCCCCCAAGGAGTTGAACCGTAATCCTTTTCAATTTTTGCTCTTAACTCGTTCAAAGTAAATATTTTATTTTTTCCGGGGTTTAAAACGAGTTCTTCTTTTTTAGGGGCAATGGTTTCAATTTTTTTAGCGAAGTAAACAATACCACCATCTTCTGTTGCGAGTCCGAGAATGGTGCCGGGTAAACCGCAAAAACCCTCTGGTCCAACAGACGGGGTCAGCATCGGGGTATACCAGGCATAGAGCCGTGTAGAGTCATTTTTTTCATAGATAGCTTTTCTGCATTCATAGCCGCAAATAGATCTTTTGCTGTCTGTAATTTTCCAGGTGCGCTCTGGTAAACTATCTTGAACATAGACATTTTGACCAAAGACAGCCAGCATCATGAGTTGTTGAGACTGTGCTAAATTTTGAGCATAGGCATTCTTAGTGGTTAACCAAGCCATTTCCTCGGGTTGGTTCATTTCAGCTACCTGAAATAAGGATGCGGTATCATTAAAATATAGGTAAAAAGGCTCTATTCGAATTTTGTTTTCTTCGGTAACAAAGCGTTTCATACGCTGGTCAGTAAAACGCTTTTCTAAGTTGGTGCGTCTTTCAAAAGTAATTTTACCAGCATGGATGTATTCAGTTTGCGCCCAAGCCTGCAGACTGAGCAACAAGGCACTAATGCCACATACGAAGATCTTCTTCACGGGTCTTGTTGTTATTGAATTTGTAAGTAAGGCGCACTAGGAAATATCTGGAGATAATGCGCGTATAGTTGTCTGTGATCACGTTGCTCGAAACCGTTCTTTGCAAGTTGAGGTTCTGATTGAAAAGGTCATTGATCGAGAGGCCCAAGATGAGGTTTTCATTTTTCAAAAAGTTGCGTTGTAATTCGAGGTCAACGATTAAGAAATCTTTGTTGAATTCATCGGCGCGCCCACGGTTCAATGTATAATTTAATTCCCATTTGAATCTAAAATGAGCAGGCAGGTGCCAGTCACCAGTTGTAGAATAGTTTAAAGTAGAGTAGGGTTGATTAGAGAAACTATTCAAGGAGGTCAAAGGATTCACATAAGTGTAGTCTGCACCAACGCTCATTTCCAAACTATCCAATGACAATTCAATGGAGAAGGCGCCATTCACTGTGGTAGTTTGTGTTGTGTTTTTTAAACCATTAATGAAGTTATTTGACTTAATGTAAGTGGCGTTGAGGCTTGGCTCAAAGGTGATTTTTCGATTCAAGATAGGATAGCCACCACCCGCATAAACGGTCGCGAACATATTTCCATCGACATTGACAGTTTTTGAAACCGTGCGTCCGAGGGCATCAAAATAGGTGCTGTTGGCAAAAGCATTTTGGGTAAAAGTGGCATTACCACCTGACCAAAAATAACGGCCTGACATCGCTTGCCAAACGTTTCCGTTAAAGTTGAGTTGGTGCTGATAATTTGGTTTTAGGTCAGGGTTACCTTCTTGAATGCGGTTCGGGTTGGTGTTGTCACGCACTGGCTGCAAGTCATTGGCACTAGGCGGCGCAGAATACGTATTGTAGCGCAAATAAAAACGCTTGGCCATACTTGGCTTGAATTGATATGAAAACGTAGGTAAGAAATTTGAAATATTTTGATCGATGACCAAGCCCGAAAATTGGTTGGTATTGGCAATTTGAATATTGCGGTAACCCATTCCACCCATGAATTTATGATTCTTATAGAGGTAATTTAACATCACCAAACCACGCTGCTGAATGCGGTCATTACTAAAGTCATTGGTAAAAAGACTATCGACTACTGTAAATTGGTTGGTCAATAAATCTTGATTATACGTGTAACGCTCTTGCCCTGACTTGCCATATTCAAAGTAGTACTCAGAGGTGAGAATCCAGCTTTTTGATAAAGGTTCAGTGTAGGTAAGCGTTGAATAATGCGTGGTTGAATTATTGCCGTTGGTTTTCTTTTGGTCAATGAGCGTGTCTAAGAGCAAGTTCACCGTAGAGGTTTTAAGGCCGCCTTCCGAAGAATTCTCATTGGCATTTAAAATATACTTGAGCTCTAGTTCGCGGTCTGCTTTACCAAATTTCCTTCTTAAAGTAGCTTCTGAACGGCTGCTCATACCTTTTGACACATAGGTGTTATTGATATTGGTGGTTAAGTATGGATTAAAGCCGTTATTCAAGAACTGATTGAATGCCGTGTTGTCTTGTTCGCCAGCATCGATATTTAAATTCGGTTTCAATTCCAATTTGGTCAGAGAATCGAGGTCAACCGTGAGGGTCATGTTCAAACGGTGAGAGCTACTCAACGACTGGTTATTTGTTGAATCTTTGGTATAATAAGAGCTGTCTGCCAGAAAATACTGAGACTGACTGTTAGAGACTGCCTGCAAACGACTTTCGTAATAAGCATAATTGAGCCCTAATTTTACTTTTTTAGACAAGCGATCATTGTAGTAAACTCCCGTCTTTAAAGTCTGAGGAATGCCGGAACGGTCACCCCGAGAATCGCGATCCCAGAAGTTGAGGCCCGATTCATTGCGCTCGTTATCAAGGCCAAATTTATTCATGTCACCAAAGCCAAAATTAGATTTAGGCGTATTGGAAGCCAGCATGAATACTGAAATCTTTTGGGTCTTGTTGAATTTATTATACAGCAGTTCACTTTCATAAAACGCTTTGTCGGAAGACCCTTGATTGAAGTCTGTGGCCAGAGCAGCTTTTCCGAAGTAGCCCTTTTTGGCTTCGTCTTTGAGTTTGAGGTCAAGCACTTGTATTTTGTCGTCTTGGCCCGCAGCAGCATCTTCATTTTTCTTTTCGTAGACCTGTACAGATTCAACGCCTTTTGCGGCTAAGTTCTTGGTAGCAATTGTGGGGTCCGAGCCAAAAAACTCGTCTCCATCCACCAATACCTTACTAATTTCTTTTCCTTGTGAGGTCAAAGATCCGTCGTCTTCAACTTTAATTCCTGGCAATTTCTTGAGTAAATCTTCCACAACAGCATTTTCAGCCACCTTAAAAGAGTCAGCCACAAACACCAAAGTATCTCCGTTGAAATACATGGCATTGCGGTTGCGCGTCACCACAATATCCTTGACTTCCTGAATTTTAGGAAACAAGCGAATATCGGGAAGTTCGAATGTGGTTTTCTGCTTTGAGGCCATGATATAGATACTTCTTGGCGTCCAATTCTGATGCTCCACAACCACCTGAAAAGAGTCAATTGGCAAATCTTGCAACTGAAACTCCCCATTCGGGTTACTACGTGTATACTTGATCAAAACTGAATCGCGCAGGCGAATCGCCATGATGCTGGCTTCGTGAATGGGTTGCGTCCCGCTGGTATCCACCAAACGCCCACTCACTTTCACATTTTGTGCAAAAAACAGAGGGCTAAACGAAAGAAAAAGGAGAAGAGGTAAGAGTTTTTTCATGAAATTAGACTAGTACAATGGAGTAAGACGAAAAAAGAGAGGAATTTGTTGCATTTAAGTATGTAATAAAGCTATTTAATGCAATTCAGTAATTTCTGTCAACAACTGATAACCAAACCCTGAGGCTTCGGTGATTTCTTGGAATTGGATGTTGAAGGTTTTGTTGCGGTAAGGTTCAGGGTTGCTTTGGATTTTTTGGACCAAAGGTTCTTGAGGAATGAAGGCCAGGTTGGTGGTGTAGGTATCATTGCCAAATTCGATAAAGCGCTTGTTGTAGGCTTCGTTGAAACCGAGGAAATGAAGGGTAAATTCGCCTTCTTGATTTTGGAGATCGGAGAGTTGTTGGAGGGTGCTTTCGATGTCTTTGTAGAAGCTTGGTGTGTTTTTGTTGAGCTTTAGATTTTTATTGGGTTCAGATTCTGAGGCTGTTGAATGGCAGATGTAGCTGGCAATGGGACTTTGTTCTGCATTAAAAAAGACCACGTGCGTTTGACTTTTTTCTTGATTCACTTTTTCAATTTTTGCCGTACTCAGGACGCCTTTTAAAAAGTAGAAGGTGTAGTTGAGTTGTTGCCCGTTTTCTAGCACTTTGTTGAGTTCGGCTTTAGCAAGTTCCCCGGTGTTGTCCATTTTAGCAGTAGATTGCAAGTTTTTGCCATTCTTGTGCGTGAAAAGCAAGGAACGCAGGTTTTGAAGATCTGTGCGTTGGTCAACTTTTTTTTGGTAGTCTAGAAAGGCCTCAATGCCTTCAAAGGGCGTTTCATAGGTGAAGCCATCTTGGTCTGTCAGGATTGCGTTTTGCTGTGTGCTGTTGTCTTTACAACCCAACAAGGAGAGGCACAAGAGAAGACCTGAAAAGAAGAAGTATTTGCTCATTTGTTCACGAAATTACAAATACTTGTTTAATTGAAGACCGCTCTCTAGAAGCTTGTTCGGGCTTTCTGCGTAAATTTGACACATGTCTGTAGTACTCTGCATCGATTTTGGCTTAAAGCGCTGTGGCCTAGCCATCAGTGACCCTAATCGTATTATTGCAAGCCCCTTAACCACCATTGATTCAAGCACGCTTGAAAATTGGTTAAGTATAGAAATTCCAAAAAGGAAAATTGAAGAAATTGTGTTGGGTTTTCCGACTCGTTTAGATGGTTCAGATTCACATGTCACTGAAAATGTCCGTTTATTGAAGACTGAACTTGAAAACAAATTCCCAAGTATCGCGGTTCATTTAATGGATGAGCGTTATTCTTCGAAAATGGCCAGTCAGTCCATTGCCCTGATGGGAAACAAAAAGAAAAAGCAAGACAAAGGACTCATAGATCAGGTTGCCGCCGCACTGATTTTGCAAGATTTCTTGAGTCAAAGCTAAACCTTACTAAATTTGTAACATGATTTTACCTGTTGTAGCCTATGGCGACCCTGTACTGAAAAAAGAAGCCGTCGAAATCGACGAACAGTACCCTGATTTACAAAAGTTAATCGCGGACATGTTCGAAACCATGTATCATGCCAAAGGTGTTGGTTTAGCCGCTCCACAAATTGGCAAAAGTATTCGTTTGTTTATCGTGGATGGCAGCCCATTTGCCGATGAAGAAGATGACGAACCAGATCCAAAAGCTGAAGGCATAGAAAATTTCAAAAAGGTGTTTATCAATCCAATTATAGAGGAAGAAACTGGAGATAAGTGGGCCTTTCAAGAGGGTTGCTTGTCTATTCCGGGCATTCGCGAGAACGTGAATCGCCATGAAAAATTGGTCATTACCTACTACGACGAAAATTGGGAGTTCCATGAAGAAAGCTATGAAGGTTATGCAGCGCGTATCATTCAGCATGAATACGACCACATTGAAGGCATTTTATTTACAGATCACCTCAGTCCGCTCAAGAAAAAATTACTGACAAAGCGCCTTGGTAACATTACAATTGGTGCCATTAATGTCGATTACAAAATGAGTTTTCCGGGTCATAAAAAACAACGATTGATATGAGAAAAATATTAAGTTTTGCTTTGCTCTCCATGTTCATTGCTGCTTGTGGAACAAGTGCCACTGAAAAAACGAAGCAGGAAACCCTTAAAGAGGCGGTAACCCATTACGAAGATTCTCTTTCCAAATTACAAGCCGATCCCGAAAAGGCAAAAACCATTACGAGTTTGTCCCAAATTGAATTGGTCAATCGTTACAAAGCCTACTTTCAGGCCTTTCCTTCAGATGACTTCAGTGCCGATTGCCTATTCAAGACCCACATGATTTACGAAAGCATGTCTGCACCAAGAGAGGCACGAGCTTATGCCGATACTTTATTAGCGCGTTTCCCGAATTACAAAAACAAGGTTTTAGTACTAGAAAGTTTAGCCAGTTCTTATGATATCAACGAACCGCGCGACACCGCAATGGTTAGAAAATATTACAACTTACTTTTGGCTGAAAAACAGGTCCCGGCTCAAAAGAAAAAAGAAATCAAAGAAAGACTTTCTAAGTTACACCTAAGTTTCGAGGAGTTGATTCTGCAAATGAATCAATAGAAAGGAGTCTAATCCATTGGTAGAATTCAGAAGATTGAACCACTCAATCTTTTAAAGTCCTCAAAAAATTCAGGATAGGATTTATTGAGGCAATTTATATCATCTAACTCTTGTCCTTCCTCACTGATCAGACTCGCAATGCTTATTGCCATGGCAATTCTGTGGTCATGATGACTTTTCAAACGCGCCTTTGGAAGCCTTCCTTTGCCATGAATGCTGATGGTATCTCCTTTGATTTCAAAAGGAATATCCCAAGCACTTAATGCCTCAGACATCACGGCCAGGCGGTCCGACTCTTTGTTTTGAAGGCGTGAAATACCCGAAATCTGACACACTTCTTTACTCGCACAAGCTAATATGACCAACACCGGAAATAAATCTGGGCAATCCGTTAGGTTGGCATGAAAAGGTAATTTCTCTGCAGATTCCAAAATCAATAACTTTTCTTGCTTCCACTCAAGTTTTGCTCCAAAAGCGACCAAAATATCCAATAGCGCTTGGTCTGCCTGAAGACTGTTTGGGTTGAGACCATCCACCAAAATTTCTCCACTAATTGCTGCAGCTACCAAATGGGCGGCAACACTGCTCCAGTCGCCTTCTACTGCCGTATTGGTTAATTGGAGGTCTTGGGCGCCTGTAAAAAAGTAGGTGTTATTTTGTTTTTTATATTGAAAGCCAGCGTCTTGTAACATGCCGAGCGTCCATTCAAAATAGGGAGCGCTTTTTAAGTTTTCAATGCTAATTTGCCAAGTCCCTTCAGTTGCGGCGGCTAGCAAAAACAAGCCCGATAAATGTTGCGAACCACTAGTGCCAACCAAGTTGAGTTGAAAATTCTTGATTTTTCCTTTTATATGAAGCGGTAATTTGCCTTCTTGATGCACCACTTCCAAACCTAATTTTTGCAGTGATTCAATAGTAGCCCAATGCTCCCGATTCTTTAAAGTTCCTTGACCCTCTAATTGGTAACTTTCACTAAAACAATTACCTACGAAAGCCAAAGTTCTGAGTCCAAAGCCACTTTCGCCAATATCGATTTTTAAATGCGAACTTTTGTGCTTACTTGGCTGAACCATAATGGTGGTGTCAAGCTCCTGAAATTCATGGCCAAATTGTTCAAGTGCGGCAAGCATCGAGAGGTTGTCTGCTGAGCGGTGAAAGCCAGCAATTTGACTCGGTTTTTTTGAAAAGCAAGCTAAGAGGAGCAAGCGTTGTGCATGGCTTTTAGAGCCAGGTGCTTGGAGTGTTCCGCGATAGTTATTGCCCTTGATTTTCATTGTCGGAAAGGCTATTAACGGCCATTTGAATGCGCAACGATTCTTCGTGTAGCATCTTGATCATTTGCTTTGCAAATTCTTCAGATAAACCGCTGTCTACAGCTTTTTGCAAATTGGCTTTGAGCGTTTCTTCCCAGCGTTGGGCTTGTAAAATGTGTTGGTTGTGCTGTCTTTTATAGATGCCAATTTCTTTAGAAATAGACATGCGCTGTTGGAGTAAATTGATCAAAGACTCATCGATGAAACTGAGTTGCTCTCTGAATTGCGCCAAGGCATTGGCTTGTTTAGCTGCCGGATTTCTGGGCTCTAAACCTGCAAATATTTCTTTGAGTGCTTCAGGGGTGATTTGTTGTTTGGCGTCTGTCCAGGCGGCTGTTGGGTCGATGTGACTTTCAATCATGAGCCCATCATAGTTGAGGTCAAGTGCTTGTTGGGCCAAGGGTTGGATGAGGTTGGCCCTGCCGCCAATATGCGAAGGATCCATGACAAGTTGCAGCGCCGGCCGTTCTTGTTTGAGGTCGATGGCAATTTGCCAATGGGGGTTATTGCGGTAATTGGTTTTTTCATAAACCGAGAAACCTCGGTGTATGGCGCCAAGCACTTGAATGCCATGGCGTTCGAGTCTTTCAATGGCGCCCAACCAAAGTTTGAGGTCTGGGTTCACGGGGTTTTTGACCATTACAGGTATTTGGCTTCCTTGTAAGGCTTCTGAAAGTTCTTGAACGGTAAATGGATTCACCGTGGATCTGGCGCCGATCCAGACCATGTCGAGTTCGTATTTTTTAGCGAGTTCGACGTGTTCTGCAGTGGCCACTTCAGTACAAATTTTAAAGCCATATTTGGTTCTGACTTCCTGAAGCCATTGAAGGCCGCTTTCTCCGACGCCTTCAAAAGCACCAGGTTGGGTGCGAGGCTTCCAGATACCCGCTCTAAAATAAGACAGCGGAAGCCCAACTAGGGCTTCCGCTGTCGCTAAAACTTGCGCTTGCGTTTCGGCCGAACAGGGCCCTGAAATGAGTAGGGGCAGCTGGTCTTGGCGCATAGCAATTATTTGGCGTAACTCACTGCGCGTTTTTCGCGAATGACGGTTACTTTAACTTGACCAGGGTAGGTCATTTCGGTTTGAATTTTTTGAGAGATCGTAAATGACAACTCTTCGGCGCGTTGGTCAGAAACTTTTTCTGCTTCTACCAAGACACGCAATTCGCGACCCGCTTGGATGGCATAAGCACTACCTACACCTTCGTAAGAAAGGGCTAAGTTTTCGAGTTCTTTTATACGCTTGATATATGCTTCTACGATTTCACGACGTGCACCAGGGCGCGCGCCTGAGATGGCATCACATACTTGTACAATAGGTGAAATTAGGGTAGTCATTTCGATTTCGTCGTGGTGAGCACCAATGGCGTTGAGGACATCGCCTTTTTCACCGAATTTCTCGGCAATTTTCATACCGAGGATAGCGTGTGGCAATTCTGGCTCTTCGTCTGGCACTTTACCAATATCGTGGAGTAAACCAGCTCTTTTAGCAAGTTTGACATTGAGACCTAACTCAGCAGCCATAATGGCACAAAGGTTGGCTACCTCGCGGGAGTGTTGCAAAAGGTTTTGTCCGTAAGACGAACGGAATTTCATACGACCTACCATGCGCATGAGCTCTGGGTGTAAGCCATGAATACCGAGGTCAATACAAGTACGGCGACCAGTTTCTGCAATCTCTTCGTCGAGTTGTTTGCGCGTTTTCGCAACAACTTCTTCAATACGGGCAGGGTGAATACGACCATCAGATACCAATTGGTGTAAGCTGAGGCGTGCAATTTCACGACGCACAGGGTCAAAACAAGAAAGAATGATCGCTTCAGGGGTGTCGTCTACGATGATTTCTACACCAGTAGCAGCTTCAAGTGCGCGGATATTTCTACCCTCACGACCAATGATGCGACCTTTGACTTCGTCTGATTCAATGTTGAAAACAGAAACGGCGTTTTCAATGGCTTGTTCAGTGGCTACGCGCTGGATACTTTGAATAACGATTTTGCGCGCTTCTTTGTTAGCATTGAGTTTGGCCTCTTCGGTAATTTCTTTGATGGTGGCCATTGCTGCAGTGCGGGCTTCGTCTGTAAGCGCCTGCATGAGGTGTTGCTTGGCATCTTCAGGCGCCAACTGCGCAATTTTTGACAACTCAGCAATTTGCTTTTGGTGCATTTTGTCGAGTTCTTGCATGCGGGTTTCGAGGTGCGCAGCTTTAGATTGGTAGTCGGCTTGTGTGCTTTCTAGCTCCTTTTCTTTGCGCCCAATTTCCTCTAGTTTTTGATTGAGTGTTTTTTCTTTGGTGCGGAAGCGATCTTCATTGGATTGCATGCGTTTTTCACGCTCTTTGATGGCTTCTTCGTGTTCTTCTTTTTGCTTTAAAAAGCGCTCTTTGGCTTGTAATGCACGCTCTTTTTGAATGGTTTCAGCCTTTGATTCGGCGTCTTTGATGATGCGTTCAGCATCTTTTTTGAGCACACTTTTTTGAAGAACGAAAGTGGCGCCACCACCTCCAAGTGCTCCGATTAATAACCATAATATATCCATACTACACTAATTTGTAGTTGTGAATGGCAAGCGCGAAGGATTATTGAATGTCGTTTAAGTCTTGTCTTAGCGCTTCAAGTGCAGCCTCGAGGTCCGAGTAATCTGGCTCTTGAACACTTGGCTTGGCCTCTGCTTGTGCTTTGGTGAGCAATTGCAGTGCGGACATAGCTAGCAAGTCTTGGTTATCGTTGACCGCATAGTTTTTTCTGAGTAATTCAATCGCTTTATTGATATCGGCAGCTGCCTTTGATACGGCAGGAGCTTCGGATTCCGGAACATTTAAAGGGTAGGTCCGGCCGGCGATATTGATTTTAAGGGCAACTTTACTCATTAGGCTTGTTTAAGCTTTTCTATGCAGAATTCAATTTCTTTCACGAGTGCGTTAATTTCCTCGGCATTGCGACCTTTTGGTGCAACCGGAATTTCCACAACTTTGTTTTGAGCCTCCGCCAATGCATCTGATAACTGCTTAACCTCTTGTTGAAGTTGTGCAACCAATGCTTGCTCTGCCTTGAGTAGTTCATTGACGCGATTGATTTCACCTTGCAAAACTTCGTGCTGTGCACGTTCAGTATGCAAGAGCTCAGCTAAATGTAAGCTGCGGCTACGGATATCGGAAATGAGGTTATTTAGATTTTCAGTCATGTTAAGCGGTGACTTTTCACAAAGTTAACAAGCATTCGTTTACATCCTACAAAATCAGTCAAGGAATTTGTATTTTTTCTTGATTAGTTTTGTGCATGCGCTACCTGCTCTTGTTTTTGCTCTGTATTTCGGTATTTCAAAGTATTGGGCAATTCTTGTCTACTCAAGAAAATTGGGCGCTTCCAATGGCTGCGCCTGTGGAATTAAGTGCAGGTTTCGGTGATTTACGCCCAAATCATTTTCACATGGGTCTTGATATCCGAACGGGCGGGAAAATCAATTTACCGATTTATGCTTGTGCCGATGGTTTTGTCTCGAGAATTCGGGTTTCATCGGTGGGCTATGGTTGGGTTTTGTATGTCCAACACCCAAACGGATACACCACGGTTTATGCGCATTGCACGCGTTTTGCAGAGCGCATTCAAAATGTATATTTGGATAGTACCGCTACACGACTCAATAATGAAATTGATCTCATTTTGCCAGCACAGATCTTGCCCGTAAAAAGAGGGGAACTCATTGCTTATTCTGGGAACACAGGTGGATCTACAGGCCCGCACTTACATTTTGAGCTGCGCGATACCAAAACGGAGCACGCGCTCAATCCATTTTTACATGGTTTTCAAATTTCAGATCAAGCAACGCCGCAACTGAAAGGTATCCGAGTTTATGCCCTCGATACCAATGGTTATGCAGTTCCCAACAAGGTTTTGAATGTTGTGCTTACGGCAAAAACGCATCAAATAGATTTACCAACAGGGTTTTTGGCACAAGGTCAGCTGATTGGTGTTGCATTAGAAGTGGAGGATTATTTTTCTAGTGCAGGCAGGACCTACAACGTTTTTTCGACAGAGCTATTTGCAGCAGGTCAAAAGGCAACTGCGGTAGAATTTGACGAAATTAACTTCGACCATTCGCGCTATATCAATACCCACCATGATGCGACTTATGCGCGCAGTACCAAACGTAAATTTCAAAAGTTGTTTAGGTCCAATTCAAATCCTTTGACCATTTACCCCTACGAAGGCTTAGGTGTATTTGAATTGGGTGTAATGGATACACTTGCTTGTCAGTTGATGCTCCGAGATGTCAATGGCAACGAAGCGCAGCACAACTTGCAAATCATCAATCAGCACCCAAAAGCACCTGCTCAGCCATTTTATCAAGAAACAACGCATTGGATGCCTCAAAACGCTTATGCGTATCAACAAGGTGCATGGTCTATAAAAATAGATTCCTTGACATTTTACGAACCCACGCTTAAAAAGCTCAATTTTCAAACAAAAACAATTGGCAGTACGACTCAATTGATTCAAAAACCCATTCAAATTGCATATCAATTTGATACTGATGCAGCGGCTCAGAAATATTGCATCACGATGAATGGCAGTGCCTTGGCTGGCCAAATAGAGCACGGGGTTTTGAGCGCAAGCACCAAAACGATGGGCATTTGGGGCCTCAAACAAGATCTTGTTGCTCCGGTAATTAAAGAAAATGCATTGAATCAACTCGACTCTACAAGTTCGGGAAAATTCTATTGGTCGGTCTCCGATGATTTTTCGGGCTTGGCTTATTATGCTTGTTATCAAAATGACATTTGGGTACCCGCCTATTATGATGCAAAAAACAAGCAAATAAGTGCACAATTTAAAGTTCCTTTTCAAGAAAATGATCGGGTGGTACTTTTAGTTAGAGATGCGGTAGGCAACGAAACAAAAAAAGAATGGAGGGTGCCACCGAAGCCCCAAATAGTGGTGCCAACTCAACCCTCAGAGTAATACGCCGTTTGCCCCCTTTAAATAAATAGGGCTACAGTAGGCGGTATCTTCAAATTTCCCTTCTTGAAATAAGTCAAATGCTATTTTAGACTGATATTTAGCGGAAAGCGGTGTGTTTAGGTACTGAATTTGTGAATCTTGAATGAGTGCAGCTACTTTTTCATTGGCATCTCCAATAACGACACAAGGCTTGTATAGGTCAAGCGAATGAGCTTCAATAATTTGGCAACAAAGTGGGGTTTTACTGACTCCATGCTGATCAAACGCTTCGAAATAAACTTCCATGCGTCGGGCATCGAGCATTGTGACAAAGCTCGTAATTTGTGTCTGTTCGCTCTCAAGACCTATTTGCAAGAGGCTCAGGTGTGTAGCAATGGCAATTAGAGGGATTTGTAAGGCAAAACAGAGTCCCTTAGCCGTAGAGAGCCCAATGCGCAGGCCCGTGTAGGAACCTGGGCCAGCACTATAACTAATGGCCTGTAGCATTGATAGTGTTACTTTTTGTTCAGCCAATAGCGCTTCTATCATGAGTGTTAACGATTCTCCGTGAATGAAACCAGCTCCGATTTGGTCAAGATGCCCTAAAAGTTGCCCGTTTTTGGACAGCGCTACGCTGCAAATGGGAGTGCTCGTTTCGAGATGTAGTATGAAAACACTCATTCTTCACATTCAAATTTGAAACCAACACCGTGAACATTGGTGATTTGAATACGCGGATCCTCCTTGAGGTATTTACGCAATTTGGTGATGAAAACATCGAGGCTACGGCCCACAAAATAATCATCTTGACCCCAAACCGAATTCAAAATGACATCGCGTGGGATGAGTTGATTTTTGAATTTGTTGAGGGTGCGCAAAATCATGGCTTCTTTCTTAGTCAGGGTAATTAACTGACTTGGTGACTTCAATGTGAAATTCTCGGTGTCGAAAATATAGGTGCCGATTTGTAGGATTTTTTGTTCTGGGCTATCTACCTGAAGTTTAACACGCTTTAATAGCGCCTTGACCCTGAGTTGTAATTCTTCAGCGCTGAAGGGTTTGGTGAGGTAGTCATCACCGCCGGCATTAAAACCTGCAATTTTATCCTCGGTCATGGAACGCGCAGACAAAAACAAAATAGGAATTTCAGTATTTTGCTTGCGAATGTCACGCGCTAAAGTGAAGCCGTCTTTGACCGGAAGCATGACATCGAGAATACAAAGGTGGTAGGTCTCATCTTGGAAGCGGCGCAGTGCTTCTGAGCCATTTTCACAGAGCGTGACGGTATAACCATCAGAACGAAGTTGATCTGAGACTACGATACCTAAACTGATATCGTCTTCAACCATGAGTATTTTTATTTTCATAAGCGTCTATAAAAGCCAAGAGCCTTGGTGTAAACCAAAGCTCCTGACCATTAACCTAAACCTACTACTAGTTCAACAAAGGTAATTGGTTTTTTCAATTTGGTTACGCATCGTTTGTTAAAAAATTCATAAAAATTATTTTTGGTTGAATAACGCCTCCTTCATTATGCTTAACTTTATGTCGATGAATGAGACACACATTTTAATTGTCGATGACGAAGAAGACATCAGAGTCTTACTGACTTACAACCTCGAAAAAGAAGGTTTCAAGGTTTCTTCCGTAAGTAATGGCAAAGAGTGTCTCGATTTTATTGAAAATCAAAAGCCTCAGCTCATTTTACTCGATGTCATGATGCCGCAACTAGATGGCATTGAGGTTTGTGAAAGAATCAAAGCTGATCCTCAGAATCAAGATATTCTCATTTGTTTTCTAACCGCAAGAAACGAAGACTACAGCCAAATTGCAGGTCTAGATGCGGGTGCCGATGACTACATTGCCAAGCCTATCAAATCGAAAGTTTTACTCTCGAGAATACAAGCCATGCTTAGAAGAGGGAACGTACAAAAGCCTCAGCCTCAAAGTAGTCCTAAATTTCACATCAATCGAGAAAAATACCTCCTTGAAATGGATGGCCAAGAAATCCATTTGCCAAGAAAAGAATTTGAATTATTAGCGCTTTTAGCCTCGCGTCCTAATTTTGTTTTCAAGCGCGATCAAATTCTTGAAAAAGTTTGGGGTACCGATATTATTGTCGGTGATCGCACCATTGACGTGCACATCCGCAAACTCAGAGAAAAGATTGGCGATCAGTTCATTTCTACCATAAAAGGTATTGGCTATAAATTCAATGAATGAGTTTGGCCTGAATCTTGTAATGCCATCTGCACAAAAACCAATTCCATGAAAAAACACCTACTTTTTGTGAGTACATTTTTTGTACTTCACGGCTATTTTGCCCAAAACAACAATGCAGCATTTGCTCCTGTAAAAGAACAACTCGAGCGCTGGGATGACATTCGTGGCCCCTGGCTCGCCGCCTCCATTGAAGCCATGGCTGATCGCAAGGCAGTCCCAGACAGAACTTTCCCTGAAGATTTCACTCCTTATGAGATGCTCAGCATGATTCCACTGCGCGAGCGTCAAGATTTACGTCAAATTTTACAAGACAATCGTATGGTCGTCGGCAACAATACCGGTGCCTATCCTTTATTTTCCACCATGCTCGAACGCACTTTTTGCTCCCGCAATTACGGACGTTCTTACGGTGATCCACACCTCAAATCTTTTGACCGTGCAACTTATTCTTTCCAAACGGTCGGTGAGTTCGTTTTGGCAAAATCATCAAACGGTAATTTTGAAGTGCAGACCAGACAACGCGCCCAGGATGCTAACTTTTCTTTGAATGAAGCCGTGGCTATGAACGTCGCCGGTGACCGCTTGTGTTTTTATGCCTCTGATAAACCGGATGGCATGCAAACTCCGCTCAGACTCAATGGCATGCCGATTCAACTTCAAGGCCGCTCTTATTACTTGCCCCACGGTGGTGTTGTGCGTCTTGACGGAAGAAATTACACCATTGCATGGCCAACGGGTGAAACCACTGTAATTGATGCAAGAGGTGGTGGTCTTCGTGGTTTTGTCAACATTACTGTTGGCATCTTTGACTGTGATCGTAATCAATATGAAGGTCTACTTGGCAACAATGATGGTTTTGCAGACAACGATTTCAATACACGGCTCAACACGCCAAGACCCAACAACATAGCTGCACTGAGCATTGCTTCCGCCTATGCTTTTGATTCGCGCGAAGCCAATCAGTTTAATCAGTTGGCCGAACAAGAATTTCAAGCGTTTTTGGCCAAAGATTACGCCGAAGAATGGCGCCTAACTGATCGCAACACGCTTTTTGATTACACGCCTGGCATGAATACGGCTTCTTATACAGATCGCAGTTTTCCGCGCGTACACATGAACCTGAGTCAGATGGATCCTCAGAGTCGAGAAAATGCCAGACAACGCTGTTTACAAATGGGTGTTCCTGCTGACGAACTAGGTGGTTGCATCTATGACCAAGGCTATTTAAATATAGCCCCAAATGTCCCGCCAACCCCAAATATCCCAAGCCCAGGAACAACTGTTCTTAACAAAGTGCCAAGACCGGCGCTCAACAACAATGAACATTCCTTTGGAGAAGGAAAGTATCCAAATCGCCCTGAAACTATTTCTGGAAAGCCAAACGGTACGCCGAATAAACCGACTGTTGAGAGCAAAGAAAACAAACCATTTCAAGCAAAAGAACCGACTACGGTAAGAACTCCACGCGAGCCAGAAGTCATGCCAGAGTCTCGTCCAAGAACTCCAGCGCCCGAAAGAACTTCTTCACCAGAAAGAACACCTAGACCTAGTGCACCAACTCAAACCGCACCCAGACAAGCTCCACCACCGCCAGCAGCTCCAAAACCTAGTGCACCAACTCAAACTGCTCCAAGACCTAGTGCACCAACTCAAGCCGCACCCAGACAAGCTCCACCACCGCCAGCGGCACCAAGACCAAGTGCAACTCAATCTTCTCCTGCACCATCTGCTCCAAAACCAAGTACACCTGTTTCTCCAAAACCTTCAACCCCAACTGTGAAATCAGGAAAAGGTTAAGCTTTGAAATCTTATTTCATAAAAAAAGGGGCCGCAAATGCGGCCCCTTTTTTCTTGGAGAGCGTTTATTTTCTGAACGCTTATTGTGCTGTTTTGATGAATGGAAGTACTTGACCGTTCAAATGTAAGAAGTAAGTGCCATTTGCTAACGTACGTACATCGATAGCTTTATTGAAGTCACCAGCTAACAGTACTTGACCTGCTTGGTTGTAAATGGCATACTGACCATTTTCAAGACCACTTACTGAAATGAGATCCTGAACTGGGTTTGGTGCAAGTGTTAATGATATTGGGTTGTTTGCAACAATTCCTGCTGTTAATACATCAAACTGACTGATAATTTGATAGTAAATTGGTGTTGATTTGATTGGGCAATAGACTGATAGCACGAGGTTGTAAATACCAATTGCGTTTGGAACATAATAAGTATAGTTAATGTAGGTAAACGCACCCGTCGTATCAGATAAGTACCAAACAGTGTACAAAGAATCTTGGTTAGCAGGGTTGTTACCAAAGGTTGCAGACACCATATAGGCAGTGTCTAGCATCGACATATCGATATCACAGTTGTAAATCCAGCTTGAAGTGAGTGTTCCAGTAATATTGGCACCTGTGGCAAGCGTACCGACCACATTAATGCTGTCAATGGTGCCACTTCCGTTATAAGTTACAAATTGGGTGGTCGAAAAAGTACAACCATTGGCATCAGTAACAACAGCAGCATAATTTCCTTCACAAAGATTGGTAATGCTGAACGTAGATGAGCCTTGACTCCATGCTACCCAAAAAGGTGCGCAGGTTGAACAAGAAATGGATACTGCTCCGTCGCAAGCACCAGGGGCACTGAGGTCGGTTACGGTAACTACCGGTGTAAAGCCTACGCAAGGATTGACAGTTGAGGTGTCGTAAAATACGTATCCATTTTCTGTTGCGTTGCAACCATTGGCATCGGTAACGGTCAATGTATATGTGCCTACACATAGGTTTGTAGCGTTCTGGGTAGTTGTGACACCGCCATTATTCCAAGCATAAGTGTAAGGAGCAGAACCTCCATAGACACTAGCTGTAAGCGTTCCATCACAGGCAGTTTGATTACTTGTAGGTGTTGAAGAAATTGAAACACCAAAGCCCGCACAAGGGTTAACCGTTCCTGAACCAATTGTAAAAGGAGAGGTAAGGGTTAAACCACCACCCATTGCATTTACAGTGTAAGTTCCAGGGCAAAGGTTATAAATTGAAGTACCACCATTTTGAATGAGTGTACCATTTAAAAACCAATTGATAGTTGTAAAATTAATGTTGTTTGAGTCAAGGGAAGCATAACCGTCACAGCTGGTAGGGCTAGTAGTATTTACTACGATAACATTGAGGACGAACTGCGCTTTGGCTTGAGGACTTGCTAAGAAGCTGAGGCAAAGCAAGAAAAATGGTAAAAATACTTTCATAGGTTCTTGTTAAATTTCGTTTAAGACGCAAAAATCGGAATAAAGTTGCCTAACTCAGCGAAATGGAATGTGTATTTTTGAGGTATGAAAAAAATAAGCTTATTCATTGTTTTCTTTTTGAGCTTGGCTCAGCTTCATGCCCAAGCCGTAAAGCAACCAAAAATTGTAGTGGGCGTGGTCATTGATCAGATGTGCTATGATTACTTATATCGCTTTCAGCATTTGTATACTACTGGTGGCTTCAATAGACTCATGACCAAGGGTGCAAATTGTCGAAATGTACAATACAATTATGTGCCAACATACACTGCACCTGGGCATGCCTCCATTTATACCGGGACAACACCGTCTAATCATGGCATTATTTCCAACGATTGGTATGTCCGCGCAACCAAAAAAACAGTCACAAGTGTTTCAAATTCAAGTTATTCTGCGGTGGGTGGTTCTGCGCTAAGCGCTGGCGCTGCTCCACTAAATTTACGAACTTATACCATAACGGATCAACTCAAAATGGCTTCACCAAAGTCAAAGGTCATTTCAGTTTCAATTAAAGACCGCAGTGCTATTTTGCCCGGCGGGCACTTATCAGACGGTACCTATTGGTTTGATTACAATACCGGAGACTTCATCACGAGTACGTTCTATAAAAAAGAACTGCCAATTTGGGTTCAACGCTTCAATGAAAAGTTTGACCCCTCAAAAGATTTGCGTACTTGGAAACTCTTATTACCCGAGAGCACTTATCAGTTAGCTGATCAAAGCAATTACGAAGTGGTGCTTCCTGGCAAAACAAGCGCAACTTTCCCTTACGATTTTCAAGACATGATTACCAAAGGTGCGAATGCATCAAGTATGTTTACCATTTCGCCACAAGCCAATGAAATCCTAACAGACTTGGCCATCACAGCACTTGAGCAAGAAAATTTAGGTCAAGATCAATTCACTGATTTTTTATGTGTTTCTTATTCTACACCTGATATTGCTGGGCATGCATTTGGGCCTTATTCCAGAGAAATGGAGGATATGTATGCGCGTCTTGACCGTGAATTACAACGACTTTTCTCGAGTTTGGAAACGCGCTATGGCAAAGATGGCTTTGTTTTGTTTTTGACCGCAGATCATGCGGTGGTTCCGGTTCCGCAAATGCTCGTCGAAAAAAAGATGCCAGGTGGCTACTTTTTTATGGATAGTCACTTACAAGTGTTGCGCGATGACTTTATCATGAAATACAACGCAGATTTATTGGAATACGAAATCAATCAGAACATTTACTTAAACCTTGCTAAAATTGATTCTTTGAAGTTAGATGTGCAAGAGGTGGCTGAATTTGCGGCCAATGAATTGAGAAAATGGCCTGAGGTAAAGACGGTGCTCACCCGCCAAGAACTTTTGTCAGGAGCAGCGCAAACAGATTATTGGGGGCAAATGTTAAAAAACGGTTTTGATCTTCAAAGAAGTGGAGAGCTCATTTTCTTATTACAACCAGGATATTTATCGAAAGAGCATGACGAGCCCAAAGCCCACCAAGGCACCTCACATGGCTCAGCCTTTAATTACGATACACATGTGCCTTTACTTTGGTACGGAAAAGGTATCGAAGCAGGTAAACAAATTTATAGTCCAATTGAGATCACCGATATCGCCCCAACCCTTATTCATATCTTGAATCTTCAACGAAGCGGTTCAATGATCGGACAACCTATTCTTCCTATTTTAGAAAAGTAATGACCACCGAACAAGCATTTTTCAAGGCGCACCTTGGTCAAACGAGTCCGTTTCCATTTTTAATTGAGGTTGATCGGGCAGAGGGTGCCTACATTTATGACAAACAAGGAAAGGCTTACCTCGACATGATTGCAGGTGTTGCGGTCAATAATGTTGGTCATCGACATCCAAAAGTAATTGCAGCACTACAAAAACAGCTCGAGAAGCACTTGCACGTCATGGTGTACGGTGAATTTGTTCAGGATGCCCAACAAGCTTTGGTAAAGTCCTTACTGAGTGTGCTTCCGGCAAAATTAGATGGTGTTTATGTCGTGAATTCAGGCACAGAAGCCATTGAGGCGGCACTCAAATTGGCCAAACGCGTCACTGGCCGTACAGAACTCGTTTCATTTAAAGGAAGTTACCACGGGAGTACACACGGTGCCATGAGTGTATCTGCCAATGAAGTCAAAAAGATCGCGTTCAGACCTTTGTTGCCCGATGTCCGTATATTGGCTCACAATGAACTTTCTGTTCTTGATCAAATTACCCGTAAAACAGCAGGTGTTATTATTGAAACTGTTCAAGGTGATGCTGGTGTCAGAAAGCCGAGCCATGAATTTATGCAGGCGCTGAGGGAGCGCTGTACTGAGGTCGGTGCTTTATTAATTTTGGATGAAATTCAATGCGGTATGGGCCGAACAGGTAAATTGTTTGCCTTTGAGCATTTTGGCATTGTACCTGATGTACTGACCCTAGGAAAAGCGCTAGGAGGCGGTATGCCAATAGGGGCACTTGTAGCGGCTCAAGAACACCTCAATTTGTTTACACATGAACCTATGCTCGGACACATCACAACTTTTGGTGGACACCCGATGGTTTGTGCGGCTGCCGCTGCAACAATTGATGTACTCACTACTGAAATCAGGTGGGAAAAACTTGAGGCGCAGGCAGCAAGTTTTTCGGAACAAATTGCGAGTCACCCAAAAGTGCTAGCTCACCGCAGAGTAGGCGCCATGTTTGCCTTTGATTTACAAGATGCAACGGAGGTAGAAAAGGTGGTGCAATACTGTCTTGACAAGGGCCTCATTACTTTTTGGTTTTTGTCTCACCCCTACAGTTTTAGACTCTCACCACCCTTGAATTTATCAAAAGCAGAATGGGATCAGGCACAAGTCATTATTCTCACGGCTTTGGATCAGCTTTAACGGCTATATTCATTAACAAACACTTATCTTTGTACCCCTATTCGATGTTATGAAGGTTACAGATCACCTTGCGGCTGCAAAAGACACGCTTTTTTCTTTTGAAATTTTACCTCCTCTAAAAGGTAAAAGCATTAGTTCTATATACGCTGGTATTGATCCGTTAATGGAGTTCAAGCCTAAATTCATTAACGTGACCTATCACCGTGAAGAATATGTTTATATCGAACGCGAACACGGGCTTCTTGAAAAAAAGGCCGTCAGAAAACGCCCAGGTACTGTCGGAATTTGTGCGGCCTTAATGCACAAGTACGATATCGATGCAGTGCCGCACCTCATTTGTGGCGGTTTTAGCCAAGAGGAAACCGAAAACGCGCTTATTGATCTACAGTTTTTAGGCATTGACAACGTGCTTGCACTCCGCGGAGACGCCGTCAAATCAGAAGCTAATTTCAGAGCACATCCTGAAGGACACGCCTATGCCGTTGACCTCATTAAACAGGTTGAACAACTGAATAACGGAGTATACATGGCTGGCGATCAAGCGCAAGACCCCACCAATTTTTGTATTGGTGCGGCGGCTTATCCTGAAAAGCATTTTGAAGCGATGAACCTAGAAACCGACTTGCAATACCTAAAAGCAAAGGTTGATGCTGGTGCAAGTTATTTAGTGACTCAGATGTTCTTCGACAACCAAAAGTACTTTGATTTTGTTGCTGCGTGTCGGGCAGCGGGCATTCATGTTCCAATCATTCCAGGTCTGAAGCCCATTAAGTCTTTGGCACACATTAGTTTTTTACCAAAGTTTTTCCACATTGATTACCCAACAGAGCTGTCTGCTGAATTATTGAAATGTAAAGACAACGCTGCAGTTGAGCAACTTGGTATAGAGTGGGGTATCCACCAATCAAAAGAGCTGAAAGCTGCTGGTGTGCCTTGTATTCATTATTATACGATGTCAAATTCTACATCAGTTAGGCAAATTGCCAAAGAAGTTTTTTAAATTCGCTCATGAAGTATTCCTTTTTATTGTTCCTTGTACTTTTTTCAAAGTCGATTCTTGCTCAAAACTTAAAGCTCAACAATGCAGTCATAATTGCGCAGTTTGAAAAAGAAGAAGATCGTTATGCCATGCAGGCGATGCTTTCAGAATTGTTCAAGGCCAATCAAGTGAAGGTGCTACCCGTCATGAATGTTTTGAAGCAAGGAGAAGATATCCAACATTTGCTCAATGATTCGATTCAAGCGGTAGTGCGTCAAAAAGGTTTTGATACTTATTTGGTAGTGAATGTTCGTGGCTATGACCGCAAATTCAAAGTGAGTGAAGACACCCAAACTTTAGCAGAAATGCTCGAGACCACCAGTATTTACCATATTTACCGCGACGAAGCTACTTCGGTGACCTTCGAATTTTCTTTTTACAAAGACGGTAAATTAATAGAGCGCCAGGTATTGCGCTGTGGTAATGTCTCTGACCGTGATTCTGTGCTTAAAAGGCTGCGCAAGCGCTTACCTAAAAAATTACTTCCTAGCTGGGTAACAGCTTAGTTATCCATTCGGTACTGCTTTTCCATATCGCGGTCTTCTGGTGTGCTATAGATGCCACATTTTGGTTCAGCTTCAAATAATTTAATGACTTTAAACTGTGCTTGAAAAGGCCAATAGGTGCTGCTATACCAATGAATATTCGCGTTGAAGCCTTCCCACGGATACATCGTTACCACAGGGATTGAAACACCCGGAATCAGGATCCAAGCTTTATTGAGACGAATACCAATACCAATTTGATAATTGAGTTGGAGCATACTTTTGGCTAAGTCAGGTTGGAATAATTGTGGGGCTTGATAAGCCGTAAAATTATCGTCATAGGTCATAGGGCCGGCGCTCAGATTGTAGTCAAAATTCAGACCTAAACTTTGGTCCAAGAAGTGCTTACGCACTTTAACTACCACTTTCTTTCCAAAATAAATGAGGGAATGCGCCCTAATGCTACCATACAAATATCCTGTGCTTAGTCGACCTTCATTTTCGGTTGTCGTAATACCGCTGATTGAATTTTGAGTTTCAATTAATGTGCTTTCTAAGCCACGGATCTGACGATAACCAATGCCCCAGTCGAAGTAATCCATAATACGGCTTTTACCCAGTGCTTTGATGGGTGTTCCTTTCCATTTCGGGAAATGCGCCAAGCCAAACTCTGCATAGAAGCCAACTTTAGCTTCGGGTGTAATGGTGTAGTCACCGCGATCCACTTGGTTGATGATGAGGTCTCCTTTGAGTGGGTCGTTTACGAAAGAGTAGGTTGGCCCCAAAGAAAATTGGTAGCCATGATTGCGAACTTGAAGGTAGTCATTGCCTTTCTTTTTCGATTTCTCAAAACCACCTTGTGCCCAAACGAGGGGCGTACACAATAAAAATAAGATCAGTATTCTCATGTCTGAAAATTAAAAGAACTACACTGCTCAAGAATGGCTTCCATGATTTGTGGAGAATCCCAGTCTTGTGCTATGTTCGGGCTAGCCATGATTTCATCCATGATGAGGCGCTGTTTTTTACCTTGTTCATAGGCTACCGAATAGGGGATATTACTAAATGTGACTTGGCTGTACAACGGTAGCCATTTATTCGGGTACAGTTGATTGAATTTAGCCTCAATTTTTTTACGCAATAAGAAAGATGGGTCGGCAACGAGGTCGCGCATTTCGATATAGTTGTCTAGGGAAAGATCTTGTAAGGCATCGCCGTTTGGTTTGCGCGCTGGGCTGTAAGCTTCCCAGATTTTTTCCCAGTCGTGGTTGTGCTCATGCATGAGGTCATTAAGTACCCTGCAATCCTCAAAACCTGCATTCATACCTTGCCCGTAAAACGGAACGGTAGCGTGTGCGGCATCGCCCATGAGGCCAACTTTGCCATGCGCCCAAGGATAACATCTGATAATCGCCAAATTGGAAAGCGGATGGTCTTCCCATTTATCCGCGATGTCTGGCATCATTTGATGGAAGTCGGGGAATACAGTCTTGAAAAAGCGATCGACATCGGCTTTCGTATTTAATTTATCGAAAGCAAATTCGTGACCTTCGTGTGGCATAAACAAAGTACAAGTAAATGAACCGTCTTCATTGGCCAGTGCAATCATCATAAAACGACCTCTTGGCCAGATGTGTAATGCATTTTTATCCATCGGGTAATTACCATCTGGTAAAGCAGGCAACAAGATTTCGCGGTAACCGTCGGCAATATAGTTCTGGCTATACTGGAAACGTCCTAACTTTTGCATGGAGTGATAGCGAACGGCACTAAAGGCCCCATCGGCGGCAAAAATAACGTCGGCTTTGGCTTCAAATTCTTGCCCAGTTTCGGTGTTGCGCAAATAAGCAACGGCATTTTTGAGGTCGACGCGCAAACATTCTGTTTGGTAATGAATTTTTGCATTGCCATGTGTTTCGGCGATGTCCATCATGGTGGCATTGATTTTTCCTCTGGAAACTGAGAAAATAGCTTGACCTTCTTTACCATATTGTTGATACGTGAGCTCACCTTCAAGTGAGTGCATCATGCGGCCATACATTGGAATGGCAATTTTTCTGATCTCATCGCCAACACCAACAGCATCTAGGGCAGTCCAGCCGCGAACAGAAAGCGCTAAGTTAATAGACTTTCCGGCGCTGATTTCAGCCTTTCGGATATCTGATCTGCGCTCGTAAATGGTAACATTGTATCCTGCTTTTGACAGATAAACGGCCCAAAGGGATCCTACTAAACCTGCGCCAATAATGATGGCTTCTCTTTTCTGCTCCATGTGTTTTTTTGTTTCCTTGCTTATCGACAAAGGTAATCACTTCAATAGTTCAATATACGTTTAGCTCGGCTTTTTTAAGAAGCCAACATTGCGTTTGATGCCTTCAAACTTTGTACGCTTTATAGCGCTTTTTCCAAATAAATATTGAAAGGTTTCTTGGTTCATATTTTCCCATTCACCACTGCTCAGGTTGAGAAACTCAGGATGCGGCTCAAAAGCATTTTCGTTGTGCTTTTTTGAAAAGCGATTCCAAGGGCAAACATCCTGGCAAATGTCACAGCCAAAAGCCCAGTTTTCCATTTTTCCTTTGAATTGCTGGGGTAAATCTTGGTCTTTGAGTTCTATTGTCAGGTAGGAGATGCATTTTGATGCATCGAGTAAAAAGGGCGCAACAAAAGCTTGTGTGGGGCAAGCGTCAAGGCAGCGTGTGCAAGTCCCGCAGTAATCTTTGATAGGCCCATCTTGTTCAAATTCTAGATCGACAAACAGTTCGGCAATGAAAAAAAAGCTTCCGTGTTTTGGATGGATTAAATTGGTGTTTTTTCCAATCCAACCGAGCCCAGATTTTTGCGCCCAAGCTTTGTCCAACACCGGTGCTGAATCCACAAAAGCCCGTCCTTGAAAATCGCCAATTTCCTGTTTTAAATCGTTGAGAAGTTCTTTGAGTTTGTCTTTGATGACATAATGGTAATCTTGTCCGTAGGCATATTTGGCCACCTTCGGCGCTTCTGGATCTTGTTGGGTTTGTTCCGGAAAATAATTGAGTAAAAATGAAATAACGGTTTTGGTTCCGGGTTCAAGTAAACGTGGATCGAGGCGCTTGTCAAAGTGATTTTCCATGTAAGCCATCTTACCATGGTAGTTCAGTTTGAGCCATTGCTCGAGGCGAGGAGCTTCTGCTTCTAGGAAACCTGCTTTTGAAAAGCCAACATAAAAGAAGCCTAATTCGGTAGCTCGTTTTTTGATATAGGGTTTGAAATGCTCGTGTTTCATATTAGAACAAGCCACCCTGAGCCCAACCGAGGTCTCTACCCAAGTGTTTGTAGCTTTTTTCAGTTGCTTTACGCCCTCTTGGTGTGCGCATTAAAAATCCTTCTTGAATTAAGAAAGGTTCGTAGACTTCTTCAAGGGTTCCGGCATTTTCTCCGATAGCAGTAGCAATGGTAGAGAGGCCAACAGGGCCACCATTGAATTTGTCAATGAGGACTTTTAAAATACGGATATCCATTTCGTCAAGGCCATTGGCATCCACATTGAGCGCTTTCAGTGCAAATTCTGTGATGTCGTCGTCAATAAGACCGGTGCCTTTGATTTGAGCGAAGTCGCGGACTCTTCTGAGAAGGGCATTGGCAATTCTTGGCGTTCCTCTGCTGCGACTTGCAATTTTGTAGGCAGCACCTTGGGTAATGCCGATTTGTAGCAAGCTTGAGGATCGTTCTATAATGGCCGTAAGGGTTTCGGTATCGTAATATTCTAAGCGAGAATTGATACCAAAACGAGCTCGCAATGGCGATGTAAGCAAGCCTGAGCGTGTGGTGGCGCCAATGAGCGTAAACGGATTCAGGTTAATTTGAATGGTTCTGGCATTGGCACCTGAATCGAGCATGATGTCGATGACGTAATCTTCCATGGCAGAGTAGAGGTACTCTTCTACTACAGGGCTCAGGCGATGAATCTCATCGATAAATAAGACGTCTCCTTGATTGAGGTTTGTGAGTAAGCCTGCGAGGTCTCCGGGTTTGTCTAGGACTGGTCCAGAAGTAACTTTAAAGCCTACACCAAGTTCGTTGGCAATGATATTGGCTAACGTGGTTTTTCCGAGCCCTGGAGGTCCGTGTAAGAGGACGTGATCGAGGGGCTCGTTGCGCAGTTGCGCAGCCCTGACAAAGACTTCGAGGTTTTCGACAACGGCTGGTTGCCCTGCGAAATCACGCAAGGATTTTGGGCGCAAGACTTTATCAATTTCTTGCTCGTTTTGGCCTTCAGCCTCTTGTCGGTAGTCAAAGGAATCTTCCATCAGTTACAAAAGTAACAAATTTGTGCAGCGGTGGTTTAGCCGAGTGCAGCAACAAGTTCAGTGAGGTTCTCAAAATGGTAATCAGCCACCACTAAATTAGGGTGCGGTAAATGTGTTTTTTCAGGAATGCAGCAGACTTTCATGCGTGCTGCAAGGCCAGCCAAAACGCCGTTCCAGGAGTCTTCAATGACCAAACACTCTTGTGCTTTTACCTGTAATTCTTGTGCGACTTTTAAATAAACGCCTGGGTGGGGTTTGCCAAAGGGTTCGTGCTCGGCTGAATAGGTGAAATCAAAATAAGCGCCCAAATTGAGCGCACCTAATACAGTTTTGATCAGTAATTCAGACGAAGAGGTGGCCAGGCCAATTTTTAGCCCTTTGGATTTAAAAAAAGCCAAAGAAGCTGAAACTCCTGAAAGTTCTTGGGGTTGTTCTTGGATCAAGGCAATAAGTGTACTGATGATTTCTTGCGCTACTTGCTTCTCATCTTGAAGACCCCAGCCTTCGTGTAAATTCCAAAAGTGGATCACTTCGTCGATGCGCAGACCAACTGTCTTTTGAAAATCATGTTTGTCAAGTGTTGAACCGTAGCGACCAAAAACAGTTTCCATGGCAATTTTCCAAAGTGGCTCGGAGTCAATTAAAACGCCGTCCATGTCATAGATCACCGCCTTAAAATGTTCAATTTTTGGAAGTTGTTGTTTAGTTGTCATGAAACAAACGGACGGTTTCAATTTTTCGTTCACTTACTTTCTCGATAACGAGTTCGCAGGCTCCAATTTGCACGCGATCACCCTCGGCAGGCAAGCGTTCCAGATGCTCAAGGATGAGCCCAGCTAGGGTGTCGTAGGCTTCAGATTCTTCGAGTTTAAAACCATAGGCTTCGTTCAGGTAATCGATGTCAATTCGGGCAGAAAACAAATATTCTGTCTCGGAAATCTGAACCTCAGTGAGCGCTTCTTTATCGTGCTCGTCTTCAATCTCGCCAAAGATTTCTTCTATAACGTCCTCAAGCGTAATGATACCCGCAGTTCCGCCATATTCATCGGTGACCACTGCAAAATTCCCTGCCTGATTGGTGAATTTCTCCATGAGCTCTTTTCCTGTCATGACCGTAGGTACAAAAGAAATAGGCTTGAGGATTTGTTTAATTGAAGCTGGTTGTTTGAATAGATCAAAGGAGTGAATATAACCAATGATGTTATCGATGTCGTCGCGGTAAATGATCAGTTTGGAAAGCCCTTTATTGATCATGAGTGCTTTGGCTTCTTCAATGCTGTCGTTGATATCAAGTGCAATGATTTCTGGGCGTGGAATCATGCAATCACGGGCCTTGACATGCGAGAAATCAAGGGCGTTTCTTAGGAGCAACATGTCATTGCCAAATTCTTGTTCGTCTGAAAGATTGGCACTAAGTTCATCGACATAATTTTCGAGGTCAACTTTTGAGAACACCCTTTTGTTGTGATCCTTTTCCGAGCCCAAAAGTTTGAGAAAACCTGAACTAATGAGCATGATGAGTTGCGTAGGTAAGTAGAGCAACACATAGAGCAAGAGCATAGGAATTAAACCAAGGTCTAACGCTTTATTTGGATTGAGCTGAACGATTGCTTTTGGTAAAAATTCGGCAGTAATCAAGACTACGAGTGTAGAAAGGATGGTTTGGGTAACCATAATAAGCCCTTGGTCTTGCAGGCCAAGCTGCGCTAACAAAGGATTCAAGAGTTCGCCAGCAGCGATCCCGTAAAGTACGAGCGCTACATTGTTTCCAAGTAACAAGAAGGCAATCATGTTGCTTTCCTTACGATAGAATAAGGCTAGTATTTTCCCTTGAAAATTTTGGTTAGTACGCAATACCTCAATGCGCAAGCGGTTGGCAGAGATATAGGCGAGTTCCATCGCTGAGAAAAAAGCAGAGCACAATAGTGAGCTGATGATCAGGATGTAAGCGCTATCCATTGGTTTTAGTGGTCAAGTACGTCTCGGCCAATATCTTTTCGGAAATAAGCGTCTTCAAAAGATATTTTGGAAATAGTATCATAGCTTCTTTCAAGGGCGCTTTCTAGATTTTTACCGTAAGAAGTAACGGCAAGTACTCTGCCGCCATTTGAAAGTACTGAAGGTCCATCGGCAAGGGTGCCTGCATGGAACACCAAGCTATCTGTAATACTGTTTAGGCCATAAATTGTTTTGCCTTTTTCATAGGCGCCAGGATAGCCGCCCGCAACCATCATGACGGTTGCTGCAGTTTTGTCGTGGAATTGGATATCGCGTTCAGACAAAGTGTGAGTGGCTACACCTTCAAAAAGATCGAGGATGTCACTTTTAAGGCGCGGCATGACCACTTCGGTTTCTGGGTCACCCATGCGGCAGTTGTATTCAATGACGTAAGGATCGCCTTTGACGTTGATGAGCCCAAAGAATACAAAACCGTTGTAGGTAATTTTTTCTTGCTTGAGACCTTTAATTGTGGGGATAACAACCCTATTTAGGACTTTATCCATAAAAGCGGCATCGGCAAACGGGACTGGGGAGATGGCGCCCATTCCACCAGTGTTCAGGCCTGTGTCTCCTTCGCCAATACGTTTGTAATCTTTAGCTTCTGGCAAGAGTTTAAAAGATTCACCATCTGTGATGGCAAAGACGGAAAGTTCGATGCCGTCAAGAAATTGTTCAATGACAACTTTTGCACTTGCTTTGCCGAATTTCTCCTCGAGGAGCATTTCTTGTAATTCTCTTTTTGCTTCATCGAGATCTTCAATGATGAGCACGCCTTTTCCGGCTGCGAGACCGTCAGCTTTAAGGACATATGGGCCCTTCATGTTGTCGAGGAAGCGCAAGCCGTCTGCTACCGTAGCAGCTGTGAAAGTGCCGTATTTGGCTGTTGGAATTTTGTGTCTGGACATGAAGGCTTTGGCAAAATCTTTACTGCCTTCAAGTTGAGCACCTTCTTGGCTTGGGCCAATAACACCTACATTTTTGAGTTGAGGGTCATTAGAGAAGAAGTCATAGATGCCAAGCACCAATGGTTCTTCTGGGCCAACCACGACCATATCAATTTGGTTTTGCAACACGAAATTTTTAATACCCTCGAAGTCAGTGACGCTGAGTTCTATGTTCTTGCCGTGTTTTTTGGTGCCGGCATTTCCTGGTGCAATAAAAAGTTCATCAAGGATTGAGCTTTGTGCTATTTTCCATGCGATGGCGTGTTCGCGGCCGCCAGACCCTAGTAACAGAACTTTCATTTACAATGAGCTAGAATAGATTCAAAAATGCGTAGCCCATCGATATTATTGAGCTGCTTGTCTGCTGCGCGCTCTGGGTGCGGCATCATGCCAAAAACATTTTTGGTTTTGTTGGTGATACCTGCAATGTGAAGCAAGGAGCCGTTTGGATTTGCTTCAGGAGTTTGAGCTCCGGATTCATCACAGTAAGTAAATAATATTTGATCGTTGGCCTGTAAGGAGGCAAGTGTTGCTTCATCTGCATGGAAACGACCCTCGCCGTGAGCAATTGGAATTTTGTATGCTTTGCTAGCGTCGAGATCAATGGTTGGTGCAGCAGTTTTGCTAACTGCTTTTAGGTGTACGTTTTTACAAATAAACTTTTGGTTGTTGTTGTGTAAAAGTGCACCTTCGAGCAAACCTGATTCTGTTAAAATCTGAAAACCATTGCAGATTCCCATGACATAGCCACCGTTATTTGCATGTGCAATAACAGACTCCATAATCGGAGAGAATTTTGCAATAGCGCCTGAACGCAGGTAGTCTCCGTAGGAAAATCCTCCGGGTAAAACCACAAAGTCAACCCCTTGGAGGTCTGTGTCTTTGTGCCAAAGTTCAACAACTTCGTGTCCCATGAGGTCTCTTAATACGTAGATCATGTCTTGATCACAGTTTGATCCTGGGAAGGTTACAACACCAAATTTCATGTTTATTTCAATTGAGCTTCAAAGTTAGTAAAAGTCTGAGCTTAAAAGCTCAAAACCACAAATTTTAGTAAGGAAGAAAGTAAGAAAAGGTAAAAGAATAAATGCGATGAAATACCAAGGCCGCTACTGAGTAGTGCATAGGCAAAATAGAAAGTCAGTGGTAAAATGAGTAAACTGAGCAAACTTGCTTGCCCGAGGAAAAGAAATGCGCTTAAGCCTAATATCCAGGCAAAAAAGGTAAAAACATTGAGTACCTGCACTTGTTTTTTGAGTCTCAGTGAGGCCTTTAAAAGTCTAGCTCTTAGACCCATAAGACCAAAAACAAGTAGGACATGAAGGAGTGAAAGGATGGCAATTTCAAACCAATGTAATTGCGTCAGTTTAAAGTTAAAGTTCAAAGGAAAAACATGATGAACTTGGTAGAGGTAATCTACGGAATAGATAAGTGTAATAGGAGTCAAAACACCTAGTACAAGCAAAAGTAGCTCCCTAAATTGCAATGTTCTGAGCACAATCAGCATGATGAGCAGCATCGGGATGAAAAAAACGAGGTAACTGCAAAACAAAAGTGCCACACCAAAAATGAAGCCTGCGTTGTAAGCAGCTTTGCGCGCATCGTTTTGCGGTCGAATACTGAAGAAAACTGCGAGTAATAAGATGGCGCAGGTTTGAACAATTGGCGTCCAGCTAAATTGCCCAAAATCAATAAAAAAGCTATTAAAAATTAGATAGTTAAGACTAATGATAAAGGTGTTTTTTTCTAGGAATTCTTGGCTATTGAAGACCCAATTGAGTAATAGGGCGTTGATCAGTAGCATAACGAATTGAAAAGATGCTGCAGGCCAATAACTCCAGTGCGGCGCTTCAATAAATGCCCTAGAATCAAGGTTGCCAAAATACGGGGTCGTGCCGATGATGTCGCCTAAGAGATATAAGAGCAGAAAAAAGGGGAGTAAAATGAGGACTCCGATTCTGTTGTCTAGGAACAAACGTAGCATGATCAAATTTACCAAGTTCTACGCAGCAAGCGCTCTATTTGTGAATAAGTAGCATACTTTGTTTAAAAGAAATGAAGTTCCTGTTAAATCCGTGATTTTACACTTGCATACAAAACAAAAAATAATATATTTGTTGCTCATTTTTTTTGAAAAGTAAATCATGGAAAAAGCCAAAGTTCGATACTCAGATGCAGATTTAGCAGAGTTCAAAACACTCATTCAAGACAAGCTGAAAGAAGCATACGTAGACCTTGACTTGCTCAAAGGTTCGCTGTCTCACAACGATGACCACGGCACTGATGACACCGGCCGAACTTTTAACATGATGGAAGATGGTTCTGAAACACTTTCTCGCGAAGAAGTTGCACAGCTTGCAGCACGTCAAGAGAAGTTTATTCAGAGTCTGAACGCTGCATTAGTAAGAATTGAAAACAAAACTTACGGCGTTTGTCGTGTGAGTGGCCAGTTAATTCCTAAAGAAAGATTGCGTTTGGTGCCGCATGCCACCATGAGTATTGATGCTAAAAACGCTCAAAAGTAAATCTTGAAAAAACAAGCGCTCTTTATTTCGGCATTGGTATTACTGCTGCTGATACTCGATCAATGGATCAAACTTTCTATTAAAAATAATTTCTTCCCAGGTGAATACAAACCCATTCTTGGTTCTTGGTTTGTATTGCATTACACCGAAAACCCAGGAATGGCCTTTGGGCAAACTTTTGGTGCTACGATGTGGGCAAAATTAGCCCTGAGTCTTTTTAGGGTGGTGGCTATTGGTCTGATCATTCGTTACTTATATCAGCAAATGAAGCAAAGTGCTTCCAAAGAATTCTTGGTGGTGGTTTCGTTGGTTTTAGCAGGGGCTACAGGCAATTTACTCGACTCCATGTTTTACGATCTTTTCTTCAACGTAGACCCTTGTGTAGCTTTCAACCAAATGCCGGGTAGTGGTATCAAAGCAGTGTGTACTTCGGGTCATTTTTCTTATCCAATTGAGGTGCGCCATCAGGGTTTTCTACTTGGTAGCGTAGTCGATATGTTTCAGTTTAATGTGAGTTGGCCAACTGCTGTTCCGTTATTGGGTGGGCAGCAAATTTTCCCAGCTATCTGGAATTTAGCCGATGCATGTATCTCTGTTGGTTTATTCTGGGCAATTATCCGCCAGAAAAAATTCTTCCCTAAAAAAGTAGTTGCTGAAAAGCAAGAAACGGAAAGCTAGAAATTCCATTTCATACTTCGATCGTCGAGTACGGCAAATGAAACTTTCCAAGCGGTTGTTGGTGCAATCTGATTGCCATCTGAAACAACACCATATAAACCAATTCTAAGGCGTCTTCGGCCCATTTTGAAATTGCGTTCGAGTCCTGCCAATAATTCGTAATGTTGCCAGTCATATTCTTTGACATACATGGCTCCACCTCCAACAACAAATCCTACACGTGTTTTCTTGAAGTAAGGAATCTTGTTGAGAATAGCGCCGTTGTCGTGGTGCACATAATGGGCCTGAAACACATAATCAGTGGTGCGTAAAGTGGTATCAAAGCCTTGGAATGAGTAAAGTGGATTAGAAAACCAAATTGGGTCAGAGCGTCTTTGGAATTTGTAATCGGGTTCATAAATGGCTCTGGCACTTAAGAATTTACCGACAGATGCGCGGTAAGAAGAGGTGCCTATTGTACCAATCTTGAAGTTCTGCATGATTTCAAACTGTAAATAAGCATGGTCTACAGCACTTTTGAAGACATTTGGTAAGCCGCGTTCTAAATGTAAAGAAAAGGTAGGATAGGCAGAACCTAATACAACCTTTCGATAGGGCTCGCGCATGTAGCGTTGCCCGGGCGTGTAGGAAGCTCCGACATTCAGAATAAAAGCATCGTATGGATCAAAAGCCAAGGGGTCATTATTTGGCAGCGCTTCATCAATGCCGTTTAAAAATTGATAACCTTCAATACTTCTTCGCTTCGTATATTGGGCATTCGCATAGGCATAAAAACCATTGAAAAGTTCATATTCTAGGTTTAGGTTCAATTTGGTTGATTCAAAAAAGTTGTCCCGTTTATAGATTTGGGTAATCGCGTCAAAGCCTCTGATTACGTCAAAGTCATGATTGAGTCCGACTCTAAAAAATCCGAAATGAAAAGGGTCAAAGCGGTACTTCCACCAGGTATCGCCTTTCCAGTCTTGGTTCAAGAAACCATAAGAGATACGGGTATAGCAATCTAGCGTGCGTTCGTCTTTCCATTTTTTGAAGTAATCAAAACTAGGGGCAACACGCGGACCGCCTATTCCTATCGGTTGTATAGTTGAGGCTACAGAGCCAATAGACCATTGTTCCTTTTTGTCTCGATTGCGGTGATCAACACCAAACCAAAGCACTTTCATGAAGGTCACCTTATTAAATACGGCATCTATACTATCTAAATATTCTTTGCGATTCAGGTAGTCTCGGATTGAGTCTTTGGCTCGGATATAGCGTATCTCTTCGTCGGTAAGTGCAATGGCTCGTTTTTGTTGCCAATAGGCGCTGTCTCGCTCATAGGCCGCCTGTTCGGTAACTGCAACCTCGGCATTGAAGAATTTCTTGGCGTAAGCTGGCTGAAAATTATAATTCGAGTAGAGTGCTTCGGTTTTACACTGACTCACTTCATTTTTGTATTTGACACCGTAGGTCAGCGTTTGTTTATCGAGGACACAAATTGTGTCTCCTTGAAGGCTATATTCTTGTTGAATGCGGAAATAATCGTAGATCAATAAATTTCCTTTATTCATGGTGAGGTCCAGTTTCTGAACAAGCCAAAGCGTATCTACTACCCATATATAGCCCTCAATTGTTGAGGTAGCTGTATTGCGGGGCGTGATTTTTATTTTTGAAATCATCCGACCGTTCTCCTCATATTTCTCTTCAAGACGATACTTATAGGCCACAATGCCTGGTGTTGAAATCGGAGAACTTACAGGCGTCTGATGCAAGTCATCGAGGTGCAAGAGATTCTCAAAGAAATTAAAATTGGATTTAACGGTTGTCGTGTAGTAGAGTTGAGAAATATCACCGTAGGCGGTATAGGCATTCCTGATTTCTTTCACCTGATTTGGTGGCGCGTAAGAGCGGTGCAATTGTACTTCAACAAGCTGCAGTTTATTGAGCCAGGCTGGAATTTTACTAGTTTGTTCTCCTAATGGGTCGTCCTCAAGACCTGACGATTCAATCTGCAGCGTGTCCCCCTTTCTTCTAGGGCTTTCTTTTCTTTCTTTGACTATCGTTTCTCTTTGCTCAGTAGCTTTGATGTAAACATCTACCTCATGTGGGTAGTTCCAAGGGTTGATTTGCTCCCGTTTCTCTACAACCTTCATGATTTTGTCACGCCCAACATTTGTTTTTTTTGCAGTAACCCTCACGTCTTGAATATCCGAGAGTTTCATCGGGAACAATTGCATGTCTCGGCGCGCTTCTTGGTCGCGCATGGCCAAATATAGTTCGCGGTCTTGATAACCCTCTGCAGTAAAAACCAGGTAATATTCACCGGGGTTGAGGTACATTTCAAAGTAACCATTGGCATCGGCAACGGTTCTCAATTCCGCTGAATTCTTGGCAAAAACCTCGGCTCCGGCTAACGGTAAATTTTGTTCATTGGTAATGACGCCATTTAACAGACGCTGCCCGTAGGCGCTGCCAAAAAGAAATAAAAAGAAAAGCGTTAGAAATTTCACAGTACTGCTAAGACCGATTTAATTGGAAAAGGTTACTCGTTTTGGAACAAAATATTATTTCTTTTCTTTTTGTTCTTGTAATTCACGCAGGTGGTTTTGCATGCGCTTCATCATCCATTTTTTAGTAAAATACATGATCAAAGCCATCGCCGGAACAATAAAATAAGCGGCCCAAGTTTCAGCCCCCTCAGTAAAAATCTTGTAGCATACGGCCAAGAAACTGAGCGCAGCAATAGCGAGCCATAAGTAACCTGAAATGATGTTGTAACGCGAAATGAAATCTTTTTGTGACATTATTGGATGGTTTGGTTTTTATCTAGTTGCCAAGAGCCAATGGGCTCCAGTAAAACATAAGAGCTGAAATCTTGTTTGGTCCGAATGCCTTTGCCGATGAGGCGTCCTTTTGGTGAACGGATAATTACCGGTGACTTCGTGTAAATACTGCTGTCTTTTTGATTCCAAAACAAAGCTTCTGTTTCGAGTCTTTGCTTTTTCTGATGGTTGTATAAACTCACAGAATCTTGTACCATGAGCTCACCAGAGCTGTAGTTAATTTCACCGTAACGTGCACTTAAGGTTGAAACAACGCTTCCTTTTTCATTGAAAAAATAAACCTTTAAGCTGTCCTTGATTTTGGTAATTTGTTCTTTCCCGCGATACGTTTCGGCCAAAGCTGCATGGATCTCAACCCGCGCATAGCCTGCTTCCGCATAAGTCAAGATTAAATTCTTGGTGGTTTCAGTAGGCGCATCTTGTTCAAAGCTTATTTTTTGAACCACCGCGATATCATTTTCGCAGGCCGTTAAAAAAAGGCTAGCCACTCCGATCAGGAGCCCCATGAAAAAAGGGGGATTTAGTCTAGTTGGCGCTTGCGGAACCATTTTTCAAAGTTCGAAGGTGCCATAATTAAACTTACCCGAGCACCGATAAATTGCTCAGACCAATCTGTGTTTGGGACACTGCGTTGCCCAAAGGTAAGACCTAAATTGATAGAAGAAAGCGATACTTGTGCCAAAAGCGGCAAGCCAAAGCCTAAAGTAAGCCCGCGTTCTTGGTATTGTTCACCATTGCTGAGGTAAGGCAAACTCTGTTGGTAATACCCCGCTCGGTAGGTGATTTTTTCAAAAGCTTTGAGCGTGGCTAAATTTTCAAGCACCTTGTATTCGGGCTGAAATTGTAGGCCAAAGCTCATTTTTTCTGAGCTATTTTGATTGAATCCGGTGATGAGATTTTCATTTTGTGTGAGGGTACCATAGCTCGAATAACTTCCATAAAGCTGAAGTAAAGGATGTAATTCACGGGTTTGTCTTTTGTAGCTTGGCAGTTTCCAACTATAGGCAAAACCAGCTTGCCAACTTTGGGCAGAGGTGGCTACAAAAGCTTGGTTGCTATAATTGACAGTGTCATAGCTTGACGGCGTATTTATGGTTGCCGTACTGTAAAGTTCTTTGAGTAAATCTGCTTTTAAAAGCATTTGCGGTTGATAAACAGCAGATAGTGTCAGGCTATGTTTTTTACCAAAGGCCTGCGTAAAGTAGGTGCCAAGGTCAATGGAGTTGGAACGAACAATTAAGGAGTTGCGCTCGAGGCCTCCCGCTGAGCTAGCGCCGGTAAGTAGGGTAGAGCTGCGTTCATTGCTGAGTGTACCAAATAAATAGGAAACATTGGCTCCGATGGCAAATTTGGTTTTGGGCTTTTCAATGATTCCCAATGAATAACCTAAATAAAGATCTTGGATGGCACCTTTTCCGAGATAATTATAACGCAAAGAATCTAGACCTGTGTAAATTGTTTCGGTAATTTGATACCCGCGAGAACTGTAAGGTCTGAGGCCGAAAGAAAGCCCCATTTGTTTGCGAATTTTAAAGCCCAATGTAAATTCTTCTACCATTGGTGTGGCATTGAATTGCGTTAAAGCTCCACTTTGATACCAAGACTGACGCGAATGCAAGCCCAAAGTATACAGTGTTGAACCTTTACTGAGGCGATTATAGCTTGCCGGATTATTGTGATTCAGGATTCCTGAGTCTAGGACATTGACGGCATTTTTCCCGAGTGCATCATACACAGCATGTCCTTTTGTACTCTTCTCTCCAAGCCCATAAAAACTTGCGGGTTCGGAAGTAATAGATTGCGCAGTGGCCTCGATGATCGAAAAAACACTAAAAAAGAAGAGGAGAAATTTATTCATTTGAATGGTAAAGGGATAAGATGCCTTCAAGCGTTAAGTTTTCGTGTACAAAGATGCCAATTTTTTGCCCCATATCAAAATGTACGGCATCACCACCTGTTAGATAGACAACGAGGTCAGGATATCGTTCAAGGTAAGCATTCAAAAGGCCTTCAATTTCTTTCTGCCAACCTAAAAAAGTACCAATTTCAATGCTAGTATGGCTGCTGTTGCCAATGAATTGTTGTGTTGGCGAAATGGGTAATTCTGGGAGCTTCGCAGTGTAATAAGCGAGCGCTTTTGCTCTCATTTGAAGCCCAGGGCTAATGGAACCACCTAAATATTCTTGCTGTTCATTGATAAAATCAAATTTGACACAAGTGCCGAGGTCAATAGCTAAGCGCGGTTTACCAAGTGCTACCTGACTCAGTGCCGCTGCATTACACAAGCGGTCTTTTCCTAAAGTATCAGGGCTTTTATATAACATGGTAAAGGGCAAGTTCATTTTGTTTTTCACTTCAAAGACCTTCGTAAAATGTGTTTTGAGTAGATCAGAGAAATTATCATTCACTACAGACGAAAAGGCAAGAGGGATGTTACTATCAAGGCTTTTCAGAGGGAATTGCGCCAAAGTGTAGTGCTTAACCCATTGAATTAGACCATCTTGAGCAAATGCAAGTTTGAGTTGCGTATTACCAGCATCGAGTAAATAAACTTGTTGAGAAACAGGCATCTTCAAAAATACTTAGCTTTTTTGAACTTTTTTAGCTTTTAACTTGTGAGAAAGTGTAAAAATGTATTAAATTTGCATCCACCAAAAGCTGGTACCTTAGCTCAGTTGGTAGAGCAAAGGACTGAAAATCCTTGTGTCCCTGGTTCGATTCCTGGAGGTACCACTCAAAAAGCCCCGAAGTTTCTTTGGGGCTTTTTTGTT
>JACCDU011415344.1_pt1 | contig 61337 bp, 54 predicted proteins | sample 7446081 | NCBI WGS metagenome assembly JACCDU01 (sample SAMN15323447, study PRJNA562643) | freshwater metagenome | isolation source: river surface water | place: USA:Blue River Watershed | collected 2017-08-17 | reverse complement strand
GCATAGAACTGGCCGGTGTACCAGACCACGGCCTGACCGGCGGTGAGACCGACCAGCGCCAGGATCACCAGCTTCAGGTTCTTCCACTGGCCGAAGGCTTCCGACAGCGGCGCCTTCGATACCTTGCCTTCTTCCTTCATCTTCTGGAAGGCCGGCGATTCATTCATCGACAGGCGAATCCAGACCGAGATGCCGAGCAGGAAGACCGACACCAGGAACGGAATACGCCAGCCCCACTCGGCGAACGCCTCTTCACCGATCGCGGTACGGGTCGCGAGGATCACCATCAGCGACAGGAACAGGCCCAGCGTCGCGGTGGTCTGGATCCACGCAGTGAACGCACCGCGCTTGCCGTCCGGCGCATGCTCGGCCACATAGGTGGCTGCACCGCCGTATTCACCGCCGAGTGCGAGGCCCTGCAGGATGCGCAGCGTGACCAGGATGATCGGCGCCGCGATACCGATGCTCGCGTAGTTGGGCAGCAGGCCGACGATGAAGGTCGCCAGACCCATCAGCAGGATGGTGACGAGGAAGGTGTACTTGCGACCCACCATGTCGCCCAGGCGGCCGAACACGATCGCGCCGAACGGGCGAACGATGAAGCCTGCCGCAAATGCGAGCAGCGCGAAGATGAACGCGGTGCTGGGGTCGGTGCCGGCGAAGAACTGTTTAGCGATGATCGCTGCCAGCGAGCCGTACAGGTAAAAGTCGTACCATTCGAAAACGGTGCCGAGCGAAGAAGCGAAAATGACCTTTCGCTCTTCGGGAGTGATGCCAGCCGTGGCCTGGGCAGTTGCCATGATGTCTCCTTGGTTTTATCGGTGGTGAATCTGATTGCGCAGCGGGCATTCACAAGGGGCTGCAAGCGCGGTCTGCCTGCGTCGTTTTTCCTGCGTATCGCGCGGGGCGGCGACTTGTGGGTGCCTGATGTGCAATTTGCCGGAGTGTAGGCAGCAAAGCTTACGCGGCGCTTGCTCGAAACTTACAGAAGCTTACGGCGACCAGCTGCGGTCGCAGGCCTCGGCAGCCGTCGAATAGAACGATCGTGCATACAACTATGCTATTCTCGAAAGCGACCTTTCGTGTACGAACGCCCGCCTTCCATCCGCTGGCCGGCGTGTCGCGCAAAAGCTTACAAAAACAGAAAATCCGGAGACCCTCATGACCGATGCTGTCATCGTTTCGACCGCCCGCACGCCGCTCGCCAAGTCCTGGAAGGGCAGTTTCAACATGACGCACGGGGCGACCCTCGGCGGCGCCGCACTGGCGGCTGCGATCGAGCGTGCCGGCATCGAACCGGCGCAGGTCGAAGACGTGATGATGGGCTGCGCGAACCCCGAAGGCGCGACTGGCTGGAACATCGCGCGCCAGATCGCGCTGCGCGGCGGCTGCCCGGTCAGTACCGGCGGCATCACGATCAATCGTTTCTGTTCATCTGGTTTGCAGACCATCGCCAGTGCCGCGCACCGCATCATTGCCGGTGAAGGCGATGTGTATGCCGCCGGCGGCGTCGAGTCGATTTCCTGCGTGCAGAACGAGATGAACATGCATATGTTCAAGGAAGACTGGCTGTCCGAGCACAAGCCCGAAATCTACTGGCCGATGCTGCAGACGGCAGAGAATGTCGCGAAGCGCTACAACATTGCGCGTGACCGCCAGGATCACTATGGCGTACAGAGCCAGTTGCGCGCCGCTGCCGCGCGCGAAGCCGGCAAGTTCGATGATGAGATCGTGCCCGTCACCACCCGCATGGCCGTCGCGGACAAGAACACCGGCCAGATCGTCACTCGTGAAGTGACCGTCACTGCCGACGAGGGTATCCGTGGCGACACCACCTATGAGGGCGTGTCGCAGATCCGTACGGCGGTGCCGGGGGGCGTGGTTGCGGCCGGCAATGCGAGCCAGTTTTCGGATGGCGCATCGGTCGCGATCGTGATGAGCGACAAGGCCGCAGCGGCGGCTGGCAGCAAGCCGCTGGGCGTGTTCCGCGGCTTTGCAATCGCTGGCTGTGAGCCGGATGAAATGGGTATCGGCCCGGTGTTCGCGATCCCGAAGCTGCTGAAGCAGACCGGCGTGAAGATGGAAGACATCGGCCTGTGGGAGCTGAATGAAGCATTCGCGGTGCAGGTACTGTACTGCGCCGACAAGCTCGGCATCCCGATGGACAGGCTCAATGTGAATGGTGGCGCGATCGCGCTCGGCCATCCGTACGGCATGTCCGGCGCCCGTCTGACCGGCCATGCGCTGATCGAGGGCAAGCGCCGCGGCGTCAAGTACGTGGTCGTCACCATGTGTATTGGCGGCGGCCAGGGCGCAGCCGGGCTGTTCGAAGTTCTCTGAAGCGTGCAGGGTGATACCGGACGGCGTTGCAGGACTACCGGCCTGCTGTCTGTCCGGTAGCGCCCGAGCGCATGATCCATGGCTTCGCTGATCCTGTCCCGACGCGACCTCGACTTCCTGCTGTATGAGTGGCTGGACGCAGGCGCACTGTGCGCGCGTCCGCGCTTTGCCGACCACAACCGCGAAACCTTCGATGCGGTGCTCGACCTGTGCGAACAACTGGCGACCGACCAATTCGCGCCACACAACCGCAAGGCCGACCTGAACGAACCGACGTTCGACGGCGACCAGGTCTCGCTGATTCCCGAAGTTCGCACCGCACTGAAAGCCTTCTGCGATGCAGGCCTGATGGCGGCCGGGCAGGACTACGAACTCAGCGGCATGCAACTGCCCTGCGTGATCGAGAAAGCCGGCTTCGCGTGGTTCAACGCGGCCAATGTCGCGACCGCCGCGTATCCGATGCTCACGATCGGCAATGCGAACACGCTGCTCAAGTGTGGCACGCCGCAGCAGATCGACACCTACGTGAAGCCGCTGCTGGCCGGGCGCTTCTTCGGCACCATGTGCCTGTCCGAGCCGCAGGCCGGTTCCAGCCTGTCCGACATCAGCACCCGTGCCGAGCCTCAGCCCGATGGCAGCTACCGTCTGCGCGGCAACAAGATGTGGATCTCGGGCGGCGAACATGAACTGTCCGAGAACATCGTGCATCTGGTGCTGGCCAAGGTGCCGGGGCCGGATGGCAAGCTGATCCCGGGCGTGAAGGGTATTTCGCTGTTCGTCGTGCCAAAGTTTCTGGTAAATGAAGACGGCAGCCTCGGCGAGCGCAACGACATCGCGCTGGCCGGGCTGAATCACAAGATGGGCTTTCGCGGCACCACCAACTGCCTGCTGAATTTCGGCGAAGGCAAGTTCCGTCCGGGCGGACAGGCAGGCGCGGTCGGCCATCTGGTCGGCACGCTGCACCACGGACTGGCCGCGATGTTCAACATGATGAACGAAGCACGCATCGGCGTCGGCCTCGGTGCCGTCATGCTGGGCTACACCGGCTATCTGCATGCGCTCGACTACGCGCGCAATCGTCCGCAGGGAAGGCATCCGCAGGCGAAAGATCCGGCACAGCCGCAAGTGAAGATCATCGAGCATGCCGACGTGAAGCGCATGCTGCTCGCGCAGAAGGCCTACGTCGAAGGCGGCATGGGGCTGGTGCTGTACTGCGCGCGACTGGTGGATGAAGAAAAGACCGCACCCGATGCGACAACGCGCGAACAGGCCACGCTGCTGCTCGACATCCTGACGCCGATCGCGAAATCCTGGCCGTCGCAATGGTGCCTGGAGGCGAACTCGCTGGCGATACAGGTGCACGGCGGCTATGGCTACACGCGCGATTACGCGGTCGAGCAGTTCTACCGCGACAACCGGCTCAATCCGATTCATGAAGGCACGCACGGCATACAGGCGCTGGACCTGCTGGGCCGCAAGGTCGTGATGCGCAAGGGCGAAGCGTTCCGCCTGCTATCCGAAAAGGTGTTGGCCACCGTCGCAGCGGCGGGCAGCCTGCCGCAGGCCGCAGCCCTCGCAAAGCGCTGGCAGCGACTGGCCGAGGTGACGCAGGTCTTGCATGGCACCGGTGACCTGAATCTGACGCTGGCCAATGCGACCGTGTATCTGGAAGCCTTCGGGCATCTGGTACTGGGCTGGATCTGGCTCGAGCAGTACCTGGCCGCGGAACAGAACCGCAGCAATCGAAGTGACGATGACGATTTCTATGCAGGCAAACGCCAGGCTTTCCTGTGGTTCCATGCGAACGAGGTGCCGAAGGTCGATGCACAGCTGGATCTGCTCGCGTCGCTGGATGCGAATGTGCTGCAGATGCAAGATGCATGGTTCTGACACCGTGAAGCCCTGCCGTGTCGGGCAGCACCCGGTGCAGGCAAGCAATGAACACCCGTAAAACGAAAGTGAACGCAATGATCAAGCACATCGTGATGTGGCAACTGAAGGACGAGGCCGAGGGCGCGGACAAGGCGACCAATGCGCGCAAGATGAAGGAGCTGCTCGATGCCTGTGCCGACATCGTGCCCGGCATCCTGAAGTTCGAAGTAGCGCTCGCCGCGCCGGGCATGGAGTGTACCTATGACGTGGTGCTGTGCTCGGAATTCGAGTCAGCCGCGGCGCTGGATGCGTACCAGAACCACCCGCAGCATGTGGCGCTGAAGCCCTTTGTCGGTGCGGTGCGCCAGGCGCGGCAGTGCATGGATTACGAAGTGAAGTGAACCGCCCGACGACCATGCCTGCACCTGCGTTCGCGGTCGAGATTCCGTTTCTGAACGAACTCGGGGTCGAGTTCCTCAGCATGGGCGAGGGCCGCGCGCAAGTCGCGCTGAACCTGCAGCCGTCGCACATGAACAGCTGGCAAGTCACTCATGGCGGCGTGGTGATGACCCTGCTCGATGTGGTGATGTCGCTCGCCGGTCGATCGCTTGATCCCGACTCGCGTGCCGGTGTCACCGTGGAGATGAAGACCAGTTTCCTGCAGCCCGCCGGCCGCCCCGGCAGCCGCATCGTCGCGACCGGTCATGCATTCCATCGCTCGACCACGATGTGCTTCTGCGAGGCCGAGCTGCATGACGGCGACAAGCTGGTCGCAAAAGCGATGGGCACCTTCAAATACCTGAAGCGGCTGGACGTGGCCGCGAAACTGTAAAGGACAAGATGATGAGCACTTACCAGAGGATCGTGCTGGCGTCGCGCCCGCAAGGCGAGGTCACCGCAGACAATTTCCGGCTCGAGACCCAGCCGCTGCCAGCGATCGCTGACGGCCAGCTGCTGGTGCGCAATCATTACCTGTCGCTCGACCCGTACATGCGGATGCGCATGGTGGACGTGAAGAGCTATGCCGCGCCACAACCGCTGGACGAGACCATGATCGGCGGCACCGTCGGCGAGGTGATTGAATCGAAACACCCGAAGTTCAAGGTCGGCGACAAGGTGGTCGGCATGTTCGGCTGGTCCGAGATCGGCGTCTCCGATGGCACGCTGCTCAAAAAAGTCCCCGACGGCCCGGTGCCCTTGTCCGCTTATCTCGGTGCGGTCGGCATGCCCGGCATGACGGCGTGGTACGGACTGAACCAGATCATCCAACCCAAGGCCGGCCAGACCATTGCGGTCTCTGCAGCGAGTGGCGCCGTCGGCAGCGTGGTCGGGCAGCTGGCGAAACTGAAGGGTTGTCGCGTGGTCGGCATCGCCGGCGGCAAGCAGAAATGCGATTACGTGGTCAACGAGCTCGGCTTTGATGCCTGCGTTGATTACAAGGGCGGCAACCTGTTCAAGGACATGAAGGCGGCGGCGCCGGACGGCATCGACGGCCTGTTCGAGAACGTTGGCGGCGTGGTGATGGATGCGACGCTGGCACGCATGAACCCGTTCGGTCGCATCGCGCTGTGCGGTCTGATCTCGGGCTATGACGGCAACCCGATGCCCATCCATAACATTCATGCGGTGCTGTCGATGCGCCTGCTGGTGCAGGGCTTCATCGTGTCCGAGCACATGGAATTCTGGCCGCAGGGCCTGACCGAGCTCGGCCAGCTGGTGGCCGAGGGCAAGCTGAAGTATCGCGAGACCATCGCCGATGGCCTGGCGTCGGCGCCCGAGGCTTTCATGGGTCTGCTGCGCGGGAAGAACTTCGGCAAGCAGCTGGTGAAGCTGGTCTGACGGCCGGCCTGAAACCTACGGAGCAGAAACCATGATGGTAAGTAGATCGTATGCCGGCGCAGCGCCAACTGCGGGCATGTTGACCGTCGCCGACGGGAGCGATGCATGAAGCAGTTCAAGGACAGAGTCGCCGTCATCACCGGTGCCGCCAGCGGCTTCGGCCGCGAGTTCGCGCTGGTCGCGCAGGGTCTGGGCATGAAGCTGGTGCTGGCCGATGTGCAGGATCAGGCGCTGCAGCAATTCGCGACCGAGCTGCGCGCAAATGGCACAGCAGTCGTCGCGCATGCCTGTGACGTGCGCAAGGGCGAACAGGTCGAGGCGCTGGCGCGCGCCGCGATGGAGGCCTTCGGCGCGGTCCACCTGGTATTCAACAATGCCGGCGTCGGCGCCGGTGGACTGGTGTGGGAGAGCACGCAGGCCGACTGGGAATGGGTGCTGGGCGTGAACCTGTGGGGCGTGATCCATGGCGTACGCGTATTCACGCCTTTGATGCTCGAGTGCGCAAAGAAGGATCCGGCGTATGAAGGCCACATCGTCAATACAGCGTCGATGGCAGGCTTGCTGAACCCGCCGACGATGGGTGTCTACAACGTGTCCAAGCATGCGGTGGTATCGCTGTCCGAGTCGCTGTACCACGACCTGTCACTGGTGGAGGCGCCGATCGGCGCGTCGGTGCTGTGCCCGTACTTCGTGCAGACCGGCATCAGCCAGTCGCACAAGATCCGCCCCGATGATGTGAAGGCCGATAGCGCACCCACCATCAGCCAGCAGGTGTCGCAATCCGTGCTGGAGAAGGCGGTCGCGTCCGGCAAGGTCAGCGCTGCTGAAGTCGCCGAGCGCACTTTCGATGCGATTCGTGACGGCACGTTCTACATCTACTCGCATCCGCAGGCGCTGGGCAATGTGCAGAAGCGCATGGAAGACATCGTTACCGGTCGCAACCCGTCCGATCCGTATGAGGCAGCGCCGCACGTGCGCGAGAAGCTGCAGGCCGGGCTGAAAGGACAGGGCTGAGGATATGGCTGAGGATATGGCCGGCGATATGAATGCGGTCGTCAGCAGCGGACATTACGCCAGCCTGCCCGGAGGCACGCGGCTGCATTACGCCTGTGCCGGCGAGCCCGGTCGTCCCTTGCTGTTGTTCCTGCATGGCTTTCCGGAGTTCTGGTACGCATGGCATGCGCAGCTGCAGCATTTCGGCGGCGACTGGTTTGCCGTCGCGCCGGATCTGCGCGGCTACAACCTGTCCGACATGCCCGACGAAGTCGATGCGTACAAGGCGAAATACCTGATGCAGGACGTCGCCGAGCTGATCGCCGTGCTCGGGTATCGTGATTGCATTCTCGTCGCGCATGACTGGGGCGGCGCCGTCGCGTGGCAGTTCGCGATCAAGCATGCGGCGATGGTGCGCAAGCTGCTGATCATCAACGCGACCCACCCGGTACCATTTGCCGAAGGCCTCGCGCACGACCCGCAGCAGCAGGCAGCGAGCCAGTACATGAACTGGCTGCGTGCCGAAGGCTCGGAAGCGGCGCTGGCCAAGGATGATTTCCGCGTGATGGAAAAGTTCATGCTCGGCATGGGCGAGAACCCGGACTGGTTCGATGCCGAGACCCGTGCCCGCTACCATGCCTGCTGGCAGCGTGGGCTGCGCGGCGGCGTGAATTACTACCGGGCGTCGCCGCTGCACCCGCCAACGGACACCGAGCCCGGCGCCACAGCCGTCACGCTCGATCCCGCGAACTTCCAGTTGACAGTTCCGGTGCGCATATTGTGGGGCGAGCAGGACAAGGCGCTGCTTCCGTCGCTGGTTGATGGCATGGATCGCTTCATCGCCGATGTCACGGTGACGCGCGTGCCGGATGCGAGCCACTGGATCGTGCATGAGCAGCCGGCGCGGGTGAATGCGTGGCTGGCGCAGTGCCTCGCCGAACAGGAATAACGACAAGAACGACAAAAACGACAGACTAACACCATGGCAAAACAGGATTTCAGCTTTACCCATGCGCTGCGCGTGCGCTGGTCCGAAGTGGACATGCAGGCGATTGTCTTCAATGGCAATTACCTGAATTACTTTGACGTCGCCTTCACCGAATACTGGCGTGCGACCGGCTTGCCGGACGTGATCGCGCAGGCCGAGGCCGGGCTGGAGCTGTTCGCACGCAAGGCCACCGTCGAATACCACGCACCCGCGCGCTTTGATGACGTGCTCGAGATCGGCGTGCGCTGCGCATCGCTGGGCCGCAGCTCGCTGCGCTTCGTACTGGAGATTTTTCGGGGCGATGAGCTGCTGGTGTCCGGCGAGATGATGTACGTGCACGCGAACAGCCGCGTGCGGCAAAGCGAGCCGGTGCCAGAGCGCTGGCGCGAGGTGCTGATCGGCTTCGAGAAAGCGATGCCTGTCCAGTCATGAGCCCAAAGATCGTCATCGGCGACTGGGACAGCGTGCGCGAGCATGCGCAGGTATTGCGCATCGAAGTGTTCGTGGTCGAGCAGGGCGTGCCGATCGAGCTGGAGTGGGATGAAGCCGACGAAGTCAGCATTCATGCGGTCGCGTATGACGACGAAGGTCAGCCGGTCGCCACCGGACGGCTGCTGCCTGACGGGCATATCGGCAGGATGGCGGTGCGCAAGTCAGCGCGAGGGCAGGGAATAGGGGCGGCGGTGTTGCAGGCGCTGCTGGATGAAGCGAAACGCCTCGGCTATGCCGAACTGGTGCTGCATGCCCAAACGCATGCGGTGGGCTTCTATCTTCGTTACGGGTTCGAGATTCGTGGGGAGGAGTTCATGGAGGCAAGTATTGCCCATCTGGAGATGACACTGTCTCTGCACTAGGTAGTGTGGTTTACCAAAACTACCGTATCACACGTTCATGTAACTCCGCCTGTCCACCCGCATGCAGGCGCACCATCGTCGACGCGCGCGTGCCGTAGTCTTCGGACTCGATGCAGATTGGTGACAGCAATCGTTCCCATTCAAGGCTGACACCGGTGTCGGGCAGGCGCCCGTCAGCGGCACGGGTGGTATCGGCCAGCATCTCGAAGTACGCATCATCGGGCGCTCCCTGGCACAACAGGCTCGCGAACTGTGCCTTCGCGCGCACGACCTTGGGCCACGGTGTATCGAGCGAACCATTCGACAAGCCATAGATACCTGGCTCAAGCGAGCGAAACGCAAGTTCGGTGCCGTTGGCGATCCAGTGCAACGCATGTTCATCGCCGAAGATCAGGTTGAAGCCGTGGTAGTCGTGTGCGGCATCGCGTACCTGTGTCAGGTAATCCAGTGCTTCGATGTCTCCTGCCAGATAGTTCGCGACCAGCTCGCCGCGCGAACGACGTGCGTCATGGGTCGGCACGCCGTTGCGGATGTTGGTCAGCGCCGCGAAATGTCCGCTGCGGTTGATCCCGAGCCAGGTGCCGCCGGCCTGCAGGTCGCGCCCGGCAAAGACGTCCGGATGATCGCTCCACCAGTCAGCCGCCTGTGTCGGTCGCGCGAAAAACTCATCACGGTTCGCCGCCAGCACCAGCGGGCAATGCGGCACCAGCTTCCATGCAAAGACGATCAGGCACATGGGGCGAGGTCCACGAAAGTCTCGACATGGCGTTCGCCATCGATCAGTGCCAGCGCCTTGTTCGCCTCGGCAGCTTCGTTCAGTGCCGCAAGAAATCCTTCGGGCACGTCGCGATAGATTTCCATCCAGGTCTGACGCTCATCTTTGATCTCCGCACGCCGCTTCAGTGCGCACTGCACACCAAAGCCCTGCGCCAGCTCGCGCTGCATCGCATGCACCCGCGGCTGCAGCCGGGCGGCATCGGCGATGCGGACACGGTAGTAGACGTACAGATCCATCAGCACGGTGCAACCGTTCAGGCCGGATCAGCCAGTTCGTAGGGCAGCGCGGCAAATTGCAGCGGTGTGCCGCTGGCCGAGCCCACGCGCACGACGCCGCCGGCCAGCTCCATTTTGAGTTCGACCAGGCAGGCGATACGGCCGTCAGGTCCGCGCTCGGCATTGACCACCATGCCGCAGGGCTGGCCCGGATCGGCATCGGCAAACACCTCGACGCCAGCCTGCGCCTGCGCATCATCGGTCCAGGCGAGCAATGAGCGGCGCTTGAGCTTGCCGAGGTACTGGCTGCGCGCGACGATCTCCTGTCCCGGATAGCAGCCCTTGCGGAAATTGACACCGCCGACCAGCTCGAAGTTGATCATCTGCGGCACGAATTGTTCTTTGGTCACGTCGAGCACCTGCGGCAGTCCGGCGATGATCTCGCTCCAGCGCCACAGCGCCGCCGACGCCGGCGGCAATTGCATCGCTTGCTGCTGCCAGAACGGCATCGCATGCGCGACCGGGCCTGCCCACAGCCAGCGCTGCAGGTCGCCCGCATCGGGCACGCGCAGCCACGCGCCGCCGTCACGGTCATGCCGCTGCCAGGGCGTGCCGGCCAAGGCCTGCGGGCTGGCGCCGCCGATCAGTACCAGTTCATCGCTGGCATCCACCAGCTTCACCTTTGAGCGCAACACGAACATCTGCAAGCGCTTCAGTGTGGCCGGCAGCAGCTCGCGCGGCAGCGCCAGCAGGATGCGATCGCCGGACCGCCACATCAGCATCGTGGCCAGCAGACGGCCTTTGGGCGAGCAATAGCCGACCAGCCGCGCATCGCGCTCGTCGAGATGCTCGACATCATTGGTCAGCTGGTTGTGCAGGAAATGCACCGCATCATCGCCGCTGGCTGCGATCACGCCGAGGTGGGTCAGCGCACACAGGAAACCAGCGCTGACCGGCACGGCAGTGGCGTTGGCCGCAGCGTCGGGCGTGAAATCAATGGCGAAATCGACGGCGTCAGAGTGCTCGGCAGTCCGTGTGGCGCCCCGGGCCAGCAGGAAGTCAGGCCATGAAACGGCGGTGTCGGACATGAAATCGGGGAAAATACGTGTTGGCGACTATCATTACGCCGGAATTATAGAGGTGCCGGGAATTTGCTGCCGGCCTGGGGACAAGGATGGGGTTGATCAAGAAAGCGCTGGCGCTGGGCGTCTTGTTGGTGGTGGCCGCGGCAGCCTTCGTCGTTTATTGGGCGCGCGACCCGCTGATCGCAGCAGGCTCGCCGGCCGTGGAATTCAACATCACGCAAGGCAGCAGCATGCGCAGCGCGATGCGCCAGGTGCGCGATGCCGGCGTGCCGGCCTCGCCCTGGCTGCTGGAAATCCTCGCCCGTGGTCTGGGCAGCCCGCCGGTGCGCGCCGGCAGCTACCGTATCGAGCCCGGCATGACCCCGCTGAAGCTGGTGGACAAGCTGTCGCGCGGCGATACGATCAAGGAAACCCTGACCATCGTCGAGGGCTGGACCTTTGCGCAGATGCGCGCCGAGATGGGACGCAACCGCCACCTGCGGCCGGAGAGCATGAACCTGTCGGACAGTGAGCTGCTGCAAAAGGTTGCGCCGGGCTACCAGCATCCGGAAGGCCTGTTCTATCCGGATACCTATTTCTATGACCGTGGCGCCAGTGACCTGCTGGTGCTGCAACAGGCGCACCAGCGCATGCTGAAGATGCTGGAGCAAAGCTGGAACAAGCGCGCCGCCGACCTGCCGTATGCATCGCCTTATCAGGCGCTGATCATGGCGTCCATTGTCGAGAAAGAGACCGGGCGCGAGGCCGATCGTACGCGTGTCGCATCGGTGTTCGTGAACCGCCTGCGGCGCGGCATGCTGCTGCAGACCGACCCGACCGTGATCTATGGCATCGGCAGCAGCTTTGACGGCAACCTGCGCAAGGTGGACCTGCAGACCGATACGCCGTACAACACCTACACGCGTTCCGGCCTGCCGCCAACGCCGATTTCCTTGCCCGGCAAGGCATCGCTGGATGCCGCGCTCAACCCGGCGCCGGGCAATGACCTGTATTTCGTTGCGCGTGGTGATGGCAGCAGCGAATTCTCGACCAATCTCGATGACCACAATCGGGCCGTGAACAAATACCAGCGGCGCTGATCATCGCATCGCAATGATGGACTGCGACTTTCTTTTTTCGTCACCGACTCGCGCATGAACCGAGGAAAATTCATCAGCTTTGAAGGCGTCGACGGCGCCGGCAAATCCACCCATATCGACGCTGCCTGCGACTGGCTGCGCGCGCGTGGCCACACCGTGATCAGCACGCGCGAACCCGGCGGCACACCGCTCGGCGAACAATTGCGCGAACTGCTGCTGCACGAAGCGATGCACCTCGAGACCGAAGCGCTGCTGATGTTCGCCGCGCGCCGTGAGCACATCGCGCAGGTGATTGCACCGGTTCTGGCCCGCGGTGACTGGGTGGTGTCGGACCGCTTCACCGATGCGACCTTCGCCTACCAGGGCGGCGGCCGTGGCCTGTCGAGCGCGAAGCTGGAAGCGCTCGAACACTGGGTGCATGCGGACCTGCAGCCGGACATGACGCTGTTGTTCGACGTGCCGCTGGCAGTGGCACGCGAGCGCCTGAACCGCAGCGCTGCACTGGACAAATTCGAGCAAGAGAAAGATGACTTCTTCACCCGCGTGCGCGACGCTTACCTGCAACGTGCCGCGCAATGTCCGGCGCGCGTGAAAGTGGTGGATGCGACCCACAGCGTCGCGCAAGTGTGGCAACAGGTAGAAGCATGGCTGACTACCCTGGAGCCTGCGTCGTGAGCAGCAGTAAAGCTGCTGCGCCGGACAGCACTGCGGTGGACGGCATTGCGTTGACCGGCACGGCACTGTACCCCTGGCAGCAGCATGACTGGGCGCAGCTGCAGCAGATGCGAGAGCGCTTGCCGCATGCGATTTTGCTTCACGGGCCGGAAGGCATCGGCAAGGTCGCATTCGCGCATGCGCTGGCGGCGTCCTTGCTGTGCGAGTCACCCCGCAGCAGCGGCGAAGCCTGCGGCAGCTGCGCGTCCTGCGGCTGGTTTGCGCAATACAGTCACCCGGATTTTCGTCGGCTGCGCCCCGATGCGCTGGAAGCCGAGGAGGCGGAGGACGCGGCCGAGGGCAGTGCAGCCGCTGCCGACGATGGCGGCGGCAAGAAGTCCGCCAGCAAGACACCATCGAAGGATATTCGCATCGAACAGGTGCGCGCACTGGCCAGCTTCATGAACGTGTCCACCCATCGTTCCGGCTTGCGCATCGTGTTGCTGTATCCGGCCGAGGCACTGAACTCAGCATCGGCCAATGCATTGCTGAAGACCCTCGAAGAACCACCGCCGGATACGGTGTTCCTGCTGGTCACGCACCGCATCGACCGGCTGCTGCCGACCATCCTGTCGCGTTGCCGCAAGTTCGCGATGGCGGTGCCCGACCCGGCCGCCGCGCTGGCCTGGCTGCAGGCCGAGGGCGTGAAGGATGCAGCACACTGGCTGGCCGAGCAGGGCGGCGCGCCGCTCGCTGCGCTGGCCGCCGCCCACGGCGAGACCTGTGCCGAACGCGATGAATTGCTCGCGCTGCTTGCAAAGCCCGACAGCGCACTCGCGCTGATCGTCGCAGACAGGCTACAGAAAGCCCCATTGTCGCAACTGGTCGCATGGCTGCAGCGCTGGCTGTACGACCTGGCCGCATTGCAGCTGGGCGGCCGTGTACGCTACTTCCCGCATCATCAGAAGAGCCTCGCAGCGCTGTCGTCGCGCGTGAGTGCAGAGCAGCTGCAACAGGCCCTGAAAGATGCGGGCGCGCGGCGCGCGGTGGCGGACCATCCGCTGTCGGCGCGGCTGTTTATTGAAGACATGCTGCTGGGCTACGCCAGACTGTTTCATTGAATGGCTTCGTCACCTCTGGCGCGCTCCCGACAAGACGGCGCACCGGAGGATATGCAATGACAGAACCCGTTTTACCCGCGCCCCCGGTCGTGATCTCGCACCAGATCCCCGACCGCGAAGCGCTTTATCTGGCCTATATGCCATTTCTGCTGCATGGCGGTATCTTCGTGCCTTGCCAGCGCGACAGCGAACTCGGCGACGAGATCCTGCTGTTGTTGAGCCTGCCGGAGGATGCGCAGCGCTATCCGGTCGCCGGGCGAATCGCGTGGATCACGCCGCCCGGCTCGACCCGCATCGAAGGCATCGGCGTGCATTTCCCGGCCGACGAGACCGGCGCGCGGCTGCGGCGCCGCATCGAAGACCTGCTCGGCACCATGCTCGCGTCCGATCAGCCGACGCATACGCTGTAGCAAGCCGCGCGGCGACGGCATTCGACGCCGGCGCGTAAAATACTGGGCTTGATGCCCGTGCGCGCCGCGTACTGCCGCTGCGCTGCCCATTTTTCATTTGCTGCCCATGTTCATCGATTCGCACTGCCATATCGACTTCCCGGAGCTTGCCGGTCGCTTGCCCGAAATCCTGCAGAAGATGCAGGACAACCAGGTGTCGCACGCGCTGTGCGTATCGGTCACGATGCCGGAATTTCCGCAAGTGCTGGCATTGGCCGAAGCGCATCCGAACATCTATGCGTCGGTCGGCGTGCATCCGGACTATGAAGCGACGGTGGATCCGACGGTTGATGAACTGGTCGCGCTGGCGCAGCATCCGCGCGTGGTCGCGATTGGCGAGACCGGCCTCGATTATTACCGGCTGACCGGCGACCTCGAATGGCAGCGCCATCGTTTTCGTACCCACATCCGCGCATCACGTGAGAGCCGCAAGCCGCTGATCATCCACACCCGCAGTGCGTCCGACGACACGCTGCGCATCATGCGCGAAGAAAAAGCCGGCACCGACCAGGGCGGTGTGGCGGGGGTGATGCATTGCTTTACCGAGTCGCTGGCGGTGGCCGAGGCGGCGATGGCGATGGGCTTCTACATCTCTTTTTCCGGCATCGTGACCTTCAAGAATGCGAAGGAATTGCAGGCCGTTGCGCGCGCGGTGCCGCTGGAGCGCATGCTGATCGAGACCGATTCGCCGTATCTGGCGCCGGTGCCGATGCGCGGCAAGACCAATGAGCCGGGCTTCGTGCGCCATGTCGGCGAATTCCTGGCAGACCTGAAGGGCGTGCCGCTGGCGACGCTGGCGCATGCGACCTCGGACAATTTCCGCACCCTGTTCGGCGTACCGGCGCTGGCCGCCGCTGCCTGATGAGCGAGCAGCGGGACAACAGGCTGCAGGATCCGTCACGGCGCGCGCTGTTTGCGGCCGCCTTGCTGCCGGGCCTGGAGAAATGGCTGGAACCGCTGACAGTGCGCAGCAAGTCCTGGGATGACTGGTTCCGCGCGATACGCAATGATGACGTGAACCGCTGCCGCGCGTTGCTGGCGCGCGGGTTCGACGTCAATACACTGGATGCGGAGCGCTTCGACACCGGCCTCATCATCGCGGTGCGCGAGCGTTCGGCGAAGGTGTTCCGGCTGCTGCTGGAGACACCCGGCATCGATGTCGATGCGCGCTCGCGCAATGGCGACACCGCCCTGATGGTGGCGGCCTTCCTGCCGGATGCAGTGGCGGTACAAGCCTTGCTCGAACGCGGCGCCGAAGTGAACCGGCCGGGCTGGACACCGCTGCATTACGCAGCCTCGTCCGGCAGCATTCTGGTGATACGCGTGCTGATCGACCATCATGCGTACATCGACGCCGAGTCACCGAACAAGACCACGCCCTTGATGATGGCCGCACGTGCCGGCCGACGCGAAGCGGTGCAATACCTGCTCGACGAGGGTGCCGACGTGTCGCTGAAGAATGATCGGGGGCTGAATGCCTCCGACTTTGCGCGCGCTCAAGGCCACACCGATATCGCGGCCGCACTCGACGCGCGCGCGCAGCAGGCCGCCCGGCCTTGATGAAACTACAAGCTGCTTCCTCAGTCTGACTCGCATCCCGTGCGCAGCCACCCGGTTGTGTACGGCCATTCTGCGAGGAAGGCTGGCAGGGCCTTCCGTTGTCCTTTTCACGACCTGGAGGCTCTGATGAAGCAATGCATATCGCCCTTGATAATGTCCTTGATGTTGTCCTTGCCGCTGGCCGCAGGCCTCGCTCAAGCGCAAACCTCGACCACGGACAGCGTGCGCGAAAGCACCGATCCGGCGCGTGCAGCCGATGTCGAAAGGCGTGCGCGGGATCTGTCGGGCGCGGGAGCCAGCGGGCAGAGCAGTGCCGGTGATACCGGGGCAACCAGCGGCACGAGCGGAACCAGTGGCACGAGCGGTACGAGTGGCGCGACCGGTACAAGTGGTACGAGCGGCACCAACGGAAACACCGGTGCAACGGGCGGTGACGCGTCGGGCACTTCATCGGGCACTTCAACGGGTACGTCATCGGGCACATCGACCACGCCGGGCGCGGCAGGCACCACGGGCGCTGAAAGCAACACCGGCAGCTCCGGCGCTTCCGGACCGACCGGGACCGAAACGGATACGGGAACGCCGCGGTCCGGCACATCAGGTACCTCGGGAGCTTCCGGTACGTCCAGTACGCCGGGTGCCTCCGGTACGTCTGGCACACCCGATACATCAGGCACGTCGGGCACCTCAGGCACCTCAGGCACCTCAGGCACTACAACGGGTCCTGCTCCCGGCGAGATGACCGATACCCAGCGTGCGCGGCAACCCGGTGACGAGCGCTTCGAGGAAGCGACCGAGCCACGCAAGTAAGTCAAGGCAGGAACCAGGGCTTTTGCAGCCGCTGCGCCGCATGACTGAAGCGGCTGCCGAAGCCAATGCAGGCTGCGCGTCTGGTACAGTGCCGCCATGGCAAGAATGACTCTGGACCGCATCCTGCAATCGCAAGGCATAGGCACACGCAAATGGTGTCGCGAATTGATCGCCGATGGCGAAGTGAGCGTACAAGGCCAGGTGGTCACCGACCACCGTGCGAGCTTTGATACCGAAGGGCTGAGCTTCACACTGTTCGGCGACGAATGGATTTATCGCGAACATCTGTACATTGCGCTCAACAAGCCGCGTGACATCGAATGCTCGCGCAAGCCCAGCCACCATCCGGGCGTGATGAGCCTGCTGCCCGAGGAATTCGGCTGGCGTGATGTGCAGGCCATTGGCCGCCTCGACCATGACACCACCGGCCTGCTGTTGCTGACCGATGATGGCGCATTCAATCATGCGATGTCATCGCCGAAGCGGCATGTGCCCAAGCTTTATCTGGCCAGCACCGCCGAAGCGGTCACGCCGGCACTAATTGACGCGTTGCTGGCCGGTGTGCAACTGCATGACGAGCCGCAACCGCTGAAGGCCACGCACTGTCGTGCCGCCGGCGAGCATCAGCTGGAAATCGTGATCGAACAGGGCAAGTACCATCAAGTCAAGCGCATGCTGGCGGCGGCCGGCAACCATTGCGCCGCGCTGCAACGGATAGCGATCGGCGATTTGACGCTCGCTTCGCTTCAATTGCAGGAAGGGGAGTGGTGCCATCTGGATCACGCGCAGCTGGCCTTGCTGCGTCCGCCGCAGGACGCGTAGTGCGGCAGCAAGCCTCCGGCTTGTCTGATCAGATCGATCGCGGGATGCGCCACCACGCAGGCCCGCCCGGAGAATCCGGCGAGCCCGGCGGGCCCGATAAACTCAGCGGACCACGCGGTAGCAGGGCTCGTAATGGCTGCCCGGCAGTTTCATCCGCCCCTGCTCGACAAATGCCGCGAGCAAGCGGTCCATCTGTTCCATGATGGTCGGGTCGCCATGGATCTCGAACGGGCCGTGGCGCTCGATCTCGTTGATGCCCTGTACCTTCACGTTGCCGGCCACCACGCCGGAAAACGCGCGCCGCAAATTCGCCGCCAGTTGATGCGGCGGCTGGTGCCGCGTGAGGTCCAGCGAGCGCATCGATGCATGGGTAGGCACGAAGGGCTGCTGGAAAGCGGGATCGATCTTCAGGCGCCAGTTGTAGTAATACGCATCGCTGTGCAGCTTGCGATAGGCACGCACCGCCTCGACGCCGCGCCGCGCGGACTTCGCGACCTGCTCGGGGTTATCGATGATCACCTCGTACAGGGACTGCGCAACCGGCCCGAGCGTGGCACCGATGAATTCATCGATCTGTGAAAAATAGGCTTCGGCTTCCACCGGCCCGGTGAAGATCAGCGGGAAGGGCAGCTCGCGATTGTCCGGATGCAGCAGGATGCCGAGCAAGTACAGAATTTCCTCGGCCGTGCCCGCGCCGCCGGGAAAAACCGTGATCACATGGCCGGCACGAACAAAGGCTTCGAGGCGCTTCTCGATGTCGGGCAAGATGACCAGATTGTTCACGATCGCATTCGGCGATTCGGCGGCGATGATGCCGGGCTCGGTAAAGCCGAGATAGCGGCCATCGCGCTTGCGCTGCTTCGAATGACCAATGGTGGCGCCCTTCATCGGGCCCTTCATCGCGCCGGGGCCGCAGCCGGTGCAGATATCCATGCCGCGCAGCCCGAGCTGATAGCCGACACGCTTGGTGTATTCGTATTCGATGCGTGAGATCGAATGCCCGCCCCAGCAGACCACGAGGTTGGGCCCCATCGTGCGCTGCATCACTTCCGCATTGCGCAGGATGTGAAACACCAGGTCCGTGATCGCCGTCGGGTCCGACGCCATCGCGCCGGCGTGCTGCGCCACTTCTTCGCTGGTGAACAGGATGTCGCGCAATACCGAGAACAGGTGCTCGCGCACGCCCTGGATCATCACGCCGTCGACAAAGGCGCTGGCCGGCGCGTTCTTCAATTCCAGCTTGATGCCACGCTCGCGATGGACGATCTGGATATCGAAATCCGGGTAGGTGTCCATCAGCTTCTTGCCATTGTCCAGATGGTCGCCCGAGCTCAGCACGGCCAGCGCGCAGCTGCGGAAGACCTGGTGCAGGCCGGTATGGCTGTTGTCCAGCAATTTCGCAATTTCCTGCCGGGACAAGACTTCAAGCTTGCCTTCCGGCGCAACCAGACTATCGATGACGTGAAAATCCATGGGGCCGTGTCGTTGGTGGTGTCGGTGAGGACCGTGCTGCAGTTTACCTTGCCGCCAAGGCAGACCAGGAAGCGCAACCATGCTTATAAACCAAAGAATAATTTCTGCAAGGTAAGAATCCTGTGACATGTTGCCTGAAACCATGAAAAGCCTTGAGCTTTGTCAAGCAACTGTATCGACAAATGCCTCGTCCGACTCATCCGAAGCGAATACGATCAGGGAATCTCTGCCCTCGGATGGACTGCCATGCGGCCGCGGGCGACACGCTGACGAGGAATCGCCAATTGAGGCCCACCACGATGCAAGAGAACGCCGCCACCGCTGTGGACGGCCACGCCGGCCACGCACAGGATGGCGCAGGACAGGCTATCGGTTCGCAGGATGATTTCGCGCGGATCGCGACCACCAGTCCCGACATCATCTTCATTTATGACAGCGAGGATGACCGTCTGGTCTACTGCAACCACCGCGTCACTGAAGTGCTGGGCTGGCCGGTCGAGACCTTCATCGCGCCGCATGTACGGCTGGAACGGCATTTCATTCATCCGGAAGACCACGCAGGCTTTTCCGCATGGCTGGGCAAGGCGCTGGGCGCGCATGGCGACGAGGTATACGAAAACCAGCACCGCATCCTGCATGCGGACGCCAGCTGGCGCTGGATGCGGGTGCGGGTGGCGCCGTATCTGCGCATCGACCATCAGGTGCGGCGGCTGATCGGCACCGCCACCGACATCACCACGCAGGTAATGATGCAGGAAGCGCTGCGCCGGCAGACCAGCATTCTGGAACTGATCCTCAACAGCATGCATGAAGGCGTGATCGTCTGTGATGCGCATGGCGAGCTGCTGCTGGTCAACCAGTCCGCCGAAACGATGCTGAAGCTGGACGAGCCGTTGACCAGCCTGTCGCAGGTGAAGGCGGTGCACACGCATGAGCAAAGTGCGCAGGCTGGCTTGCGGGTCTGGCACCAGCACCCGCTGGCACGCGCGCTCGAAGGCGAGACTGTCACTGATTACGAACTGTCGCTGTATGACCGCAAGCGCGGACTGGCGGTCACGCTAAGCCATGCATCGGCGCCGCTGAGGGACTCCGGCGGAACGATCGTCGGCGCGGTCGATGTCTTCCGCGACGTGACCGACAGCCACCGCGCGCGCCATGACCTGCAGCGCGCCGAGGAACATTTCCGGCTGCTGGTCGAGGGCACCACCGATTACGCGATCTTCATGCTCGACGGCGATGGGCTGGTGGTCAGCTGGAATCCGGGCGCCGAGCGCATCCTCGGTTACCGCAAGGAAGAGATCATCGGCAAGGATTTCGCGACCTTTTTCACCATTGAAGACCAGGTGCGTGGCGAGCCGATGCGCAAGCTGCGGCAGGCAGTCGCCGAAGGCCGTTCCGAGGAAGACAGCTGGCGCGTGCGCAAGGACGGGCAGCGCTTCTGGTGTACCGGCGTGATCGGCGCGCTGCATGATGACGATGGCAAGGTGAAAGGCTTTGTCGAAATCATGCGCGACAACACCGAGCGTCGGCTGGCCGAGCAGAATGCCTTCTTCCTCGCCAACCACGACCCGTTGACCGGGCTTGCGAACCGCGCGCGCTTCCTCGAACGGCTGCATGAAGCCTTGCTGAATGCCGATCGCGACAATACGCAGTGTGCCTTGCTGCTGCTGGATCTGGACCGCTTCAAGGCCATCAATGACACGCTGGGACATCATGCCGGCGACCAGTTGCTGAAGGATGTGTCAACACGCCTGCTCGACTGCGTGCGCGAGACCGATACCGTCGCGCGGCTGGGGGGCGACGAGTTCGTCGTGATCCTGACCCGGCTGAAGGCGCTGCAGGCCGCCGAGCTGATCGCGGAAAACATCATCCATGCGCTGGCGCGTCCGTTCGAGGTCGAAGGGCACCCGGTGAACAGCGGCGCCAGCATAGGCATTGCGATGTACCCGCAGGACGGCGCCGAGGCTGGCGAATTGTTGCAGAAGGCCGATCTCGCGATGTACCGCGCCAAATCCAGTGGACGCAATCGTTACCGGGTTTTTTCGCCCGGCATGCTGACCGAGGTGCAGTTGCGTCAGCAGCAGGAAGAAGCGTTGCGCGAGTCTCTTGCGCATGGCGAGTTCGAGCTGGCCTTCCAGCCGCAGATCGAGTTGCACACGCTGGAGGTGGTGGGCGTCGAAGCCTTGCTGCGTTGCTTGCATCCGGTGCTGCAGGCCATGCCGACCCGCAAGGTCATTGCGCTGGCCGAAGATACCGGGCTCATCATTGCGCTCGGTGAATGGGTGATGCGCCATGCGCTCGCGCAGCTGGCGGCATGGCGTGCCGCAGGCCTGCCGGAATTCCGGCTGGCACTCAATGCCGCGCCTGCGCATCTGCTGGCGCCGGGCTTCACCGACCTGCTCGCATCGTTGCTGTTACAGCATGACTTGTCACCACGGCGTATCGAAATCGAGATCACCGAGAGCGCGCTGGTGATGGCACGCGAGCGTAGCAGCGATGTGATGGACAAGCTGAAATCCATGGGCGTGGCGATCAGCGTCGATGATTTCGGCACCGGCATCTCGACGCTGTCGTACCTGAAGGATTTTCCGGTCGACATGCTGAAGCTCGATCCGGCGCTGATCCGCAACCTGCCGCGCGATCATGAAGACCGCGCGATCGTGTCCGCCATCATCAAGCTGGCGCGCGACTTGCAGATCCGGGTCATTGCCGAAGGCGTCGAAACCTTTGACCAGCTGAACTATCTGCGCACCACCTCGTGCCATTTCGTGCAGGGCTTCCTGTTCAGCGAGGCCGTGCGGCCGGACAAGTTCGAGCAATTGCTGCTCAATCGCAGCCAGCAAGGGCAGATCTTCCACTAGGGCGCCGCGTCCAATGCGGTGTGAATCCCTCACCGCTGCAGCAACCCGGACGCAATTGCTGGCGCATCGCGCATGCGGCGCGCTTTGCGCTGCTGGTCGACGCAGCCGATTGCTTTGCCGCGGTGCGGGCGGCGATGCGGGCCGCCCGGCACAGCATCTTCATCCTGTCCTGGGACATCGACAGTCGCGTGCGGCTGGTGCCGGACGGCGCACAGGACGGCTGGCCCGAGCCCCTCGGTGATTTCCTGCACGCACTGGTGTCAGCGCGCCCCGGCTTGCACGCCTGGTTGCTGAACTGGGACTTCACGATGCTGTATGCGATGGAGCGCGAATGGCTGCCGGCCTACCGCCTGGGCTGGCGCACGCACCGGCGCCTGCATTTTCAGCTCGATGGTCATCATCCGGTCGGCGCTGCCCATCACCAGAAAGTGATCGTGATCGACGATGCGCTGGCCTTCGTCGGCGGGCTGGACCTCACCAGTGCACGCTGGGACACTGCCGCGCATCTGTGGCAAGAGCCGCGGCGGCGCGACAGCGTTGGCCAGCCTTATGAACCATTTCATGATGTGCAGGCGATGGTCGATGGCGACGTCGCGGCTGCACTGGGCGATTTGTGCCGCGAGCGCTGGCGACGCGCGACCGGTCAGGTGCTGCCGAACACACCGCAACCGGCAAGCGCAGCATCTGCGCCACCGACCGACCTGTGGCCCGGCACGGTGACGCCGGACCTGAGCGATGTGCCGGTGTCGATTGCCCGTACCGAACCCGCATTCGACGGTCGGCCGGCGGTACGTGAAATCGCGCAGTGGTATCTGGACGCGATCGCGCGGGCGCGGCACAGCCTGCTTTTCGAAAATCAGTACTTCACGTCATCCCTGATTGCGGAGGCGCTTGCGCGGCGCCTGTCGACACCGTCGGCACAATCAGCACAATCAGCACAGTCAGCACCGTCGGCGGCCAGTGAAAGCGGCGCGCAAGGGGAGTCATCTGCACCCGAGATCTTGCTGATCTCGCCGCAGAAGCAGAGCGGCTGGCTGGAAGAGGCGACGATGGGCGTGCTGCGTACCCGTGTGCACCGTCAGTTGCGACAGGTGGACGGCAGCGGCCATGAGGCGCGCTATCGCCTGGTCTGTCCCGCCTTGCCGAAGGACGGCAATGGCTGCCTGAATGTGCACAGCAAGCTGGCCTTCATTGATGACGATGCCTTCACCATCGGTTCTGCCAACCTGTCGAATCGCTCGCTGGCCTGCGATACCGAATGCAATCTGTGTATCGCGGCAGATGGCTCGCCGGAACAACGCGCGCGCATACGTACCGGCCTGGCCGCGATGCGCGCGCGCCTGCTGGGCGAACACCTGGGGGTGACACCGCAGCGCGTACTGCAAGCCTGCCAGCCGCCGGCGCGTCTGTTTGCCGCCATCGATGGATTGACGACACCGCCGCGTTTCCTGAAAGCTTTCGAGCCCGTCGCGCAACCGGAAATCGATGCGCTGATTCCCCAGCAAGCGCCTTTCGATCCCGAGCGCACCATCGCACCCGAGCAATTGCTGGCGCAGATGCTGCCACGCGAAAGCCGCGAACCCTTGCCGCGCCGCTTTGCCGGGCTGGTGTTGCTGGCCGTAGTGCTGTGCGCGCTGGCACTGGCCTGGCGCTACACGCCGCTGCGCGATTTCCTGAACCTGCCGGCACTGGTGGCGCTCGCCACGCAGCTGCGCGAACTGCCGATGACGCCCTTGCTGGTGCTGGTTGCGTACATCGTCGCCGGGGTATTGATGGTGCCGCTCACCTTGCTGATTGCGGTCACCGGCATCGTGTGGGGCGCGATGCCCGGTGCACTGTATGCGCTGGCCGGGTCGCTCGCATCGGCGACGGTGGGCTATGCGATCGGTGCTGCACTGGGCCGTGACGCAGTGCATCGGCTGCTGGGCGCGCGTATGAACCGGCTGTCGCGGCGGGTGGCGCGACGCGGCCTGCTGGCGGTGATCATCGTGCGCAGCCTGCCGCTGGCGCCGTTCGGCGTGGTCAATCTGGTGTCGGGCGCATCGCATATCAGCCTGCGTGATTATCTGCTGGGCAGCGCGATCGGCTTGCTGCCCGGCGTGCTGCTGACCACGACCTTTGCGCACCACCTGATGCTGATGCTGGACCGGCCCAGCGAACAGACACTGGGCGTGCTGCTGATCGTGGTGCTGTTGCTGACCGGGCTGGGTTTGGCGGTGCGCCGGCTGGTCGGCGCGCGTGCCGGTGATCCATGACACCGCCTGACCCGTGGCCCGTCACGGTCGCTACCTGGAACATCCATGCGGCCGTGGGCCTCGATGGGCATTTTTCACCGCAGCGCATTGCCGATGTGTTGTGCGAGACGAATGCCGACATCGTCGCGCTGCAGGAAGTACCGCTGGGCGGCACGCACTGGCCCGATGTGCTGGCCTTGCTGAGCACCCGGCTCGGCAGGGTTGGCGTTGAAGGACCGACCTTCAGCGTCGGTGGACGGCGCTTCGGCAACGCGGTGCTGTCACGCTTTCCGGTGCTGCGCACGCGCCGCATCGATATGTCGTTTGGCGCGCGCGAACCACGGGGCGCGGTCGATGCGGATATCTTTTGCCATGGCAGCCCGTTGCGCGTGATCGCTACCCACCTTGGTTTGCGCGCAGCCGAGCGCCGTGCGCAGGTCGCGCGACTGCTACAAGCCTTCGATACGGCCGAGATGCCGGTGCTGCTGATGGGCGATGTGAATGAATGGTTTGTGTGGGGCCGCACGCTGCGCACGCTGGTATCGCACTTCCAGCCCGTGCCGGCGCCGGCCACGTTTCCGGCCTGCCACCCCGTGCTGGCGCTGGACCGGATCTGGATACGGCCGCGACATCGGCTGGTGCGGGTGCGCGTGCATGCCAGCCCACTGGCACGGACGGCCTCCGACCACCTGCCTTTGCTGGCCCATATCGGCGCATGAGCCGCGCAGCAGCGGACCGCTGGCGCAGGTAAAATCCGAAGCTCTTCTGCAGCAGCCATCCTTCACGCACGACAACCGACATGACGAATCCGAACACACCGCGCCAGGTCGCGCGCATCATTCCCGCGATGAACACCTCCGATGGTGCCGGTGTGCGCCTGCGTCGCAGCCTGGGCAGCGGCGAGGGCACGCGTCTTGATCCTTTCCTGATGCTCGACGAGTTTTCATCGGTGAATCCGGGCGATTACATCGCTGGTTTTCCGTCGCATCCGCATCGTGGCTTCGAGACGGTCACCTATATTCTCGATGGCCACATGCGGCATGAAGACCATCTGGGCAATCAGGGCGACCTGAAGAGTGGCGGCGTGCAATGGATGACGGCCGGGCGCGGCATCATCCATTCCGAAATGCCGCAGCAACTCGAAGGCCGCATGCGTGGTTTCCAGCTATGGATCAACCTGCCGGCGAAGGAAAAAATGAAGCCTGCCGGCTACCGCGACATCCAGCCCGACGAAATTCCGGTGCATGAACTCTCCGGTGGCGGCCAGGTGAAGGTGATTGCGGGCAGCCTGCGCAGCGATGGCGTGGAACTGAGCGGACCCATTGCAGGGCTGTCCACCGAGCCACTGTATCTGGACGTGAGCCTGCCGGCCGGCGCCGGCTTTACGCAAATGATCACGCGCGGTCATCATGCGATGGCCTATGTGTTCGAGGGCCAGCTCCGGCTTGCTGGTGAAGAGCGCTTGCTGGCCACGCACAGCGCGGCGATCCTGTCGGATGGCGATCAGGTGAGCTTCGTTGCCGGCCCCGACGGCGCGCGCTTCCTGCTGCTGGCCGGTAAACCGATCAATGAGCCCATCGTGCAATACGGTCCGTTCGTGATGAATACGGTGGCCGAGATCGAACAGGCCATCATTGATTACCAGACCGGTCGGCTGACGGCAGCCTGATCTTCGGCGACGCTCCGGACGGGTTCGGCCTGATGGTGGCGGTGACTCGCATCGCCGCCGCGCACGCATCGACGATGCCGGCCGCCGCGGCATCGAAGCGATAAGGCGCCACCATCAGCAGCGAACGCTCAGCCAGGGCGCGTCGCCTGCGCTCGTCGGACAGCAGCAACGCAGCCGCCTCCGTCCATGCGTCGAGATCGAGCGCCCGCACATAGCCATTGCTGCCATCGACCACCAGCTCGTCGGCCACGCCCGCATGCGGTGACACGATCACCGGCAGCCCGGCCGCACACGCTTCATTGGCGACCACGCCCCAGACATCAGCTTCGGTCGGAAACAGGAATACCTTGGCCGACTGGTACAGCGCCGGCAATTCGGCCTGCGTCGCAAACCCATGAAATCCGGTATCGACCGCGTCTGCACACGCAGCGGCCTGCGCATGCAAGGCAGCGTTCAGGCTGCCCGAGCCGACGAACAGCAGACGTACCCTGCGCCGCAATCGATGCGCGACCTGCACTGCCACGTCGAGCGCAAACTGCGGCCGCTTGGCCGGCTCCAGCCGTCCACAGAACAGCAGATCCCACGGGCGCGGCAGCTCGGGGGAGGGTGGACGAAAGCGTTCATTCGCGATGCACAGGCACGACTGAAAGCAGGCCGCGCGTGGCACGCCATAGCTCTGGTACAGCGCCAGCCCGCCACGACTGGCAGCGATGGCGGCGCGTGCACGGCCATAGGTCCAGCGTCGCAAGCGGCGGTGCAGGTCACCCAGCCCTTGTTCCGACTGCAGCGTGCCATCCGTCATGGGCAGGTAAGGGCGGCGGCGCAGCGCGCACCAGGCCATCGCATACAGATGCGTCGGGTTGAAGCCATTGCCGATCACCAGGTCCGGTTGCAGCCGTGTCAGCGCCAGCAGCACGTCGGGGTTGTGGTGGATGTAGCGACCCTCAACGGTGCGGATGCGCTCATGCAGGAACTGGTGCTCGAACGCGATCGCAGGCAAGTCCCATTCGCGGTTTGGCTCGCGCCGGCAGCAAAAGATCACATGCAGGCGCAAGCCGGCCTGGCGCGCGACACGGTTGAACACCGGTATCCGGTACGGCGGCGGTTCATTGACGACCATGGCCAGCGTCGTCATAGGCCGGGATAGTCCTGATAGTCATAGGCGAGGGAGGGCGGATCGGGCAGGGGAGAGGCCGCGATTACTTGCTGGTAGATATGCATCAGCTGTGCGTAATTACGCTCGGGCGTGTAATTCGCGAGGTAGCTTTCCCATGCAGCGCGGCCCATCGCGCGCATCTGCTCGGGATGGGTTTCCGCATACCGAATCGCTTGCGCGAGCGCGCTCGCATTGCCCGGTTCCACCAGCAGGCCAGTCTTGCCATGCACGATCAGCTCCAGCAAGCCGCCCTGCCGGCTCGCGATCACCGGTGTGCCCGCCGCAAAGGCTTCCACCGCGACCAAGCCGAAACTCTCGACACCGGTGCTGGGCATCACCAGATAGGCGGCCGCGTGCATGCGCCGCGCCAGCACCTCGGGCGTCTGAAAGCCCCGGAAATCGAGGCCGGGCGACTGCATCACCATCGATTGCAACGGCCCCTTGCCGTACACCGCAATGCGCTGACCCGGCAACTGCTGCAAGGCCTGCGCAAGCACATCGAGTCCTTTTTCTTCCGCGAGCCGGCCAATGAAAACACCCCCCGACCGCTGCTCCCAGTCCGGTGTGCGATGGGCGACGACGAAGTTGGGCTTGATCACCAGCTTGTCCATCGGCAGCCCGCCTTCGGTAAAAATGTCGCGACACATCTGGTTCAGCGCAATGAAGCGCGTGACATCGCGCTGCCAGGTGCGGCGCAGCCGGTGCATCACCAGCATCGCCGCCACGGTCGAGGTCTGCATGAAGGATTGCCGGTAGCAGCGATGCAGCACGCCGGGCCAGGGCAGGCGGCCGACGCAATCGGTACAGCTGCGGCCGCGCCGCACCAGCATCGCCTGCGGGCACACCAGCCGGAAGTTGTGCAGGGTCTGGATCACCGGCAGCCGGTGCCGGCGCGCGCCCGCATGCAGCGACGGCGAAATCAGCGGGAAGGTGTTGTGTGCATGGACGAGGTCGGGCGCAAAGCCATCGACCAGGTGCGCCAGGTCGTCCAGTGTGCGGCGCGACCACAAGGTCGACAGCGCTGCCGACGGCGGGCTCATCGCGGCCAATTCCGCATTGTCGCGCCGGTATACCTCGACCTCATGTCCGTGCTGCCGCAGCAGCGAGACCTCGGCATCGACCACGGTGTCCTCGCCACCGCGGTAGTGATACTGGTTATGGGCCACGAGGATGCGCATCGCCGTCATGCTAAAGACGCGTTGCAAATCAGCGGTGAGGGCGCTCAAGCGCATCGGCTATGATCTGCCGACAAGCACAAGTTCGCGCGATATCGCGCGCCGCAGCAGCGCCAAAAACAGCGACATCATCGACAGTATCAACAGCATCAACTCATCAACAGCATCAACAACACCAATCACACGATCACGGGAGACAGGTATGGCAGGCATTGATTTATCCGGCAAGCGCGTGCTGCTGACGCAGGCATCGGATTTCATGGGGCCGGTGCTGAGCGAGGTGTTCAGCGAGCTCGGCGCGGCGCTGATTGCCGACCATGGCCCGCTGGATGACCCGGCGCGACCGGCGCAGCTGGTGGCCGAGGCGGGCCACATCGATATCCTGATTGCGCACCTCGCGGTGCCAGCCACGCGCAAGCCGGCGGTCGACGGCAGCGACGATGACTGGCGCCATGCGTTTGCGCACATGGTGGATCCGCTGCCACGGCTGGTGCGTGCGGTGCTGCCGCAAATGATCGCGCGCGGGCAGGGCAAGATACTGCTGATGGGCAGCGCATCAGCGTTGCGCGGCATGAAGCGTGCATCGACCTACAGCGCAGCGCGTGGCGCGCAGCTGGCCTACATACAGTCGGTCGGGGTCGAGGTCGCGCCGAACAAGGTGCAGGTGAATGCGATCGCGCAGAACTTCGTCGAGAACCCCACGTATTTCCCGCCCGAGGTGCAGGCCGATCCGGCGTTCAAGGAAAGACTGAAATGGGAAGTGCCGCTGGGCCGGCTGGTCGGCGCGCGCGAAGACGCGATGTTTGCCGCCTATCTCTGCAGCGCGCATGCAGACTGTTTCGTGGGACAAGTGTTTCCGGTGTGCGGCGGCTGGGTGCCGCGCTAACAGGCGCGCTCTGCAGCAGCTATTCCTGCCGCTTCTGCATCGCCTGCCGTATCCCGTTGCGCGTGGCCAGCGCCTGTGACTGCCACTGGTCGCCCTGCGCGACGGCACGCTCTGCCACCGCCAGCGCTTCCTCCAGCCGCCCGAGATCCTGCAACACGGTCGCCAGATTGTTCAGTGCGGCAGTGTGATCCGGGCGCAGCGCGGTCACCGCGCGAAATGCAGACTCGGCGATGGCCAGCTGTCCGGCGTTGTACGCATTAATGCCCAGCCCCATGCGGAACAGCGAGCTGTCCGGCCAGCGCTGACTGGCCGCTTCGTAGTAGCGCACCATCACTGCCGGCTCTGCGTGTTTTTCGAGCGCGGCGAGATTTTTTTCCAGCGCGCGCGGCTCCGCCTGCAACGGTAACTGACCGGGTGGCAGCACCACCATCGCCCAGTTGCCCGAGCGCTTCCAGGTATGGCCGAAAGTCCGGAAATTCATCGTCTCGCGTGCCACCGGGCCCGAGCGCAGGATGATTTGCCGCGACGGCAAGTCGTAGCCGATCGCCACCGCATAGTGCCAGCGCGATGCAAACGACAAACCGAGGTTCTGCAGCACGATCACGGGCCGGCCAGCGGCCAGCTCCTGCAGCAATGCATCCAGATCCGGGGGAATGGTTTGCGCGAGTGCGCCGCGACGGCGGGCGGCGACCAGCATTTCAGTCTGCAACGAGCCTTCGCGGTCGGGCAGGAATACCAGCTTTTCCAGCTCCTTCGGGCTGGCCGGAGAACCGGCTGCACCCAGTGCCATCGCCAGCGACGCCGGTCCGCACTGGAATTGCTCCTGCGGGAAAAACGGCGTATCGGCCAGTTCGATCCGTGCCGGTAAAGCCGGTAAAGCAGTCGTTACGGCCGGTTCGGTGGACGGCCCCAGACTGGCGCAGCCGCCCAGCAACGCGGCGGCCAGTACGACGACCCGAGGCAGGCTAGCGTTGCGCACGCGTGAACGGGTAAACCTTGGTAAAGCCGAGGATGTCGGTCACCAGCAGCAACACGAACACGAACACCAGCGCGCCCAGCACATCACCGCCAGCCGGCAGGCTGTCCAGGCGTTGGTCGAGCGCGGCCAGTTCCTCATCGGTCAGCGCCGCCACGCGGTCACGGGCGGCGGTGGGATCGACGCCGAGCTTTTCCATCTGCCGGACCAGCTCCGGCCGGCTCAGCGCCTGCAGCACCCGGGTCTCGGTCGCGTCGCGGTGCTCGGCCTGAACCAGGGCTTCGGAGCTTATCATCGCGGCACTGGCCGGTGCGGTCAGCGCGGTCCAGTGAAAAATAAAAACTAGCGTATAAACAAGGTATTGGCGCATTTTATTCATTTCAATCCTCACGAGTTTTTGGTGACCTGAGCCGGCCGGGTTCCCGCTGTAGTGCATGCCTGCTGTATCAGACCGCCGATCACAGGCAGTTTTTCAGCTTTGCGCGGAGGTCTTTTGATCTGGCATAAATTTTCAATAAAACAACGAAGGGATGGCTTAACGTTTGGGCATGATTCTTATCCTTTATACGCATAATTTGTATTATGTAAAACTATGTGTGTGATTGAGGTAGCCATTTCGGCAACCCTGCAAGACTGCACTTCTGCGAGTGGTTTGCTGCGGCAATCCCGGCTCATTTGCGTAAACGTCCTTCGGTAATCGTTTGCTCGACCACCAGCCCGGCAATCATCGACAGCTCGGCCGCAATCAGGTTCAGCACATCATCCGCGGTCAGGATGCCGAACAGGCTGCCGGCCCGGTTGACCACCGGCAGCCGCCGTACCCGTTTGCCGCGCATGATGGCCAATGCCTCGTTCAGGCCGGCGTCTTCCAGCACCGTGGTGACCGGCGTACTCATCAGGTCGGACGCGGTGAACAGCTTGGCGTCGATATCCAGCGCAATGGTCTCGATCAGGATGTCGCGGTCGGTCACGATGCCGATCGGGGTGCGCAGTCCTTCCTGCTGGTTGTCGACCACGATCACGTCGCCGACATGGTGGCGGCGCATCAGGCCCGCGACCTCGGCGATCGGCGCGTCCGGCTCGCAGCAGATGACATTCATGTTGCAGTAATCGCGCACCAGCATGGGCAACCTTTCCGGCATTGACACTGCCTGTCGATTGAAACAAGATCAAAGGACACCGGGCGCCGTCCGGCGGCCCACGCTGTCACGGAGGAAGCGATGTCAGAAGAATTCAGTCTGGAACGGATCGCCAAGTTGGTTTCTGATCTGGAGCAAGAGCTTTCCGGCGCCCCGGCCGACTCCCCGAAAGTCGCGGCACTGCGAACCGAGATCGCGGCACTGAAGCACACGCTGGCGAGCGCGGATGCGGACCCTGCGGAAGCCGGCGCGGGCCCCGAACTGAAAGCGAGGCTGCATGGCACTCACCGCAACCTGGATGATCTGCTCGCCAGCGTCGAGGGCGAGGTTTTGCGCGACACCCGTTATCTGACCGAGCTGGGCCGTATCCTGGGACTGGTCTGACAAAAAAGCCGGCAACTTTCAGCGCCGCGCCCTGTCCTAACCGAGCTTCAAGCAATCCCTGCGTCAATCCGGCGCGCCCTGCCGCAGGCCGCGGCCTTTTCCGACGCCTCTCATGCCCAAGCTCTCCCTGAATTCGCTCGTCCAGACCTTGCGCAATACCCGTTTGCGCAATGCCTTGTTTTCGCTGTTGCTGCTGTCAGCCATCATCATTTCTTTCGAAAGCGCACCCAAGCTGTTGCACAGCTCGCCCGTCGTTTACAGCCAGGATGTATCGCTGGTCACTGCCCTGCCCGCGCAACGCGACCGGCTTGAGTATTTGCTGATTGCGCAGCCCTCTTCCGAATCACCGCGCTATGTGATCAAGTTCAAGGATCAGTCCAAGCTGCTGTCGGTGAAGGTACCCAACAGCACGCATGTGAACCTCGAGCGCGAGGTGCTGCTGAAGAACGGCATTCCGTACGCAATTGCGCAGCCGCACTGGCTGGCAGACAACCAGCAGGTGCTGCGGGACGAAGAGGCATCGGGTGGCTTCTTTGCATCGGCCGGCGGCTTCCTGGCGCGCAATGCAATCGGCTTGCTGTTGCTGGTGCTGATGGTGATCGCGCTGAAGAAAAGCATGCCGGGACTGGGCTCGTCGGTGTCCGTGACCCGCCCGGACAAGCTGAAAGGCAGCATGGATGACCTGATCGGCATGGAAGACATCAAGCGCGAGGTCGCGCACCTGGAGTCGATGATCCGCAATCGCGAGCTGTACAAATCGCACAATATCGACAAGCCGTTCAACGTAATGCTGACCGGCCCCGCCGGCACCGGCAAGACCAAGCTGGCGGGTTATCTGGCCAAGCAGCTCGGCATACCGCTGATCCAGGCATCGGGCTCGGGCCTGGAGTCCGGCCTGGTCGGTGGCGGCTCGAAGACCCTGAACAGTATCTACAAGAAAGCCTGCGATCAGGGTCGTTGCCTGATCTTCCTCGACGAGGCGCAATCGCTGTTCATGCCGCGCGGCCGTGGCGAACGCAAATGGGATGACGACACCGCCAATACCCTGCTCGGCCTGCTGGACGGCATCAAGAGCGATGACGGCAACGGCGTGATCTGGGTGGTGGCGTCCAACTTCGACGACGCCAACAGCGAGATGGATGAGGCGATGCTGCGTCGCTTCGCAGTAAAGATCAATTTCCGTCTGCCGAACAAGGCCGAGCGCCGCGAGCTATTGCGGGTGTTCCTGAAGCGCAAGGACGAGAAAGTGGTCGCCTGGGAGCGACTGAACCTTGATTACGTGGCCGAGATCACCGCCAATCTGTCCCCTGCCCTGCTGGAAACCGTGGTCGACCGCGCGAGCATGATCGCGATCGAAGAAAAAACGGTCATCGATACCGAACTGCTGTTCCGTGCGTTCGAGCGCAGCGCCATCGGCCTGACCGACCGCGCGGCCAGTGCCGAGAAAGACCGCCAGCGCGAACGGGTGGCACTGCATGAACTGGGCCACTTCTTCATGCAGGTCGATCCGCTGCTGCAGCAAGGCCTGCCGCTGGACGCGGTGAAGGCGCAATCGCCGCTGCTGAAGATCAGCACCGAATCGGTGTCGAAGCTGGGCGCGCTCGGCTATGTACTGTCGACGACGCCGGATGCGGGGCTGCAGACGCTGGAAGAGCTGGAGCAGGACGTGATGCAGCTGTATGGCGGCGTCGCGGCCGAGGAATTGTTCTATGGCGCGCGCGGCATCTCGGTCGGCAGCCAGAACGATATCCAGAAAGCGACCGCGCGGCTGGACCTGATGGTGAACCAGCTGTCGATGTACTCGCGCTCGAAGCTGGATTACCGGCAGTTCAAGCGCGACGGTGCGCGCGAAGACGCAGTGCGCGAAGTCGAGCAGAAATCCGATGAGCTGTACTCGCGCACGCTGGATACGGTCGCGAGCTACCGGCCATGGATGAACCGGCTGAAGGATACGCTGATGGAGCGTTATGTACTGTCGAAGGATGAAGTCTTCGAGCTGATCGGTGAACTGCAGCAGTCAGCGCCCTTGCATGGGCGGCCGAGATTTAGCTGAGCAGGTGCGTCGGCTCCAGCACGTCGGGCAGGCGCATTTCGCCCTGTACCAGCAGCTTTTCCACGGTCTGCTGGACTTTCATCTTCAGCTGCAGATAGGCATCGACCTGATTCATGGAATTGTCCTGGTCGCGGCACAGCATGTACAGCGCCGCATCGGATACGGGGCAGCGATAGATCCGGTCATCGATGTTCAGGGTAAAGGTCGTATTGTCGCGGGTACGGATTGCCGGTTCGCTCATGCTGCTGTCCCTCCTTGTCGAGCAGGTTGCACCAGGCAGCTTGTGTCAATTCATCGCAGTTTTCCTTGAGTTTTCGCATCCATCGGGAAGCCACGTTTGCGCAATCGCATGAACCTGGCCATTTCCGGCGCGCGCCTTTGAAAGACCCGCCAGAGCGGCCAAGGTTCATGCATATTCAGCATCAGGCTGTCGGGTTCGACGGCTGGCCACTGGTGGTTGTCGGTGTCGCCGTGTCATCCGCAAGATGAGCGCCGCTGATACCGCTGTCGCTGTTGCTACTGTTACTGCTGCTACTGTTACCGCTGGTCGCGCTGGTGACGGTGTCCGTGTCAACCCTTATCCCGGACAAAGCATCACTTGCGGTGCGAGTCGTCGCAGTGACGGTCGCGCTGGTCGTGGTTGTGGTGGTGGTCGTGAATGCGCTGGTCGTCGTTGTGGTCACGGTCGGCAGCTCGTCACTGTCGTCCAGCGCTGTCGCACGACGGGGTGAGATCGGCATGAAATCAGCGTCGTCGTTGCCGTCGCGCTGATCCAGCAGGGACATGACGAGCATTTCAAGATCGTCGGCATCGAAATCCTGCAAGTCCGTATGGGCCTTCTCGATCGCGAGGTTTTCGTCGACTTCACGTTTGGCATCGTCCAGCGCACTCCAGTCCTGCGCCTCCAGTGCACGGGCTGTTTCAGCGGCTTTCTGCATCGCGCGGAAGTTACGCGCCTGCTCGACGGTGCGCAGCGTGCGCGGGCTGATCGGCTCGGTGTCGGCGCTGCGCGTACGGACATGGCGCACCGTCGGCTTGCTCTGCAACTGACGGATGCGGGCATCGATTTTTTCACGTTGCAGTTTTTCTTCGGCTTTCTGTCGCAGCGCCAGGGGCGAGCTGGCAAAGGACTTGCTGAACAAGGCGTCGCTGAGCCGCTGCGCACCGTTGACCAGGCCCTTCATCAGCAAGGTCAGGAACCACATTTCGGATTGCGTCGGCTTCGTTGCAGCAAGTGACGACAACATGGGCTGCAGCAGCCGGGTCACGAGCAGGTCGGTCAGCAACGCGAGGCGCGCCGAACGAATCTGGTCGGTGCTGAAGCGGGTCTTGCCATCGCCATCGAGCAGCTTTGCGTGCAGCCGTTGATCGCAGACGATCAGCAGCCGGATCAGTTTGGCAGGCAAGGGCGAGCTGTCCACCGTGGGCGGGAAACCGAGCAAGGTACGCACGATGACCTCGGCCAGCCCTTGCATGCGCATCATTTCGGCCTGCTTCACATCGGGAGAGATATCACCGACAGCTACCGCGCGGCCTGCGGCGGCACGCTTCGTTTCTTCAAAGCGGAAATTACTGTACAAGGTCTTGGCCGCGCCCCACGCGATGGTGCCTCGGAAGTCCGTCGCAAGGAAGCGCTGCAGCAGCCTGCTGAACGGGATAGTGGGGGTTTCGAGGCCCTGAGCCAGTGCCTGAAATTCCGGCGGCAGGCGGTCAATGTAGAACGCGGAATCGACCCGGCCCAGCACTTTCAGATTGGCGGCAGACAGGTCACCGCTGAGCAAATCATTGACCAGCAGGTCAGCCAGCTTCGTTAACTTGTTTTCCAGCTCGGCTTTCTTCAACTGGCTCATCGGCACGCGGGTACGGACGATCTGCAGTGTTGGTGCGGAATGTGCCTGCAACACCGGTGTGCTTGCCGGCTCGCTGTGGCTGTGCAGGCTGCCGGTAGGTCGCGTGCGATGCGTGGAATCTGCCTGATTGCCGGAAGTATTGCTGGCGACAGAGGTCGTCGGCTGCGACTGCGCGAGTTTGCGTGGCGACACCAGCACATCAGCGCTGGATGAGGTGCTGCGCAAGCGCAGCATCGGTACCGGTACTGGTCGGGGGCTGAGCGGAACCTTGGTCCGCTTCGAACGCCCGGTCGGGCTGTCATCCTTCGGTGGCGATGAGCGTGCGACTGCACCGCTCGCCGAGTTGCTGCTGGCACTGACTGTCTGATGGCCTGTCGATGTCGCTTGTGCTGTACCGCTCGCCTGTACAGACGGGGCTGGCGTGGTCGTTGTGGTCGTTGTGGTTTGGGTTAATGGCGATGCTGAAGTGCTGGTTGTATTCGCCGTGGTAGCTGTGGTAGCTGTGGTGGTGACGTTGGCTGTTTGCTGATTCGTGGCATGGATGGTTGCACTGCGCGGACTGATACCTGGCAAGGACATGGGAACTCCGTTAATGGAAAGTGACTGGCGACGCTGTGGGTAACGCGACAGTGACAGCAGTTCGAACGGCATTGCTTGAAGACGTTGGCTCAGCAAAAATCCCTGCTGGCCGTCGTCAGTGATCCGAGCAAAGGACTGAGATCAAGTAGCCGTTTAGCGATCAAATGCTGCACATTGTTTTCTGTCTGCCAGATGCCATACACGCCGAGCAGTGATGCTTGCAGCAGTTCGCGCCGCTGCTGCTCGACCAGCGCGGGCCAGATGATCACGTTGATGACGCCGCTCTCATCTTCGAGCGTGACGAACATCGTGCCCTTCGCGGTCGCGGGTCGCTGGCGCACAGTGACAATGCCGCAGGCGCGTGCGAACTGTCCTTGCGCGAACGTGCTCAGTGTCGAGGCTGGAAGAAAACGCCGCGCGTGCAAATGCTTGCGCAGCAGCGCCAGTGGATGACGTCCGAGTGTCAAACCTAACGATCGATAATCGGCAATGATTTGTTCTGCTTCCGAGGCCGCAGGTAGTCGTATCTCGGTCGCGTCATGGTCAGCTGCCTTCAGCAAGCCCTTGCCCGGCACGGCTTCGACCGCATGCCACAAGGCTTCACGACGGTGACCCGCAAGCGACACCAGCGCATTCGCTGCCGCCAGCGCCTGCAGGTCGCCGGCATCAAGTTGCGCGCGCAAGGCCAGGTCCTGCAGGCTGGCGAAGGGGCGCACTGCCCTCGCCTCTTCGATGCGCCAGCCCGCTTGCTGTGACAGGCCGCTGACCTGGTTCATGCCCAGCCGTACCGCCGGTGCTTTGCCGGGCATGGGTTCGAGCGTCGCTTCCCAGTCGCTGATGCTCACATCGACCGGTCGTACCTGCACACCATGGCGCTGCGCATCCTGCACCAGTTGCGACGGCGAATAAAAACCCATCGGCTGGCTGTTCAGCAGCGCGGCCAGCAGTGCGGCCGGATGATGGCACTTCAGCCACGCACTCGCATACGCGAGCAACGCAAAGCTGGCTGCATGGCTTTCGGGAAAACCGTATTCGGCGAAGCCTTCGATCTGGCTGAACAGTGCTTCGGCAAACTCGCGCTGGTAACCGCGCTCGAGCATGCCGCCGATCAGCTTGTCATGAAATTTTTCAAGACCACCCTTACGCTTCCAGGCCGCCATTGCGCGCCGCAGCTGATCGGCCTCGCCGGCGGTGAAACCGGCGGCCAGCATCGCCAGCTGCATCACCTGTTCCTGAAAAATCGGCACGCCCAGTGTCCTCGACAGCGCGGTCTCCAGGTCCTGGCTCGGGTACGTGACCGGCTCCAGTCCTTGCCGCCGGCGCAGATAGGGATGGATCATGCCGCCCTGTATCGGGCCGGGGCGAATGATCGCAAGCTCGATCACCAGGTCATAGAAGGTGCGCGGCTTCAGCCGTGGCAGAATGCTCATCTGCGCGCGGCTCTCGATCTGGAATACGCCGACCGTGTCGGCGCGGCCGATCATGTCGTAGGTCGCCTTGTCCTCGGCAGGTATGTCGGACAGCTCGAACGGTTCGCCCTGCAGCTGGCCGATGAATTCCAATGCGCGCCGCATTGCCGACAGCATGCCGAGCGCAAGGATGTCGACCTTCAGCAGGCCCAGCGCATCGAGGTCATCCTTGTCCCATTGCACGACGCTGCGGCCATCCATCGCAGCTTTTTCGATCGGCACCAGTCGTGACAGCTTGTCGCGCGCAATCACGAAGCCGCCCGGATGCTGTGACAAATGGCGCGGAAAGCCCATCAGTTCGCCGGCCAGCTGCAGCCATTGCTGCGCCATCAGCGAGTCCGGGTCCATGCCGCAATCGACGAAGCGCTGCGCGAGTTGTTCGCGGCTGTCCCACCAGCGATGTGACTTCGCGAGCCGGTCCACGATCTGCATATCGATACCGAGCGCCTTGCCGGTCTCGCGGATCGCGCTCTTCGGACGATAGGTGATGACGACGCCGGTCAGCGCGGCACGATGACGGCCATACTTCTCGTAGATGTACTGGATCACTTCTTCGCGCCGCTGGTGCTCGAAATCGACATCGATGTCCGGTGGTTCATTGCGTTCCTTCGAGATGAAGCGCTCGAACAGCAGGTTGCCGCGCGCCGGATCAACCTCGGTGATGCCAAGGCAATAGCAGACCGACGAATTCGCCGCCGAGCCGCGCCCCTGGCACAGGATGTGGCGGCTGCGTGCAAAACGCACGATGTCGTACACGGTCAGGAAATAAGGCTCGTAGGCCATGTCCGTGATCAGCGTCAGTTCATGCTCGATCTGTTGCTGCACATTGGCCGGTATGCCGGACGGGAAGCGCCGGTGCGCGCCCATCCAGGTCTGTTCACGCAAATAACTGGCGGCGGTGTGACCTGCCGGTACCAGCTCATCCGGATATTCATAGCGCAGCTGGTCAAGCGAGAAACTGCATTGCTGCGCAATGGTCAGCGTCTCGGCCAGCGTGTCCGGCGGATACAGGTTCGCGAGACGCAGCCGTGAGCGCAAATGCTGCTCGGCATTCGCGAACAAGCGCCGACCACAGGCAGCGACCGGTTCGCCCAGTCGTATCGCGGTCAGCACATCCTGCAGTCGCTTGCGTGAACGCAGATGCATGCAGACATCGCCGGTTGCCACCACTTTCAGCCCGTGCAAGGCCGCTGCCTGCAGCACGCTGGCCTTGTGCGCTTCATCCTGCCCGCGATACAGCAGCGTCAGAGCCAGCCGCGCACGCGCGCCAAAGCTGGCGCGCAGCCAGCGCGCCTGTCGCTGCAGAATGTCGGGGGCGATGCCATAGTCCGGCGCCAGCAGCAGCACGCAATCCGGCAAGCCGCGCAAATGCGTCAGGCCGGCCGGTGGGTGTGTGAAGTCCCGTGCATCGATGCGATAGCTCCCTTTCTGTGCACGACTGCGCGCCAGCGTAATCAGTTCGCACAGATTGCCGTAACCGTCGCGATTCAGCGCCAGTGCAATCAGTTGAAAATTGCCGATATCGGCGTCGCTATCGTTGGCGTCGCTGTCTTTGGCGTCGCCATCGCTACGCTGCGCGCAAACCGATGCGGGTTCTACACGGGATGGCGAGCTTGGGCCTGGCCTGCTTGAGCCTGGCCTTGATGCGCTCCTGTCGCCGTCACGGCATTGCACCCGAAACTGTGCGCCGACGATCAGCTGCAGCCCCTGCCGCTTTGCCTCGCCATGCGCGCGCACCACGCCGGCGACCGAGCATTCATCTGTGATCGCCAGCGCGCGGTAGCCCAGCTCGGCCGCGCGCGCCACCAGTTGCTCCGGATGCGAGGCGCCGCGCAGAAAACTGAAGTTCGATGCGCACTGCAGCTCCGCATAGCCGGGCAGCGTGCCGCGCGTGGCAGCAGGCGCTGTCGGAGGCACGGCAGATGGGGGCGGGAATGACATGGCGGCCGGAATGCGCGGGAACGGCTGTCACGCAAACAAGCCGTGCAGGAACCAGCGCGCGCTGCCCGCATCCCGTTCACGATAGATCCAGTAACAAGCTCCCTCCTCTCCCTGCGCAATGAAGTAATCGCGCAAGGCCAGCGCGCCATCCCACCAGCCGGATTCGATGCGTTCGGGCCCGCTCAACAGTCGCAGCGGCGAGCCGTAGAAAGGACGATGCGCGCGCAAGGCCAGCGGCAACGGCTGTTCGAGCAGCCAGAAAGGCCGCGCGGCCAGCAATGATGCATCTGATGCCGTGTCCTGCGTCGCGTTGTCACCGGCATGCGCCACATGCTGCCAGCGGTTCGCGGCTTCCGGCCGGTGGTCTGCCTGTGGCGACGCCAGCTGCACCGCTTCCGCACCCAATCGCGACACCAGCAATTCCAGCAAGCGCCGGTAGTCCTCGGGCGTACCGCCCGGCTCCGGAAACAGCTGCGCAGTCGGCGGCGCCCACGGTGACAGTTCACGTGCATCGAGCCGCAACGCAATCACCGGCGCCGGCAATTGCAGGCGGCTGAAACGCTCCTTCACCAGACGCAGCAGGTGCGCTTCCTGCCACGCGGGTTCGGCCAGCGCAATCTCGAGCAGGGTGGGCTCGCGCCGCGCTCGGCCGCGTTCATGCTCGAACGAAAACAGCACGCGTGCCACGGCCTGCTGCCGCGCGACCAGCCAGCCCGCCATCTGCACCAGCAGCCGCTGCGCCCCCGACAGCAGCAGCGCTGTCTGTTCAACGCGGCAAGGCAAGTCGATGCCGGCAGAAAAATGTTCCGGTGCCTGCAACCAGTCGAATAATTCCTGTGCATCGCCATAGGCGCGGTCCAGTTGCGCCAGCAGCTGCGGGGCGGTGCGGCGCTGCAATCCGGCGCGCGGCAGCCGGCGCACATCGCCCAGCGTGCGGCAACCTATGCCCTCCAGCCAGTCTGCATGCGGCGCGGTTGCCGGCAGGCACGCAAAAGGCGTGCGATCGAGTTCACGCTGCAGGCTGGCGAGCTTCACCACGCGCGTGCGCGCCGCCGTGGCGACGCGTTGCGGTGCATGCAGGCGCCGGTGCGCGAGCAGCCAGGCGCCGTGCGCAGTCGGCGCCATCGCCAGCCGCACCGAAAAGCCGAGCGCATGCACGCTGTCGCGCACGCGGCGGCACAGCGCACGCCGGCCACGAAAGGCCGACAGGCTGGCCGTCACATCCATCAGCAGCGTTGTTTCGTCACTGTGCTGCGAGCAGGCAAGCTCCGGTGTGTACTGCAGCAGCGCGAGCGCCACCGCCGCGATTGCATCACGTTCGCGCTGCACGTCGCGCTGCTGCAGGATCACGTCCGGTGCGATCGCCTGCACGCCCTGTGCGCGCATGCGCAGCCGCACGCCTTGCGCTGCCGCCGGCGGGCTCATCGTCACCACCTCGCCATCGTCGATGATGGCCAGCGGCAGCGGCTCACACCAGCGCGGACGCAGCGACTGCAGCGGCAGCAGTGGCAGGTAGACGGCGATCCAGCAGCGCATCGCTTGCCTCGTCATGGCGTGAGCCGGCAAACAAGCCGGCGAACGGGTCACCCCGGCGCAGCGGCCAGCGCAACTGCAAGGGCGCTGCGCATGGCGGACCGCGGCGCTTGATCAGATCGACCTGCACGCCGCCCGGCAAAGGACGCAACGCCAGTCGCAGTGGCGCCGGCGAAGGATCATCGGCAAACGACAAGGGGCGCAGCAGCCAGCACAGCATGTCCGATGCCTGCGCTGCCAGTTGCAGCCGGCGCAGTGCGTCGATGCGCAGCGTGCCCTGCCAGATCAGCAGCGCACCGCAACTGCCATTGCGCAGCACTTGTTCGGCGCTCCACAACAGGTCGGCATGGCGTTGCGCGCGTATCCACAGCAGCTGCTCGGGCGGCAGCCCCCACGCCTGCCAGGCGGCGATCTGTGGCAGATGCGGTGGTTGCAATAGCGCGATGCGCTGACCGGACAGCGATTGCAATGCAGGACGCAGCAAACGCATTTCGCCGATGCCGCTTTGCTGTAGGAGCAGCTCGATCAACGTACGGCGCGGCCAGCCATGATTGGGCAACTCGGCATCGAGTACCGGATAAGCGCTGGGCGTCACGGCAAGCGGTGCCGACGCCATCTGCCCGGCACGCCAGACAGCGCCCGACAAGCCGGAAGGCAGCGACGACAAGGCCGCCGGTACCGCAGATGCGGTGACAGGCAAGGTGTTCATATTGTTTGACGGGGATGCGTACTATCAGGATTAATACTGTACAAATATACAGTATAAGTGAACCTGTGCAACGGCAAAAAACAAAAGTCTTCTGCCCGCACAGATGCGGAACCGGTGGATCGGCATGGCGCCGATCAGTGCCGCAAACGCGGATGACGGAGGGTTGCCGGGAAAAGAAAAATCCATGCAAAAGCATGGATTTTCAATGACTTGCGAAACTTATGTGATCAACATTCACGCATGCAGATGAAAGCCGCCGCCCTCCAGGCCCGGCAACGGCGCACCGGCCACCTCACCCGCCTCGGCCTTCGCAACATACGCCTGCCAGCTCGATGACAATTTCTGGAAGCGGCCGATGGCCGCCTGCAAATCGAGCAGCGTCAGGTCCTGCAGGCACAGCTCCCAATTGATTACCAGGGAGCCCTTGGGGCCGGCCAGACCGATCTTCACGCCGCCACTGTCGCGCCACAACAGGTTGTAGCTGAGCAGTGCTTCATACACTTGTCGCTCGGCTGTTTCCGGCGCCGTGCCCAGTTCGGCTGACAGCACCAGTCGTGGCGGATCTTCCGCCGGTTCGATGACGACGATGCTGTCGTCGGCAAACTGTATCGCCCAGCTCGGCTCGTCGGTCTGCACCAGCGCATCGATATCGGGTGTCGCCGGGCCGAGTTCCTGCATCAGTTGCTGTATCTGTTCAATGGTGGTGGCCATGCAGCGCTCCTCACGGACGGGCCGACATCATCGCGATGTCAGGGTTGATGCCTTGAATGTAGAGCACGGCTTTCGCATACGCGGCATCGCGTGCCTGCAAGCCGCCTTGCAGGCGGCCCGCCTTCAACGCGTCGCCATACTTGATCTGGAGCTTGCCGGCGTCTGCACTGCCCTGCGTGCCCTGCGCACCCACGCTTGCCTGGCTACCAGCCACCTGAGCGGCCCCGTCGGCCGCTGCCGCCCCGCTCGCCGCGCCGCTTGCTGATGCACTTGCCGCGCCCGTTGCTACCCCACCCCGGAAGGTATTGATGCTGTTTGGTCCCATCGTGATATCCCCTTGTGACTCGTGTTACCGCTTGTACCCTCTTGCGCTCTACGCTCTGCGCGCTGTTGCGTTCTCTTGCGCTCTGTTGCGCCTTCCCTGCCGTATCGCCTGATACCGACGCGTCAGCCCGTCAGCGCTCAGCTCATGCGCCGAGATGCAGCATGTCCATTGGCCCCGGCGCACCGGGCACCGGGTTTTCGCTTTCGCCGGTCACGTACACACTCCAGACCTGCGCAATGCTGACGAAATTCGTCAGCACCACCTGCAGGTCATGCAGGGTCAGGTTGGCGACAAACATTTCATACAGCAGCACCAGTTCGCCCCCCGGTCCGGACAGCGCCATCTTCACGCCACCGGTGTCCTTCCACAGCAGGTTGTAGCAAAGCAGGGTTTCGTACACCGACAGCTGCATCGCATCCGACGGGGTGCCGAGCATGGCGGTCAGTACCACCCGATCGGGCTGGGTCGCCCATTCGAGCATCACGATGGACTGGTCGTCGAACTGTATTGCCCAGTTCTTGTCCTCGCTCTGAATGACAGCTTCGATCTCGGGCATGCTGGGCCCGATTTCTTCCATCATGATTTGCATGCGTTCCAGGTTGCTTGCCATGCTGGTTCCCCTATGGAAATTCGATGACCGGCCAAATTTTTCCGATCTGTGAAGGCACGCAACACAAAGTTCCGTTGCCGACATAAATGACCAAGAAAGCATGGGTTTCGTGACAAAAAATCAAGCGCCTGCCGGTTACCCGGTCAGGCGCTTTTCTTTGGCGTAAGAATTGTCAGCCGATGCGCTGCGTCAGTGCAGCTTCACCCGCGGTGTGGTGCGCTGGCGCAACCATTGCGCGAATGCATCGAGTGCCATCCGCAGGAAACCATGCAAGGCCAGCTGATGATGCCGGTACAGCGACAGGTAGAGCAGGCGCGCAAGAAAGCCTTGGATTTTCACCGAGCTGCCCACCAGCCGGCCCATCAGGTTGCCGACGGTTTCGTAATGGCCGAGCGAGATCAGCGAGCCATGATCGCGGTAGGTAAAGGTGGGCAGGCTGCGGCCGGCCAGACGGCGCTTCAGGCTGGCCACCAGCAAGGATGCCTGTTGATGCGCAGCCTGTGCGCGCGGCGGTACCGACTTGCCGGTGGCCGGCCACGGACAGCTTGCGCAATCGCCGAGCGCAAAGATATCGGGATCCGTAATCGATTGCAGCGTCGGTGACACGATCACTTGCCCGATGTGATTGGTCGGCAGCCCGACACGGCCCAGCACCGTCGGCACCTTGATGCCGCCGGCCCATACGGTGAGGTCGCTGGGCAGCGAACGGCCGCTGGCGGTCAGCACCGCGTCCGGCGTGACGCCGGTTACCTTGTCGCCGGTGAGAATCTTCACGCGCAGGTCGCCCAGCAGTTTCGCGGTGGCGTTCGCAATGCGCTCGGGCAGCGGCGGCAGGATACGCGGGCCGGCCTCGACCAGCGTGATCGTGATGTCATCCAGCGGATGAAGCTTGTGCAAGCCATATGCAGCGAACACACGCGCGGTATTGCGCAACTCGGCGGCCAGTTCGACGCCGGTGGCACCGCCGCCGATCACCACCAGGTTCACGCGCTGTCGCTCCTGTCCGCCGGACTCGGCCAGCCGGGTTTGCGAACGCATGCAGGCAGCGAGGATCTTGCGCCGCACCTGCTCGGCCTGCGCGACGGTATCGATCGCCATCGCATGCTCGGCTGCACCCGGCACGCCGAAGTAGTTCGTCACGCTGCCGATCGCCAGCACCAGCGTGTCGTACGGTATGCGGCGCTCGGGCAGGATCTGCTCATGGTCCTGGTCCAGCACTGCGGCCACGGTCAGCGTCTTGTTCACGCGATCGAGGTCCAGCATCTCGCCCTGCTGGAATTCGAAGTGATGCCAGCGCGCCTGCGCGATGTATTCCAGCTGGTGCGCATGCGGGTCCATGCTGCCGGCTGCCACCTCATGCAGCAAGGGCTTCCACAGATGCGTTGCCTCGCGGTCGACCAGGGTCACATGTGCGTGGCCACCCTTGCCGAGCTGGTCGCCCAGGCGCGTGACCAGCTCCAGCCCGCCGGCGCCGCCGCCAACGACGACGATGCGATGCGTGTGACTACCCGGCGCCTGCGTGTGCTGCGGCGTGGTTTCGACCCTGGCTTTCGTGCTGCCTTCCATGCGGCTGTCCCTGTTCCCTGTGATGCTGACTGTGGATGATGAATTGGCTCTGACCTGAAGCGGTATTCAGACAACAAGAATTTTATCTTTCGGCAAGAAACGATGGATGAAATTCCTGCATGTTGACGGCATGCTGCGAACCGCTGGCCGTCCTGCATTGTCCACTTGTCAGTTGTCCGTGAACGCATCAGGGAGCACAAAGCATGACAAGTATCGACAAGGCACGGAGCAGCGGACAGCAGGAAGATTTCATGCAGTCCCTGCTCGCCTTCACGCGCGAGCACACGGCCACGCACTGGTCGGGCACGCTCGCGCAGTTTCTTGAAAATATTTTGCCCAGGGATCCGCACGGGATAGCGCGCAGCTCGCACCAGTACATTTGGGACATGATCCGCTGGACCCGGCGCGAAGATGCCGACGGCCACACACGTACCGCGCTGTTCTGCGACGAGCTGTTCGGGATGGATGAAGCGATCGACCGCGTGGTCGATTACTTCAAGGCGGCCGCTGCCGGTTCCGAAGTCGGGCGCCGCCTGCTGTTGCTGCTCGGCCCGCCGTCCGGCGGCAAATCGACGCTGGTGATCCTGCTCAAGCGCGGACTGGAGGAATACAGCTATACCGATGCCGGCGCGATGTACGGCATCCACGGTTGCCCGGTGCATGAATCCCCGCTGCATCTGGTGCCGCACAGCCTGCGGCCGGGCTTTCGCGATACCTATGGCGTCGATATCAGCGGTGAAATCTGCCCGTTCTGCCGGTCGCGACTGGAACAGCAGTTTCATGGCGACTTCCTGCAGATGCCGATCGAGCGCCTGTTCATCTCCGAGGCCGGTCGCAGCGGCATCGGCACCTATGCGCCGCATGACCCGACCACGGCGGACCTGGCCGATCTGGTCGGCTCGGTCGATCTGTCCAAGGTCGCCGAATTCGGTGACGAAGGCGATCCGCGCGCGTGGTCCTGGTCCGGCGCGGTGTATGCGGCCAGCCGCGGCATGCTGGAGATGATCGAGATCCTGAAGGTGAAACGCGAATTCCTGTACCTGCTGCTGACGCTGACGCAGGAAAAGAATGTGAAAGTATCGCGCTTCCCGCTGATCTATCTGGATGAAACCATCCTTGCGCACACCAACCTCGCCGAGTTCCGCAAGTTCCTGCAGGAGAGCGAGAACGAGGCGCTGCTGGATCGCATGGTCATCATCCAGGTGCCGTACACGCTGAATTTCAATGATGAAGCGCGCATCTACAAGAAACTGATTTCATCGGCTGCACCGGCTTTCCGCTCGGTGCACCTCGACCCGCATGTGCTGCATGCGGCGGCCGTGTTCGCGATCCTGACCCGGCTGCACGAGGCCGAAGAAAAGGACCAGGAACTCGCGAAGAAAGTCCGGCTGCATGCGCATGAAGACGTGGAAGGCGTGAACCGGGCCGAAGCCGAGCGTGCGCGCCAGAAAATGCCGGATGAAGGTCTGGGCGGCGTATCGCCCCGCTTCGTGATCAATGCGCTATCGAACGCGATCATCCAGTCCGATACCCGCAGCCTGACCACGATGGATGTGCTGCTGGCACTGAAAGATGCGATCGACAGCGATGCCCGCATCGAGCCGAAGAAGAAGCGCAAATGGATCGATTACCTGGTACTGGCGCGCAAGCACTTCTACAACCGCTGGGTCAAGGAAGACGTGCACAAGGCGCTGTTCGTGTCCTTCGAGCAGGAAGCACAGGACTTGCTGGATAAATACCTGGACGAGGTCGAAGCGACGCTGGACAACCGGCACATCAATGACCCGATCACGAATGAGGAAAGACGGCCGGATGAGCGCTTTTTACGCTCCGTCGAGGAAAAGATTCATATCTCCGACTCCGGCAAGCAATCCTTCCGGCAGGAAGTGGTCAGAAAGGCGATGGGCGCGTTCAAGCGCGGCGAGAAGTTCACGCTCGACAGCCATGCGCAATTGCATGACGCGGTCCAGCAATACCTGTTCGAGCAGCGTCGGGACGTGCTGCGGCTGGTCAGTTCCAGCGCGCGGCCGGATGAAGAAGCGCGGCAGAAAATCTCGATCGTCGAGCGGCGGCTGGTCGATGAATATGGCTATGACAGCCACAGTGCACGCGAAGCACTGAATTACGTGACCACCCTGCTCGCACAGGAATGATTGCCATGACCATCAGCCACCACCCCGCACGCGCACAGGAGCCGACCGGAACCCCATGAGCGTCCACAGCACGATTTCATCCGGCTCCCCCTGGTACGCATTGTTTTCGCGCGGCGCGCGCGACTGGTTGAGGCATAACGAAAAAATCCGTGACAGCGTGCAGCAGAAGCTGCCCGATCTGGTGGCCGGCGGCGACCTGATCACCGGCCCGACCGAGCGCACCGTGCATGTGCCGGTCAAGGTGCTGGAGCATGCACGTTTCCGCTTGTCCGACCATGCGATCGACAGCGAGCGCCATGCCGGCCAGGGTCAGGGCCAGCCCGGCGACCTGCTGCGCCCGGCACAGCCACGCCCGGGCGACGACGATGGCGACGACGCCGATGGCGGCAATGATGACGGCGGCGTACGCCTGCTGCTGGAGCTGAAGGTCGATGACATCGTCGACTGGTTGTGGGAAGAGCTGAAGCTGCCCGACCTGCAGCCGCGCCGCAAGATGCTGGTACAGGATGAGGAGTTCGTGCGCGAAGGCTGGGACAAGCGCGGCGCACGCGCGCGGCTGGATCGCCGGCGCACCGTAAAGGAAGCGGTGAAGCGGCGCGCGATGCAGACGGACCCGGTGCCGTTCTCGAATGAAGATCTGCGTTTCCGGCAGCTGGTGCAGCGAAGGCGGCCGGCCACCAGCGCCGTCGTGCTGTTTGCGCTCGATGTGTCGGCCAGCATGACCGATGCCGAACGCAAGCTGGCGAAAACCTTCTTCTTTTTCGTGTTGCAGGGCATACGCCGCAAATACGGCAAGGTCGATACGCGCTTCATCGCGCACACCACGCAAGCGTGGGAATTCTCGGAACCGGATTTCTTCCAGGTCACCGGCACCGGCGGCACCGGCGCGTCCAGCGCGTTCGAGCTGGCGCTCGACATCATCACCAGCGACTACGACCCGTCGCATTACAACGGCTACCTGTTCTATGCGTCCGACGGCGAAAACTTCACCGAAGACCGCAGCGCCGCCACGGCCGGCCTTGCCCGGCTGACAGAGCTGCTGAACTACGTCGGCTATGTGGAGACCGTGCCCGGCTCGTCGCGTATCACCGATACCGAAATGAAATCCATCTGCAACCAGCTTGAGCGCAACGGCGCGCAGCTTGGCAGCTGTGTGCTGCACCAGCCGGATGATGTATGGAAGGCGATCCGTCAGTTCTTCATGCAGGAAGCGATGCAGGGCGAGGCCGCATGAGCACGGACGATCCGCAAGCGCTGCGTGGCTACGCCGAACGCATCGAGGCACTGGCGCAGCAGCTTGGCCTCGATTACTACCCGGTCGATTTCGAAATCGTGCCGAACAATTTCATGACCGAGATCTCGGTGTACGGGCTGCCGGTACGCATGCCGCACTGGTCGTTCGGCGTGCGCTACATCCACCAGCTGATACGGCAAGGTATGGGGCATTCGCGCATCTTCGAAGTGATGTTTCCGGGCGACCCCTGCCATGCCTATCTGGTGCGCGACAACTCGGTGGCCGAGAACACGCTGGTGGTCGCGCATGTGATCGGTCATGCCGATTTTGCGAAGAACAACCAGCTGTTCGCGCGCTTCATGCAGATGGCCGGCGGTCACATCCTGGAGCAGGCAGCCGAACGCGCGCATGCGATCGAACTGGCGTTGTCGGAACATGGACAAGACAGGGTCGAAGCCATTCTGGATGCAGCACTGGCGCTGGAGCCGCATGTGGACATCAACCAGCCGCTGCATCGTACGCCCTTCCCGCTGCAGGCACCGGCCGCGTCGGATGCGGGTACCGGCCATGGTCATGATCACGGTCATGGTCATGGTCATGGCAGCGCCGCTGCCGGTTCGCACGGCACCAACACCCATGCCACGCCGGCGACCGATCCGCACCGTCATGCGCAAGGCTTTGCGCAGCGCTATCAGCAACTGCCCGGCGAACACGCACCTGCCGCGCGCAGCGGCCGCCAGCCTCCGCTGCCGATACCGCCACGCCCGGAGCGCGACCTGTTGTGGTTCATTGCACAGTACGCACCCGAGCTCGAAGGCTGGGAGCGCGATATCTTCCTGGCGGTACGCGAAGAATCGTTTTACTTCTACCCGGTGTTCGCCTGCCAGATCATGAACGAAGGCTGGGCCTCCTACTGGCACGCGCGGCTGCTGCGCGAAGCCGATTTCCTGCCCTCCGAGCTGTATCTGGAAGCGGTACGTGCGCATTCGGACGTGGTGCGCCCGTTCGCCGCCGACCATCAGCTTGCGCTGGCGATCAATCCCTACCATCTTGGATTTTCGATCTGGGAAGACCTGATCGAAACACGCGGGCTCGCATTCGCGCGGCAGGTGATGCGGGAGGAAGATGATTTCAGTTTCGTGCGCAACTACCTGACGCTTGCGCTGGCCGACAAGCTCGACCTGTTCGTGTACGAAGCCGACCATGAAGGCGGCATCCGCATCGCCGAGCGCGATATTCATGCGATACGCGAAGCGATACTTGCGCCGCGCTTCAACTACGGCGCGCCGCGCATTGCCGCGAAGGCGATGCATGTCGATGGCAGCCTGGAACTGGTGCACGACCATGAAGGCGATGGCCGCGGGCTGGACCTGAGCCGGGCCGAGCGCGTGCTCGACTACATCACTCGCGTGTGGCGGCGTCCGGTCAGCTTGCAGACCATAGGCGCCAGCGGCAATCCGCGCATCGTGAGCAGCGCGCTCGGCACGGGCAGTTCAAGTCAGTAATCAATGACAACGGTCAGCGGCAGCTGGTAGTGGCCGACGCCTGCATCCTGTCCGGCCGGCACCCGCGCAAACAGGGACACCGTATAGCGCGTCGGCACGACGGGCCGGTCGCTCACGTGGATCACGGTCTGATCATCCAGTGGAATCTGACGGGCGACATCACGATACAGCTGCACGCTCAGCATGCCGGCGTCCGATGCACCCGACGTGCCCGCTTGCAGGTTCGGCAGCAGCAGCCGGCCGGTACCGGCACCGGGCACGCGCACGCTCATGTTCAGCGCCTCGCCGGGCGCTGCAGGAAAGCAGTCGATCGCGATTGACGTCTGTGCGTCCAGCGCTGCCGCATGCAGCGGCTGGTAAGCGCCGATCGTCAGACTGCCGGAACCGAGGGGCATGCAGGTCATCGCCGGCGCAGGCAGCGCCGCCAGCATCATGAGGATCTGCATCGCGCAGGCAAGACCCTGTCGCATCATCAAATGCATCGTGTACCCTGCCCTCATGGTTGCTGCTCCTCGGCGGGTTTCGCGGAGGGTTCGCGGCACAGGAATTCGCCCAGATACGGAATGCTGCCCTTCTCCGGCGCATACGGAATCTCGACTTCGCAGCGTCCCTGCGGCCAGCTGACGATCAAGCGGTTGTACGCCTTCAAGCCGGTCACATACACCAGCCCCTGATGCCCGACCGGCATCGTGTCGGCGGCATTGCCGTCGGCCAGCCGCAGTTCGGCGCCGGCGGGTACCGGTTGGCCATTCGCCAGCCGCAGGTTCAGCGTCGCTGCCGATACGGGCCGCAGCGGCATGTCGACCACGACGCCGCTGCGCCAGGCGGGTACCGGCTCGACCTTCAGCGCGTCGATCTGCACATCCAGCGGCAGGTCCAGCGGCTCGACTGACACCGGGTTCCTGCGATACGGCGCCAGACGCGGCAGCAGCGCCATGCCCTGCGCATCAGTACGGCCGGCCAGCTGGTTATCGACATACACGCGGGCACCGGCAACGCCCGGCACGCGCACCAGCCCGAAGCTGCTGTCCACGCGCCGTACCGCGAACAGGCTGCCTTCCATCAGCACCAGCGAACCGCTGAAGCCTGCGCGCAGCGCTGTATTTCCCTGAAACTCGGCCGCCTCCGCACGCAACAAGCCATGCAGATTGTGCGCAGTGATCGCCGCCTGCTGCGGCGCGTTGACGCCGGCCTGCAGCCGGTAACCCACGCCCTCCCCCGGCGACGGTGCCTGCTGGAACTGGAACACGGTCTGGTCCGCACCTTGCTCGTTGCGCGCGTGCAGCACGCTGGCACTGCGGCCGCCATCGAGCGGGCACACCCAGAACAGGTTCAGCGCGCGGTCGCGTGCCGCGCCACTGACCTCGGTCAGCGTCAGCATCAGGCTGCCCCATGACGATGGACGGGTGCTGAAGCCGATCTGCGCGATCTGCACAGGCTGCTGAGACAACGGCGACAAGCCGCCCGCGATCGAGCCGGAGAGCGAGCCCGAATTCGAGCCGGATGACACGCCCGACAGCGCACCGCTGCCGCCCGCACGCTGTTGCCGCGTCCAGGACAGGCTGATGCTGCCCAGCTCAGGCACACGATAGCCATAGAAGAAGGTGTCCAGCCGCTGCAACTGCAAGGGTGCCGGTACGCCGGTCTGGCGGTAATCGTCGCTCGCCATTTGCTTGCGCAGCGCGAGCGTGTGCCGGCGCGACCGGCGCTCGATGCCCAGCGCTGCCTGCACACCGCTGCCGGCGTCGCCATGGCTGGCACCGATCGCAAGCGATGCCGCACCGACGCCGGGCAAGGCCGCCGATACGCCCGCCAGCACACCGGCATGACCGCCCTGCTGCACACCGGCGCCGCCTTCGATCGTGAGCCGCTCGCTGATGCCGCGACGCCAGCCGCCGGACAGGAACCAGTCGCCATAGGCATCGCTGCGCGTGCCGTAGTTCAGGCGCAGCGCACCGCCCTCGACCGACCAGTCCGTCAGCCCCGGGGCCAGCAGTGCGGTGCTGGCGTAGTAGCGCTGGCTGATCACCTGCTCGCGTCCGGCGACATCGGTCACCTTCAACAGCACTTCACCGTCGCCGGCCAGCAGTGGCGCGGTGGTCACGGAGAACGGTCCCGGCGTCACCGCATTGCGCGACTGCAGCACATTGTTCACATACAGGTCCACCGTCGACGTCAGCGCTGCCTGACCCTGCAGCGTGGGCACCGGCACTGTCACCAGCCCCGGCTGCGTCTGGAAATTGCTGCCGAACTGCAGCCCTGCAAAACGTACCGGCCGCCCGATGCTGGTCGGCGGCCGCGAAATCGCATCACCAACGCGCAGGGTCGTCATCTGCGCCGGCTGATCCATCGTGTAACTGGTATCGAGCCGCAGATTGGCATCGAAGGCTGGCTGGCGCAGGAATGCAAAGCTGGCGATCGCGACACCGGGCCCGAGCGCAACGCCCGCTTCGGTGAAAGCCGAGCGGCCATTGCCGATCGCGCTGTGGTCGATGAACAGGTCGTAATTGACGAAGGCGCCGGATGATCGTGCAGCACTCGCCTGCAACGCGGCGGCGGACGGCGAGCGCAAGGCGGACGCTTCGAACACCGCGGGTGGCAAGCGCACGTCCAGCGCCTGCTGTGCATCGTCGAAGCTCAGCTGCTCCGGTGCGAGGCTATGCAGCGCGATGTAATCGGTATCATCCAGCCGCCGGCGCTGCAAACGATCAGCGCTGCGCTCCAGTGCGACATGCGCATCCGCCAGTGGCCGGGAGGGCAGCCACCAGCGCCCGTCACCATCCCTGAGCGCGATGACGCCGTCACCCGCATGCTGGCCATTGATATCCAGCCGCACGATCACCGGCATGAACTCGCTTTGCAGTGCCGTCAGCAAGCCCGCTTGTGCGGGGCCCACCAGTACGAACGCGAGCCAGAGCCGGAAGAGCAAACGCATGATGGCGACGACAATGCTCAGTGTCCGGACTCGGTCACCGGCCATTGCCGCGCGCCATCGGTGGTGTGCGCGCGCAAGCGCAAGGCTGCACCGGCCGGCCACGCGAGATCCGCAGGCAAGGCCAGCTCCTGCTGCTGGCCGGCCAGCACATAAATCGTCTTGTCGTGCGCGTACAAGCTTGCGGTGCCCGGGTCCGAGGGCAATGTTGCCTTCATCGACTGCGATGTCAGGTTCAGGCTGTTCAGCTGCACATGCGCGTGGCCACGGTTGACCAGCTGCAGCCGCCGTTGTCCGTCACGCTCGATGACGGCGGCGGCCAGATCGGCGGTCGCGGATGCACGCGCTTGAACAAAGACGGGCATGCTGATGCGCAGTGCCATCTGCAATCCGCGAAAGTCTGCCGCCGGCGGAGGCGGCACCTCGTCCAGCAGCAAGCGGTACGCGAGCTCGCGCTTGTCATCGACCGGCCGCAGCAATGCAATGCGCACCACCTGTACCTGTCCGGGACGCAAACGAAATACTTGTGGCGTGGCGAGCAGATCGCGACTGAGCGTCAATGCGTCACGATGCTCCGCCTGCGACCAGCTGAAGGTTTGCAGCTGCACGGTGATCGCGGCATCACCACGGTTTTCGACGCGCATCACTGCCGAAGGCCGGGCCTCGGACAGTGAAATGCGCACCGGGTCGATCGAAAAACTGCCGGCACTGGCCACGGCGGCCACGCACATCAGCTGCGCAAACAGCAAAAGAGAATAAAGACGGGACACGGCAGGCAAGCAGAGGTGAAAGTGCAAGGAGCAGCAAGGCGGCGACGCTGATGCCGGCCCGCATGTACGCGAGCCGGCATCCGTGATCAGAACTCGACGGTAGCCGTCACGACATCGCTGTACGCACCAGCGCTCACATCCTGACCGGCGGCGATCTTGCCGCACACGTGGTACACCGCACCGTTCAGCGTGACACCGGACGGGCTGAAGCGCTCCGCCACATCACTACCCCATGCATCAGCCTCGGTGTTCGCGCAAGCAGTATTCGGTGCCGTCGCGCTCGGCTTGAACAGGCTGTAGGGGAGCAGATCAGCACTCGTCGCATGCTTCATCGATCGCTCGATGGTGGTTGCGCCCTGGTTCTGGCCACCGCTCAGTGCCACGGTCGGCGCCGAGCCCTTCACACAGCCAATGGTCACATTGCCGCTTGCATAGTGGGCAGTGGCTGCGGTCGGGTTGTAGGCACCAAAAGCGACCGGCGTCGCTGAAATCGTGCACGACGCATCGATGCTGGCCGTTACTTCAAGGGTCGCGGTGGCAGTGCCGGCGAAAGCCGGTGCAGTAGCCGTGACGACCAGTGCTGCGGTAGCAGCGCCGGCAACGATGGCAGAGAAGTTTTTCATCGTGAGATCCTTTTCAGGAAAGTTGAAGGGACGGCCATCATAAAAAGCGTTCATGCAGATTCCATGTTGCATGTGCTTGCTGATGACCATCCTGTCGTCAGCCATCGTCTGCGGCGAGGTTTTCGTGGCGGTCACGCAACGACTCAACAACTCAACAACTCAACAACTCAGCGACTCAGCGACTCAGCAACTCACCGCCTTAACGACTTTTGCGATCGTGCTGATGTCGAATGCAGACTGATACTGATCTTCATGTGGCATGAACGAACGTTCGTTTCATTCCCGGCCCGGTTCCGTCGAGCATGTAATGCATCTGCGCTACTGGACGCCGGATCTGCTCAGCTTTCGCGTGACGCGCCCGCTGCCGCTGTCATATCTTCCGGGGCAGTACGCGCGGCTGGGCGTGGATGTACATGCGCAAGTGATCTGGCGCGCGTTCTCCTTCGTGTCCGCGCCGCAGGAGGACGAGCTGGAGTTCTATGCGGTGCTGGTGCCGGATGGCTTGTTCAGCGCGCGCCTGCAGGAAATGCAAGTGGGCGACACGCTGCATGTCGAGCATGAGAACTATGGCTTCATGACTGCCGATCGTTTCAGCGACGGTGAGGATTGCTGGATGCTGGCGACCGGCACCGGTATCGGCCCGTATATCTCGATGCTGCGCGATGGCGCGCTATGGAAGCGCTTTTCGCATCTGGTGCTGGTGCATGGCGTGCGGCAGGCTGCCGATCTCGCGTATCACGACGAACTGCAGCAAATGCGCGTGCAGGCGCTGGCAGAACAACGGCATGCGCGGCTGACGCTGGTCAGCTGCATCAGTCGTGATGCCAGAGACGATATCGGCACATTGCAGTTCGCCGGGCGCATCACCGACGCGTGGGATCAGGGCACGCTGGAGGCGTGGACGTCGCTGCCGATCACGCCGCAACGCTCACGCGTGATGATGTGCGGGAACCCGCAGATGATCGACCAGATGCGCAGGCGCCTGCACCAGCGCGGGCTGGCGCCCTGCAGGAAGCTGGTTCCGGGCCAGTTCCTGACGGAGAACTATTGGTGAGCGTCAAGCGGCAGCCGAGACGGAGACGACAATGACACGATGGTTGCTCAGGAAGCTGTCGACCCGGCTACTTCCCGTACTGTTGCCACTACTGTTGAAACGACTACTGAAGCGCAAACGATGAGCCCCGAACGCTGCACGCTGTGCAGGGCTCATCGGCGGTAGCTCACGCGTTGAAGCTCTTGCCCTCGGCGGCCAGCTTCTCCAGCAGCGGCGCCGGCTTCCATGCCTCCGGATGATGGCCCTTGCCATACTTGCGGATCGCGCGCAGCACATTCGGCAAGCCGACGCTGTCGGCGTAGCACATCGGACCGCCACGGAACAGCGGGAAGCCATAGCCGGTCAGGTAGACCATGTCGATGTCGGAGGCGCGCATCGCGATCCCTTCGTCGAGGATCAGCGCCGCTTCATTCACCAGCGCATACACCAGGCGCTCGATGATTTCCTGGTCGCTGACCTTGCGCCGCGTGACGCCGATGTCCGACGAATGCTGCACGATCATCTGGTTCACGTCGGCCGACGGATAAGCCTTGCGGTCACCCGGCTTGTAGTCATACCAGCCGGCCGAGGTCTTCTGCCCAAAACGGCCTTTCTCGCACAACAGGTCAGCGATCTTCGAGTAGGTGACCTCCGGCTTTTCCACATAGCGGCGCTTTCGGATGTACCAGCCAATGTCATTGCCCGCCAGGTCGCTCATGCGGAACGGGCCCATGGCAAAGCCGAACTTCTCGATCGCCTTGTCTACCTGCTCCGGCAGACAGCCCTCTTCCAGCAGGAAGCCGGCCTGACGGATGTACTGTTCGACCATGCGGTTGCCGATGAAGCCGTCACAGACGCCGGACACGACGCCGGTCTTCCGGATCTTCTTCGCCAGGTCCATCACGGTGGCGAGCACATCCTTCGCTGTCTGTTTGCCACGCACGATCTCCAGCAGCTTCATCACGTTGGCCGGGCTGAAGAAATGGGTGCCGATCACGTCCTGCGGACGGCGGGTGAATGCGGCGATCTTGTCCACATCCAGCGTGGACGTATTCGACGCGAGAATCGCGCCCGGCTTCATCACTTCATCGAGCTTTTTGAATACCGCTTCCTTGACCGCCATGTCCTCGAACACAGCCTCGATCACGATATCGGCGGAGCCCAGGTCTTCATACTGCAGCGTGCCGCTGATCAGGGACATGCGCTTGTCGAGCTGCTCTTGCGTGAGCTTGCCCTTCTTCATCGAGTTTTCGTAATTCTTGCGTATCGTCGCCAGTCCCTTGTCGAGCGCTTCCTGCTTCACCTCCAGCATTTTTACCGGGATGCTCGCGTTCGCGAAGTTCATCGCAATGCCGCCACCCATGGTGCCGGCGCCGATCACGGCTGCTGATCTGATGTCGCGCCGCGGGGTGTCGGCCGGCACATCTGGAATCTTCGATGCCGCGCGCTCGCCAAAAAATGCATGGCGCAGTGCCTTCGATTCCGGCGTCTGCACCAGTTCGAGGAACAGATCACGCTCGAACTTCAGGCCGTCGTCAAAACGCTTGCTGACGGCGGCCGCGACAGCTTCCACGCATTTCTGCGGCGCCGGGTAATTGGCCGCCACCGCACGAACGGTATTGCGCGCGAACTGCAGATAGCCATCTGCATTCGGGTAATCGATACGGAGGTCGCGTACCTTCGGCAGCGGACGCTGGTCTGCAATGCCTCGGGCAAATGTCATCGCGCCGGCCAACAGCTCGCCATCGATCATCTGGTCAAACAGTTTGGTGCCGGCCAGCTTCTCGGACATTACCGGCGTGCCGGACACGATCATGTTCAGCGCCTGCTCCAGCGGGATCACCCGCGGCAGTCGCTGCGTGCCGCCGGCGCCGGGCAGGATGCCGAGCTTGACTTCGGGCAGCGCAATCTGCGCGCCGGCGGTTGCGACGCGGTAATGGCAGCCGAGCGCCAGCTCCAGCCCGCCGCCCATCGCCAGCCCCTGGATGGCGGCCACCACCGGTTTGTCCGCGTCTTCCACCACGCGGATCACGGTGTGCAGCGACGGTTCCTGCAAGGCCTTCGGCGTATTGAATTCGCGGATGTCCGCGCCACCGGAAAAGCCCTTGCCCGAACCGATCAGCACGATGGCCTTGATCGCCGCATCATCCAGCGCGCGCTGCACGCCATCGACGATGCCGCTGCGGGTCGCATGGCCGAGGCCATTCACGGGGGGGTTATCCAGAGTAATGACGGCAATGTCGCCGTGCGCCTGATAAGTGGCGGTCATGCGAGGGTCTCCCGAGGTTCGGATGTGTCCGGTATTGTTGTTGTGGACTGCGGCGCAAAAACGCAGCAATCGGTCACCGGACAACTATACCGCAGAAAAGCACGACCGTACCGCAAACTTCCGCCCCTGAATCAACGCTACCGACAACGCCGGTCCTCCTAGGGATCACAGACCTCAGCGTTGCTTCACACGCAGCAGTGCGCTGCGTTGCCGATCTTCGCGATACGCATAATCGACTCGACCATCAAGCACACGCCCGATCAGCATCATGTTGGCGGTGATCGCGTCATGATCCTGTGCCGAGAACGGCTTGTCATAGCTGGTGACCGCGCCCTGATAGCGCACCTGCAAGTCCTCGAGTGCCTGGCGCAGGCTGTCCCCATCGAGCGCACGCGCCTGGCGCATCGCCAGTGCAAGCAAATGCATGCCGTCATAGCCTTGCGCAGCACTCATCGGCGATGCGATCTGAGCGCTACGGTAGACCCGGGCGTACGCAAGCAGGAAGCTGTTCTTCGCCGCTGCGCCGGCCTCCTGGATGAAGGTCTGTGGCATCAGCGCGCCCGTGCCGGCCGGCCCCGCGGCATCAATGAAGCTGCGCATCGACAAGGTCCAGCTGCCGTACAGCGGCACTGCCCAGCCACTGGCCTGCAACCCGCGTGCGATCGCGGCTAGTTCCGGACCAATGCCCCACGCGACCAGCGCTTGTGCACCATCTGCCTGTGCGCGTTTCAGTGCAGCGCGCATGTCGGTGTCACCAATGCGAAAGCGCTGCACGGTCAGCAATTGCAGACCGCTTCGGCGTGCGGCGTCGTCGAAGGCGGCACTGCCACTGTCGCCGTAGGGCGTCAGGTCGGCCAGCAACGCAATTCGATGCAGCTTGCGGCGCTTGAGGTCGGCCGCGATCATCGCGGCTTCGAGGTCCAGCGTCGGGGATACGCGGAAAATGTAATTGGCCGGTGCGGCCGGCGGCGCATAGGTGCGCGTCAATGCGGGGCCGGTCGATACCGCCACCATCAATGGCAGCTTCGCTTGCTGGTAATGCGCAATCGATGCGAGGCCGACGCCGGTGTTCACGATGCCTATGGTGGCGGTGACTTTCATCGCCACCAGCTCTTGCGCGATGCGTGCGCCGGTGTCATTGTCGGCACGATCGTCACGCTCGACCAGTTCGATCATCCGGCCACGGATACCACCGGTCGCATTGATTTCATCGACCGCCAGCCTGACGCCGTTGCGCATGCTCTCGCCCATCGCGGCCGAGCCGCCGCTGAACGGGCCGCTGAGGCCGATCAGCACCGGAGCTGGCATCGCTGCGCCGGCCGGCAGGGACAGCAGTGACAGCACGAACACCGCAGCGATGGCGGCAAGGGCCGATACCATCGATCTCGTCGATATCGTCGATCCCGCCGATGTTGCCGATGCCGTCCGAATGACTGCTATCGATGTGCACCTCCCCATCGCCACTCCCCGAAAATGATCGAGCGGCGATGGTGTGGTCAGCGTCGCTGCTTGTCCACAGCGACGTGCGCCGCACTGCGGCGCACGCAACAGATCAGGACGGGCGCTTCATGTTGCACGAGGTTGGCTGCGCGGCGACGTAACCGTCGATTTTCTGCTCGGTCTTCCAGCCGTAGCCGGTGTTTTCCTGATCGAACTTCACATCCTTGCCATTCGCCTTGGTCCAGCTATTGATGAAGATCGGCTGCTGCAACTGGTGATCGCTCTTGCGCATTTCGATTTCACCGTTCACCGATTTCAGCTTCAATCCTTCCATCGCAAACGCGACCTTCACCGGGTCGGTGCTCTTGGACTGGTTGATACCGGCCGCCAGCAACTGCACGGCCGAATAGGTGGTCAGGGCGTAGTAGTCATCGTTGTATTTTTTCTTGAACATCTCGACCAGCTCGCGGCCGGCCTTCGCCTCATCATTCGAATTCCATGTACCGATGTACTTCACGTAATCGGCGCCGGACGCACCCATCGCGGTCGCAACACCGGTGGTGTAGGCGTAATAGGTATAGAAGCGCGACTTCAGCCCGGACTCGCGCGCCGCCTTGATCAGCAGCGACAGGTCCGTGCCCCAGTTGCCGGTGATGACCACATCGGCGCCGCTGGCGCTGATCTTCGCGACGTAAGGCGAAAAGTCTTTCACGCTGCCGATCGGATGCAGGTCGTCGCCGACGATCTCGATGTCCGGGCGCTTGCGCTTCAGGTATTCCTTCGCGGCGCGCGTCACCTGATGACCGTGCGCATAGTTCTGGCCGATGATGTACACCTTCTTGATCGACTTGTCCTTTGCGAGGTAGGTCGTCAGCGCTTCCATCTTCATGTCCGAGTTCGCATCCAGCCGGAAATGCCAGAAGCTGCACTTGCTGTTGGTGAGATCGGGATCGACCGCCGCATAGTTCAGGAACACGATTTCCTTGCCGGGGTTGCGCTCGTTGTGCTTGTTGATCGCATCGATCAGTGCGCCGGCCGCGCCCGAGCCATTGCCCTGCACGATATAGCGTATGCCCTGGTCGATCGCAGCCTTCAGGACAGTCAGCGATTCCTGCGGGCTGGCCTTGTTGTCGAAACCGACCATTTCAAAGGTGTGCCCGGTCGCCCATTTGTCGCGGTTTGCGACTTCGGTCACCATCTGGAAGCTCTTCAACAGGTTCTGGCCGACCGGCGCAAATGGGCCCGACAGCGGATCGATGAACGCGATGCGCACATTCTCGGCCTGCGCCAGCGGCGCGCTGAACGCTGCGGCCAAAGTGGCTGCCAGCAGTAAAGGACGGGTACGGAACATCATGGGATCTCCTTGTTTTTCAGTGAACCTGCGAACCTGCACATGGGGTCAGACTTCCAGCCATTCCTTGCGTATCGCTGCATTGTCGCGCAATTGCGCCGGCGTGCCCTCGAACACGATGCTGCCACGGCCCATCACCAGCACGCGCTGCGAGATATCGAGCGCAATCGCAAGCTTCTGCTCGACCAGCAGCACCGAGATGCCGCGCTCCTTCAGCGCTTGCAGGTACTGCGCCACCAGCTCGACGATCTTCGGCGCCAGCCCCTCGGTGGGCTCGTCGATCATGATCAGGTCCGGGTCGCCCATCAGCGTGCGGCACAGCGTCAGCATCTGCTGCTCACCGCCGGACAGCACGCCGGCGGCGACCTGCCGTCGCTCCTGCAGGCGCGGGAACAGCCGGTACATGTCGGCCAGGCTCCAGCGCGCATTGCGCGCGGCCTTGCTTTCCTTCTGCCCCAACAGCAGGTTCTGCTCCACCGTCAGCGACGGGAAGATATCGCGATTCTCCGGCACATAACCGAGGCCCAGGTGCGCAATACGGAAGGCCGGCAGCCCGATGATGGGTTCACCCTTGAAGCGTATGCTGCCGGTCGCCTGCACCAGCCCCATCACCGCTTTCACCGTGGTCGAGCGGCCGACGCCATTACGCCCGAGCAGGCTGACGATCTCGCCCTCGGCCACGTCGAGGTTCACGCCATGCAGCACATGGCTCTTGCCGTAGTACGCATGCAGGTCACGGATCTCCAGCAAGGCGCTCATGCATCCTCCGCCGGTGCATGGCTGCCAAGATAGGCTTCGCGCACCGCATCGTTGCCACGGATCGCGGTCGGCGTATCGCAGGCCAGCACTTCGCCATACACCGCCACCGCAATGCGGTCGGCCAGCCCGAACACCACGCTCATGTCATGCTCGACCATCAGCAGGGTGCGGCCTTGGGTGACGCGCGCGATCAGTTCAACCGCGGCATCGGATTCGGACCGGCTCATGCCGGCCGTCGGTTCATCGAGCAGGATCACGTCCGCGCCGCCGGCGATCGTGATGCCGATTTCCAGCGCGCGCTGCTCCGCATAGGTCAGCATGCCGGCCGGCACATTCCGCCGCCAGCCGAGGCCGATCGCTTCCATCACTTCTTCGGCGCGCTCGCGCGCATCGCGCAGCGCACTCAGCTTGTGCCAGAACGAATAACGGTAACCGAGCGACCACAGCACCGCGCAGCGCAGGTTTTCATACACCGACAGACGATGAAAGATATTGGTGATCTGGAAGCTG
>JACCDU010615571.1_pt1 | contig 61549 bp, 47 predicted proteins | sample 7446081 | NCBI WGS metagenome assembly JACCDU01 (sample SAMN15323447, study PRJNA562643) | freshwater metagenome | isolation source: river surface water | place: USA:Blue River Watershed | collected 2017-08-17 | reverse complement strand
ATACTATAAAGAAGGTAACCGTAAAGCCATGGGATTATTAACTCCGTCTGTGGATGTCAATCTTAACTCCGGTTCAATCTAAAAAATGGATGATAAAAGCTACGCTATTACTGGAAATTACTCAACCCGTTCTAAAACGACCAGTGAGGGCATTTATTTTGGAAAATTCAGTAACGATGGTATGGATTTTTTAAAGGTTCACAATTATACCTCCATGAAAACCTTCTTTGATTATCTTTCAAATCGCCGTCAAGAGAAAATCGAACGTAAAATTGAAAGAGCCAAAGAAAAAGGCAAAGAACTTTCTTACAACTATTTAATGACTTCTCACAAAATCATGAAACTGGGAAATCGTTTTATTTATGTAGGTGAAGCTTTTTATCCTACCTATCGCACGGAAACCACCTATGTAAATGGAAAGCCTCAAACACGTAGCGTTTTTGATGGCTATCAATATACACATGCCTTGGTTGTTGGATTCGACGCTGAAGGAAACAAAGTTTGGGATCAAACCATGACGTTGTACCAAGTAAACAAGCCCATGTTTGTGAAACAATTTATCCGCGTAGGTGTAAATCCCAACGGCAATACGGTGGATCTAGCTTTTGCATCCAATTGGAATATTTACAAAAAACAAATTAATGCTGATGGTGGTTTGGTCCAAGATAAAATGTCAAAAGCCAATTCTACCAATGATCCAAACGAAAAAGTTCGTCAAAGTTCTGAAGGTGAATTAGAATTTTGGTACGATAATTATTTCATTAATTACGGATTCCAAAAAATCAAAAATACCGAAGACAAAAGTAAACGTAAAGTATTCTACGTAAATAAATTAATGTTTTAGGTAAATCAGTTTACCTAACTACAATTTTAGATTTTGCTTTAAGCTATTTATCAAAGCTAGGTACCCAATAAACAGGTGCCTAGCTTTTTTGATTAATCCTTGCCCAATTCAATTAAACTCTACCCATTTGATTAATCCCAACAATCTAGAAGTTCTTCCCATTCCTTCCAATTCTTCCTATCCAACTTTACATCTTTCCAGGTAGTATTTGGTTCCAATACAACCAAGGCAGCATATATCGCTTCAAAAAGTACATGCTGTAACGTTCCTTACTCTGATCGAATGGAAAAGTTTCTTGAGGCACATTGTCGTAATCAAATTCTGCCATTACCAACTTTCCGTATCCTGTTACCAAAGGACAACTTGAATAACCGTTGTACGAGGAAATACATGCTTTTCCATCCATTACTGCCAAAATATTTTTAACCAAAACTGGAACTTGTTTGCGAATCGCAGCTCCGGTCTTTGCCGTAGGCAAACCAGCTGCATCGCCCAATGAAAATACATTGGAATATCGCACATGTTGCAACGAGTTCTTATCAACATCCACCCAACCTGCGGCATTGGCTAATCGACTGTTTTTCACAAAATCGGGGGCGCTTTGAGGGGGCACCACGTGAATAAACTCATAATCAATCCAAACCGATTCGCCTTGTTTTTCTGGGTCCAAATACTCAAAACGAGCCCGTTTATTTTCGGCATCAATTTCAACCAAATTCGTTTTAAAATTTAACTGAATATTTCCGCGTTTTACTACTTCCAACAAGGTTTTTTCGAATTTTTCAACCCCAAATAAGCGTGTCCCTCCACTCCAATATTGAAGATTAAATTTGCTCAAAGTACCTTGCTTTCTGAAATAATCGGCCGCTAGGTACAAAATCTTATGAGGTGCACCTCCACATTTTACCGGTGTTGGTGGATTGGTAAACAACACATTGCCACCTTTCGCATTTTTCAAACATTCCCAAGTGTATTCGGCATGTTCAAATGAGTAATTACTGGTAATTCCATTTTTACCCAAATTGCCCTCAAGTCCTTTAATTAAGTGCCAATTCAACTGAATTCCTGGAGCAACCACCATAAAATCGTATTGAACCACTTCTCCACTGCCTAAAGTCACTGAATTCCCCTCTGGGTTAAATTCCGTTACACGTTCCTTAATCCAATTTACGTTCTCAGGCATCACCGAAGATTCTAACCGCTCTGTATCTTGCAAATTGTAAACTCCCGCTCCTACCAAGGTCCAAGCCGGTTGATAATAGTGTTTTTCGCTTGGTTCAACAATTCCAATATCCAATTTTGAATTCGATCTAAGCAGTTGAGACGCTAAAGAAATTCCAGCGTTGCCGCCTCCAATAATGAGTATTTGATGTTTCATATTCTGATATTTTCTTGTTATTTTTTGATTTTCGGGGGATGCTTTTTCGGGATGTATCTAATAATAATTCAACCCATTATAATAACCAGAACATCCGAAAAACACATTCCCAAACCGCAATTTATATTTGTATTAAACCCTATAATATGATTTATATCATTTATTTCTACTTGTGTGATAATTGTCACCAAAAATCAACAACAACTCTGACAAATCCTGTAACTGATCCAACCCAATAAGCTCACTAATCGCTTCATTTCAAAATCCGCAACTACTACTTTCAAAACAATTTTCTGCTCACCCTACGCCGCGTGCTAGCCATTTGCGACGTAAATCCTTAAAAAAGAAAATATAACCAGATCCAGTCACAAAAATTAGCCAACCCACGAATAATACTCCGCGACGTACAGATGTTTCAATTACACTACTTGTTATGCCATCGATGTACATCCACAACGAAACAATAACAACAGTTGCCAAAACCATTACCATAAAAACCATTCGAACATGCTTCCAAGTCCATGAAAAATGTTTGTGTCGGAGTATATATAAAAAACACATCCCCGAAAACAACATTTGAGAAAGCAAACAACTGAATGCAGCGCCCGCAATTCCCCATGTAGGTAATAGAATATAATTCAGTGAAATATTCAATCCCATGGTAATTACCGATAAGTATGTAAGCCATTTCATCTTACCCAATGCCGTGATATATGTACCAAATATATGCACCAACGACATCGGAATGAAAGCAGCCATCAGGAGTGAAAATACCCAATGAGAGTAGCTCAAATGCAACGGGAATCTACTAATAAATGAAGCTGATTCTTCATGATACAACTCTTGGAGAATATCGTTTCCCAGAAGAAAAACAAATAAAAAGGCAGAAGTACTGACCCAAAATACCAACCTAAAACCTCCAGATAACAATCCGTGATTGGAATCACCTTTTGCCAATTTTTGACTGAACATTGGCAGCAGCTGTGTGCTTAGCAACGTACTAAAAATCAATGCTGCATCTAATAAACGATAGCTTTTCGCATAATCGCCTGCTGCCTCGTAGCCACCTCCCAAATTTCGAATCATTAACGCATCAATTCGAGTAAAAATACTCATAGACAGCGCCATGGCCATGAACCAAAATACCCCTTTCAACCACGTTTTCAACTCAGATGAATCTGGAGAATCACTCACCGAAATGCTCGATACCTCACCCTCCATGTGATCCGGTTTAACCGTCTTCTTTCTAAAACGCAATAAATATCCCCCGAAAATCAATGCAACTACATAACCGGTCGATTGCGATAATAAGAACCACTGAATTCCTTTGAATTCTTGGAAAGAATCAGACATCCCCCAAAACAAAAAACCACAAATAATTACTGCAACTAATCGATCCAAAACAGATAAAATTCCATCAGAAACGAACAAATGTCGTCCTTGAAGTACTGCTCTTATGGTCAAAATTACGGATGCTAAAATTTGATTCATCACAACCAATGCAATCAAAAAAGGGTCCAGTTTTTGAATGAGCGAAACAGCCAAAATTGCAAGAATATATAGGCCTCCTAAAGTGAGTCTCAGATATAAAAATCGCTTCCAATGAGCCAATTCACCTTTTTGCGCTACTTCCCGAGACACATAGGAATTCAAACCGGCATCTAACAGCACGGCAAACAATAATCCCACATTGAAATGCACAAAATAAGTTCCATACCACTGCGAACCCAACTGATTTTGAACCGTGCGCTCAATCCACAGTATCCAAAAAGGCTTCACCAGCCAATTCAGTGCTTGGAGCCAAATTAAATTTTTGACAAAGGAACGAGACATGTGCGCTGCGAAGGTAGCATTTTTCAAACTATCTTTGCCAAGTGCACGACATTGAACCCCATTTTGCTTGGTTGAATCAGTATTCCGCAGCCGAAGACCCGCGTTCTCCGTTTTTTGAGCGTGAGTACAGTGAATTTTACTTTGAGCATAGCGTTTACAATTATTTGATTCATCCTCAATGGGATCATTTTGGAAGCAATACCTTGTATATCAAAATCCTGTATGCGGATTATACTGATCAATTTGCCATTATCGAAATGATTGGCGAATGGAATGATGCTATATACAATGATATCATGCAGTTAAAGCGTGAAGTTATAGAGGTGTTAGTAGCAAATGGAATAATTCATTTCATCCTCATCGGTGAAAATGTCATGAACTTTCACGCTTCCGACGACTCCTATTATGAAGAGTGGTTTCAAGACGTAGAAGACGGTTGGATAGCCTTACTTAACTTCCGGGAACACGTACTTCAAGAGTTCAAAACCAATCGCATTGATTATTATTTGAATTTCGGGGGAAGCCTAGACGAAATACTTTGGCGCAAATTGGGTCCACGACAACTATTCCATTTTGTTCACGAAACTCTAACAAAAAGACTACATTAAAAGCAAAATATTAGGGGATTTAACTCATTTTCGTATTTTTGCGTTTCAATTTAAAAACTATGAGAGAATTAGCATTCCGCGAAGCCCTTAGAGAAGCCATGCAAGAAGAAATGCGCGCCGATGATCGCGTGTTCCTTTTGGGGGAAGAAGTGGCAGAATACAACGGAGCTTATAAAGTAAGCCAAGGCATGCTCGATGAATTTGGCTCACGACGTGTAATCGATACACCCATCGCCGAATTGGGTTTTGCCGGTATTGCAGTTGGTGCAGCAATGAACGGACTTCGTCCAATCTGCGAATTCATGACTTTTAACTTTTCGTTGGTGGCAATTGACCAAGTAATCAACTCCGCTGCAAAAATTAATAGTATGTCTGACGGACAATTCCTTTGTCCCATCGTTTTCCGTGGTCCTACAGGAAGCGCTGGTCAATTGGCACAACAACACTCTCAAAACTTTGAAAATTGGTATGCTAATACCCCTGGATTGAAGGTAGTTGTTCCATCCAATCCTGCTGATGCCAAAGGTTTGTTAAAAAGTGCTATCCGCGATGAAAATCCAGTAATTTTCATGGAAAGCGAACAAATGTATGGCTTCAAAGGCATGGTTCCTGATGGTGAATACCTCATTCCAATCGGAAAAGCCGATGTTGTAAAACAAGGTACTGACGTTACCATCGTGAGCTTTGGTAAAATGATGTTGCGTTGCCATGATGCCATTAAAGCATTAGAAGCAGAAGGTATAAATGCAGAATTGATTGACTTACGTACCGTTCGTCCAATCGATTATGATACCGTAATTGAATCCGTAAAGAAAACCAATCGTTTGGTTGTTGTTGAAGAGGCTTGGCCGTTGGCAAGTATCAGCTCAGAAATCAGTCACATCGTTCAACGCCGTGCATTTGATTTCTTGGATGCTCCTGTTCATCGTGTAACGTCTATGGATACCAATTTGCCTTACGCACCTACATTTGTTGAAGCATATCTTCCGAGTGTTGAACGTATTGTAAAAGCCTGTCATAGCGTGCTTTACCGCAATTAAACTAAAGTGGGTTCGACTAAAATAGGTTTGACTATTGTAGGATCCACTTTGGTTCGAAACAGATTAGATTAGTACAATTAGTAATAAGCAATTGCACTAAAATAATCCGGCAACAATCGATCGATGGAATAACCCAATTAGATCAAATGGATTTTATTCTAAACTAAATAACCTTACTTAACAATAATGGTTTGAGCCGTGGATCGTTGATCCACGGCTTTTCCTATTTTATACAGAGTGCAATCCGATTCCTCCGCTAATTTCGTCACTTCATCCAAACCATTCTCGTCTACAAAAATCAGCAATCCACCGTTGGTCTGAGGATCAACCAACCATGGAAATGCGTCGGATGCTACCAACTCAACCTGCTTTTCGTATGCATTCCAATTTCGCATTGCATTATCAGGCAACACAAACTGTTGAGCTAAACTTCGAGCCGCTTCAATCGTAGGAATTGAAGCCGCATCAATATCCGCAGAAATCTCAGATCCTTTGAGCACTTCCAGCAAATGACCAATTAATCCAAAACCGGTTACATCCGTCATGGCGTGCACACTAGATAAATGAGCTATTTTTTGACCGAAATCGTTGGATTTAACTAGCCAACTAGATAAAGCTTGATCTTGTTCTGGTGAATTCAACCCACGCTTGTGTCCCGCTGCCAACATTCCAATTCCTAACGGCTTCGAAATTAAAATATAGTCACCAGCTCGAGCTCCTGAATTGGTTTTCAAATGAGCCGATGGGACTAAGCCTGTAACACTCAAACCAAATATGGGTTCTTTAGAGTCAATGGTATGTCCTCCCACTAATGGAACACCCAATTGGTCACACATTTCTTTGCCTCCTTTTAGCACTTCACGAGCCAATTCAATGGGTAATTCATCTACTGGCCAACCAAAAACTGCATTGGCCATGATCGGTCTACCGCCCATTGCGTAAATATCGCTCAGTGCATTGGCAGCAGCGGCTAGCCCGAAAACACGGGCGTCATTTACCATAGGCGTAAAAAAATCAACCGTTTGAAGCAAATATTCTCCATTTTTTAAATCGAAAACCGAACAATCATCGTTCATAGAATTCCCAAGAACTACCAGAGAAGTTGAATCTACATCCGAATTATTTCCCGTCCATTTTAGACCGTGTAAAAGAGTTTCCAAAACCGCAGGTTGGATTTTACAACCGCACCCGCTGCCTTTAGAAAAAGAAGTTAATTTGATTTCCGCCATGACTACAACAAAGATAACCCCTAGAACCTCGGATGGTTTGCGCGTTTTGCGAAAAGTGCAAATCTTTTCATCGAAATTTTTAAGATTCTGATCCTTCCTTTTGGGGGATGGCATCACTTTTGTTGTACCAATTCACATGAAAAAGAAATTCAACTTTGTTCCCCTATTTGGCGTACTCATCCTGGGATTTGGATTGCTTTCTTTCAACCAAAAAGAAATCGTTAACTTTTCTCAAAAAGTAGAAAATAAAGCCTTTCAATCCGGGGAAGTTCTTAACTACCGAATTCATTACGGTGTTGTAAATGCGGGAATTGTTACCATGAAGGTTTCTGAACCCGTAAAAGTCAATGATCGGGATGCTTATAATTTAAAAATTGAAGGTGAAACCCTCAAGAGTTTCGACTGGGCATACAAGGTGCGCGATAAATTTGAGACCTGGATCGACGTTGAAAGTCATGTCCCCTATCGCTATTCAAAAACTGTTCGCGAAAACGATTACTTCTATCAAGAAATCGCCATATACAACCACGAACAAAAATACTTGAAAAATAAAAAAGGCAAGATTACCATCACTCCTACCACCATGGATGTTGCGTCTGCGATTTACTATTTGAGAAATATCGACTACAACAACAGTAAAGTAGGTGCAAAATTTCCTATGGATGTTTACATCGACAACGAAGTATACAATCTATCGGTTAAATATGTTGGAAAAGAAACTATTGCCACTCCATTAGGTAAAATTCGTTGTATTAAAATCAAACCAGAATTGGTGGTAGATCGTGTATTTAAAAATAAAGATGCCATGACTGTTTGGGTTTCCGATGATGATAATCACATTCCTGTGCGTATTCAAACAGAGATTTATGTTGGCTCATTAAAGGTGGACTTAGTAAAACACGAAAATCTTAAAAATCCGCTTTCAGCTCTGATCAAGAAGTAATTGCTTTAATTAAGAAGTAAAATTTACATTGAATTCCACATGTCGTAACACCCAAAAGTTTTTAGAACAATAAGTGTACAATTAGCATTGTATTAAATCGGCAAATCTCCAAGCTTGGAATTAGTTCTCTGAGATTGAACTCCAATTACTCTCCAACAAAAACCCGAGGAACCCTTTGCGAAATACCCGTTAAAATTTCATAAGAAATGGTATTTCCCCATCGAGCAACATCGTGAATGGATAAGTGGGGACCAAAAATCTCCACTTTATCTCCTTCTACACAATCAATATCGGTTACATCAATCATGGCCATATCCATACAAATATTGCCAACAAACGGGGCTAGTTTCCCATTCAAATAAACGCGGCCAACTCCGCGACTGTAAATTCGAGACAGTCCATCTGCGTAGCCCATAGAAATGGTGGCAATTCTCCGATCATGCTCAGATACATCATTTTGACCGTAACCAATACCTTTTCCAGCTTCAACTCGATGCATTTGAGTTATAACGGCATAAAGAGCTGCCGTAGGATGTAATTTATCATTTTCCTTACCTGAAGGATCCAAACCATACAATCCTAAACCCAGTCGAACCATATCAAAATGAAACTCTTTAAATCGAATAATCCCCGCAGTATTACAAATATGCCTCAAAAATGGATAATCCAAATTCCATTCCATCCAACCAGCTAAATTTATAAATTCAGATGCCTGCTTACGGGTAAACTCATCCCTCTCCGCTTCCTCCGAAACGGAAAAATGTGTAAATACGCTTTGCACCCGAATATTGGATGGTAACTGGAGCATGGCTTCTTTCAACTCTTCTTCCTCAAAACCCAATCGGTGCATACCCGTGTCGAGTTCAATATGAATTTTACCCGGCTTTCCATTGCGTTCAAATATATAATCATTCAAACTTTCTGACGAATAAATCACCGGTTCAAGATGATATTTGTCTAACAATTCCAAGGTGTAAGCATCGGTATTAAGAACCATAATGGGCGTTTTAATACCCGCTTCTCTCAGTGCCACACCTTCATCAGCGTAAGCTACACCCAAATAATCTACTCCTAAATCCTGAAGCACACTGGCTACTTCATGGCTTCCGCTTCCATACCCTTGTGCCTTCACCATAACCATCATTTTCACACCGTTTCCAATATGAGAACGGAAATAGTGATAATTGGCTCGAACCGCATCCAAATTCACTTCCATTACGGTTTTATGCAGCAATCCCTTCAACCGATCCGTTATTTGCTCCAATCGAAACTTTCGAGCTCCTTTAATTAGAATGGCTTTGTTTTCGAGGGATGCAAGATCGGAATTCAATAAAAATGCGTTTACATCTGGGTAGAATTCGTGCTTACCGTAAATTGACTGATTCAATTCTGTACAAATCTCATACGATAAATTTCCGATCCAAATTATTCGTTCAATAGAACGTTGCTTCCAAACTTCCTTCAACTTGCGAACAAACGTTAACTGATCTCGGATTGAAGCATCCACCAAAGTAAATACTGGTAATATTGGCTTACCCATACTGTGATTTTGAACCGTGTCTAATGCAATTATTAGACTTTCAAAATCCATAGAATAACTATCATTTACGATAACATTTCCGCGCTTACCTCGTTCAATAGATAATCGATTTCCAATGGATTGTAAATCGTTAAACTTCTCCAAATGTTCTTTATCCCAACGCTCAAACGCAAATAATACCGAAAAACACGACATAGCATTTTGAACACTAGCAGAATCAAAAAACGGGATATTTAACGATTGAGGTTGAGCTCTATAACTAAAATCTATACAAGTTGTAGAATTTTCCTCTTGAGTAGCAATGATTTTAAAACTACTGCGCTCACTCTTCCCCCAAGAAATGAACCGGGTTAATGGCTGCAGTTGTTTGTAAAATTGTATGTGCTTGGTAAATGCTTCCACATCTGAAGGAAATACCACCACATCCGCGTCTTTGCACAAAAGCATTTTCTCGGCAGCTTTTTCTTCGAGAGAATTAAATCCTTCATCATGAGCAGAACCCAACCCCGTTAAAACGGTTAACGACGGACGAATCATTTCCCAAAGTCTCTTCATTTCCCCTTTTCGAGAAATCCCCGCTTCTATAACTGCCATTTGGTGGTGTTTCTCAATTCCTAAAATTGAAAGAGCTACTCCCAACTGACTGTTGAAACTTCTGGGACTTTTATGAATCAAAAAATCTTCCCTCAGCAAATCCGAGAGCCATTCTTTTACTATGGTTTTGCCATTTGAACCCGTGATTCCAACAACGGGTATTGAGCATTTTTTTCGATGAAAAATGGCTAAATCCTGCAAACTTTTTAATGGATCTTCCACAAAAAAGAATATCCCCGAAACTGTCGCCGGAACTTCAAATTCTCGCTTCACGAGAAACACGCGTATGCCTTGATCATATGCAGCTTGAACAAATTCATGACCATCACGGTGTTCTCCGGGAAGGGCAACGAACATACTAGCAGAGCCGCTGTAAGTTCGAGTATCGTAACATACCTGTTCAATTACAAAATTCCATAAATGGTGATTTAAATTATCCGTTTCGACATCATTCTCGTATAAAACATCTAATTCAAAGGGGGATTCCCAGCCAACTGAACTCATCGGGTTATTTATAAAAATACTCTCTTGAATTCCAGCAAAAAAATCTCCCTGAACAGTGTATTCAGCAGCAATTATTTGGTGTATTTCCGAAACGGTATATCGCACAATTTATACGTTATAAATTGATTTCCGCACTGTCGCCTATATTCAAACTATGCACAGCGCCAACCAACAAGGCGTCACTACCAATCAATGAATCTTCAATAATAGCATTTTGCAAGCTAGCACCTGGACCAATGATTGTGTTTTTCACAATAGATCGGGAAATAACTGCTTCCATACCAATGGATACATCGGGTCCAATAATACTGTTTTCTATTTTGGCAGTTGGGGATATATAAACGGGAGGAACAATAATGTTGCCCGCTTTAATAAGTTGAGCGTAGCATTCTTGTTCTTTGCGTTTAAGTAGTGTGCGATTGGTTTGAAGTATAATATCGCGTTTCCCGCAATCAAACCAAGTTGAAACTTGAAATGTTGTTAACTCTACTCCTTTTTGAACCATGCATTGTAACGCATCGGTCAAATGGAATTCGTTATTATTTTTGATGCCATTTTGGATATTGTAATCCAAGCATTCTAGAAAAATGTTGGTTTCACGGATAAAATAAATACCCACCAATGCCAAGTTTGAATGAGGAATATTGGGTTTTTCAACGAGTTTCTTAATGGTATTTTTTCCATCTACTTCTGCAACTCCAAACATACGTGGATCTTCCACTTTTTTAACACCCAACGCACTTACTGGTGATTGAAAAACAGCACTTAAATCTGCTTCAAATATGGTATCCCCTAAAACAATCAACAAAGGTTCGTCCGATTGGATGTGATCTTTCGCCAACCAAATTGCATGCCCACTCCCTTTTCCTACCGTTTGAATTACGAACTCCAACTTAAAATTACCGTAATTTTCCGTCAAATACTGTTCAATACGATCGCCTAAATATCCAATGACAAAAACAAACTTATCTACTCCAGCGCGAACTAAATTGTCCATAATGTGACCCAAAATAGGCTTTCCAGCCACAGGAATCAACGATTTAGGTTGTGTTTGTGTATGAGGTTTTAAGCGACTGCCGATACCGGCAACAGGAATTACAGCTTTCATGTATGAGCAAATTTAACCAACATCGTGGAATATAAAATCCGATCTTTTAAAAATATTGCAACGATAGATTGATCGGTGCTGCCATCTTCTAATATCTTCCGTAAAACTCGACATTGCAATTTTTCCAATCGACTCAATTTCAACTCATTGAAATAATCGCTTACTTTTTTTCGCAATTTTCGTTTGGGAAAATAGATCCAATCTCCGGGTCGAACATCCTCCATAATAAGACCCAGCTCATACCATTCCACAGGTTCTGATTTGGGCACAGAATAAACCCAAATTTCGTGGCGATTTTTCAGCAGTTCATATCCCAATTTCGAACGAAAATAACTCCCTGTTTGCGTGGAATCTTCTAGAATTTGTTGCAAATTACTTTGAGTGAATCCCAGTTTCAATAAAGCGGATTGTGCATTCAAAGTAGAATCTTTGTTGAAATATTCTTCAAATTCATCGATTGAAAAACGCCAAGCCGAATCCCGAAGCGCTTCCACCGGATACTTCGAGTAAAACAACGACGTGGAACTCTTAGCGTGAGCCGAGTAAATCTGCGACAAATTCTCAAAATCGCTGAAAACCTCTGGATATTCGATTAACATTTGGGGGATAATCCAATGTCGGATTCGGTTACGCAAATAATCCGTTTTGCCATTGGAAGCATCTTCTCGCCAGGCGATCTCCTCCGCTGTTAAAAAATCGAAAATCTGTTCGGGGCTTACTTGTAACAGAGGTCGAATGGTATGCGTTTTGGGATTTTCACGGGGGATGCCTTTCCAGGCCGTTTGTAGATTATTGCGTAGTAAATAAATAAAAAAGTGCTCTAAATTATCTTGCTGATGATGGGCTGTTACGATATAATCTGCATTTAATTCGATGCGAAGTTTTTCAAAAAAGGTATACCGTAAATCTCGGGCTGCCTGTTGAATAGAAAGTTGATTTTTATGGGCAAAATCTAATGTATTTGAACGTTCACAGTAAAACGGAATTCCCCATTTTTCACATTCCTGTTGTACGCATTGTTCATCCAAATCGCTTTGCTCGCCACGGAGTTGAAAATTGTAATGTGCCACCACACACGGATATCCCAAGCGAATAAAAGCTCGAAGCAATGCCATGGAATCTTTTCCTCCGCTAACAGCAATAACCGACAATCGTCGGCTCAAGTCCCAACCTTGTAGATTTACCGCTGAAATAATGGAATTTAACATGTAATTTGCAGGTTGATTTTGGCCAACATTCAATTACACAAAGTTCCACATTTATTTCGAGCTCTGAGCATAATTTTGATCGGGCTTTATTCGGCGTTATCCGCTCAACCGATTGCCTTAAAAGCAAGAAGAATGAAATCCATTCAAATCGATGGACACTCTGCACAATTGCTCAAAGGAAACGTTCAATTTGAACAACAAGGATCTACCGTTTTTTGCGATGAAGCCGAATACGATCCCAAAACCGAGTCACTTAAAGGAATTGGAAATGTAAAAATCATTAACAATTCGGGTTCCATTGTTACCGGTAACTATTTATTTTACGACAATAAAACCCACATTGCACGGGTGGAGGGCAAAGTAGAATTGAGAGATAAATCCATGAAGCTCTCTACTCCATGGTTACAATACAATACACAAACTAAGTTGGGTTGGTATGGTTCGGGAGGAGAAATTATTGACAATGAAACGTATTTAAAAAGTGTAACGGGTAGTTTCAATCCCAACACGCATACCCTTTATTTCCGAAGGAAAGTAATTCTGCAAACTGCGGATTATGTAATTCAAACCGACACGTTACAATACAATTCGGAATCTAAAATAGCTCGATTTTTCACTTACACTCAAATCAATACTGAAGAACAGCAAATTGTTTTCAATAAAGGGGAATACAATTCCGAAACTAAAAAAGGTTACTTCTTCGATCAAGTAGGTATTTTCTCCAAACAGAAATTCTTACTTTGCGATACTGCTTGGGTAAATGAAGATACTAAATCGGGTAAGGCAGCTGGTAAAATTTGGTATATGGATTCTACCAATCGTTGGCAATTGTGGGGGAATCAAGCCTTGTACGACCAGGGTACAGGAACCACCAAAATTTACAATCAAGCCATTGCCCTTCAAACCGAAAATAAAGATTCACTGTGGCTCAAAGGTGATACCCTAGTGAACATCAAGGATACCATTCGGAATATTCAAATTACTCAAGCTATAAATCGAGTAAAACTCCTCCAAAAATCTACGGCTGCAACCGCTGAGGTTATGAAGTTCTCATCGGTGGATAGTACTCTTCGACTCAGGATCAAGCCCGTACTTTGGGATTCAATTTCGCGCTTTTCGGGGGATTCTATCAATATGGTTTGGAAAAATAACCAACTCAAAGAAGGATCTTTGTTTCCCAAAGCATTTATCGCTATTAAAGATGAAGAAAATGCTTTTTCACAGATTCAAGGCGATTCCATACATTACTTTTTGAATGATCAACAACGTATGAAATCGGCCTATGTTTATCGAAATGGCAAATCCATTTACAACATAAAAGATAGCGACACCTTACATTCCGTTTTCACGGTAGATTGTAAAGATATGAAGTTTCTTTTCAGTGGGGGAAAAGTGAGTACGGTTCATTTTTACCACGAACCTCAAGGAAATTTATATCCAAAATCACAATTTGATGTAACAACCAAGAGATTAGAACGTTTTACATGGGATATTGAAAACAAACCCAAAAGGTCTGATTTTAATTTACCCCATGCCGTTTTAATGAGAAAAATTCAATATAACAGTGTGCCTGATATATCCCCAAAGACCAAAAAGAAGAAAAAATGGTATTTATTCTTTTCTAAGTAAATGATGAGATCAATTGTAGTTCTTTTGCTGATTTTTGGAGGATGCTTTTCTCCATTGAATGCCCAATTAATGGGGCTGGTGGTCGACAGTGCTGATGCTCCGTTGGCCTACGTGGATATATACGACAAAACCCGTGGCAAATTGGGATCCACTGGAATTGATGGATATTTTAAACTTGAAATCCGTCCAGGATCCTACAAACTCGCCTTCACATCCCCCGAGTATAAAACATTCGAAATTCCCTATGTCTGCTATGAAAATCGCAAAGACACAATTACGATTCGAATGCAAAAAGATATTTCCGTAATTGAACCCGTATTGATCAAAACAAAATGGAAAGATCCCGGACCCAATTACATGAGAAAGGCCATTGAAAAACGTGATTTTTGGGCCAGTAGAATTCCCTCTCAATCTGCCGATGTTTACATACGTGCATTTGAAGAAATTACCTCCAAAAAATCGGTGTACTTCAATCCCGAAAATGAAAATAAAAAACCCGAGAAAGAAGAGAAAAACGGTCCACCGAAATTAAATGCCAACTTAGCTGAAATTCGCATCAAACGCGATTGGCAACACCCCAATAAAATCAAAGAAATACGCGAAGGAGTATCTATTCGGGGGGACAAATCAAGTTTGTTCTACTTGTCTACCACAGAAGGCGATTTCAACATTTATCAAAACCTGATGAATTTACCAGCATTAACCCCGCTGCCCATCATGTCGCCACTTTCAAATTCTGCAATTTTAGCCTATAGATTCCGGTTTATTGAAAGCTACAAAGACTCGATTCATGGTCGTGTTTTGAAAATCAAATTCGACGGTCGCCAAGTTTCAAACGCCACTTTTTCAGGGGAAATCCATTTGGTTGATACCTTGTTCTATGTTTCAAAAATCGTGTTGAATGTACCACCCCATTTGATGGCTGAATACAACAGTATGACCCTTTCTCAAGGTTATCGACTCACTAAAGATACTTTGATATTAATTGATTCACAGCGATTTGATTATACCATTCGATTTGGCAATAATACCATAAAAGGAAATACTCGTGTTCGTTATACAAAAATTCAAACCAACCCAGTTTTCCCAAAAAATCATTTTGGTTTGGAATTAAGTCGTACCGAACAATTAGCATATGAACGGGATTCAAGTTATTGGAATGGTGAACGCCCTGTACCCTTGAGTATGGTAGAAAGAACCTTTGTGAATCGTAGCGATAGCATTCAACGTGTTTTGACTTCGGATGAATATTTGGATAGTATTGAACGAAAAATCAATAAGATTACGTTAAAATCATTGTTTCTCGAGGGACAAGAATACCAAAATCGAAGAAAAGGCATCGAATTAGGTTTTCAACCCTTGTGGTTGTTGTATCAACCTTGGTGGCCAGGTGGCGGTCGTTTTTTACTTTGGAATCAAGTAAATAAAACCTTTGAAAATAAGAAAACAATCAGTTTCAATCAGAATCTATCGTATGGTGTATTGAATAATGACTTGAGAGGATCTGTAAATTTCTCAACGCTGTATAATCCTTACAAGCGAAAAATCGTATTTGCTTCTGCAGGACGAGATTTTGGCTTTGTAAACCCGTTTGCGGCGTACATTGATTTATTTAGAAGGGATAATTTCTATCAGCATGATCATTTCAGCATTTACCACAGACAGGAATTAACCAACGGACTGTATTTTAGGATTCGCGGAGAAATTTCCGATCGAAAAGACATCTCAAATTGGAAATTTTCTTCGAGCGGAGATAGTTTGTTTGAGAATAATGTGGCAGTAAAATTCAATTCTCATAAAGCCATTTTTGCCAATTTCCAATTTACGTATACTCCATTCCAACGATATATCTCCGAGCCAAAACAAAAAGTAATACTAGGATCTAAATGGCCCACATTTATTGCAGAATATCAAAAAGCCATTCCTGGAATATTCAATAGCACTATTTCCTACGATTACCTAGAATTCAAAGTGATTCATGAGTTTCCCTTGGGATTATTGGGAAGAAGCGAATTTCGTGGTACATCGGGAAGCTTCATCAACAAAAAGAATTTGAGCATTATCGATTATCGATATCAGCGTAGGGGAGATCCTGCCATATTTACTCCTCCCATGTATGCGTTTCAAACTTTAGATAGTACATTTTCTACCTTCAAACGGTATTATGAATTTCACTACCGACATCATTTTAATGGTTCATTAGTAAATAAAATACCATTTATGAAAAAATTATCGTTGTATGAGTCGGCTGGTGCCAACTTACTATATGCACCTGAACGCAGAAATTTATTCTTCTATGAAGCGTATGTTGGTGTAGATAAGTTAGTTCGTATTTGGCGGGAGCGATTCAAAATTGGGGTATATTATTGTGTCGGATACTCCAACCTTTATGAAACACCTCGTGCTCAATTTAAGATCAACTTTGAATACTACGATCGTGCCAAGAATTCGTGGTAACAGTGGCACTTATAGTAATTGCGAGAGAATTAGTGTTTTGTGACAATGGCGATAGAATTACTGTTTCTTGACAAGTAAGAAGCAATTGAAGTTTTATACATGATCGAAATTATACATGTGTGACAAAAGACTAAATACGTTTTCTCTTGACAAAAAACTAAATTTAATTTCTTTTGCGAATCAAATATTGAGTTGAATTTATCTTCACGGAGTCTATAACCGAATACGTTGAATTCACATAGTCGTAAAACCTATTGTAATCAAATGCCACACTCAATTTTTCTTTCGACAAAATAAATTGTGGGGGATTTTTATTGAATTCCTGTTGGAAGCGCAAATTATTTTTTAAAATCAGTCCATTCCCCTTTTCGTTTTTCCCGAATAAAAAGTACACATAATAAGGACTTGGAAAAGGCAGATTTGAATGGGCATTTAGATAGAAATAAAATCGACCAGCAGATTGATCATCGATAAAGCAATGAGAGCTCTTAACAATTTTACTTTTCAATTCTAGAATCTCTTGATCCACACTTAGGCTTTCACCCCTAAAGGGTTGTGCACTTTCAAGCAATAATGAATAACTCGTATTAAGGGAAACCACAGCAATCAATATTCCCCACAACCAGTTTAATCTATTTTCTAACTTCGATATGATTAATAAAACTCCAAAAAATGAAATTACGGCTAGAATCAGAAGTAAAGGAATGTAATAATGATTGTATATCACATCCCCCGAAATCAGAAAAAATGATATTTGACATATTAAAAAAGCGAGTAACCCTATAAGAAAATGTCTGTTATGAATTCGCGGTGTACTTCTTACTAACCCCAAACCAATCGCAGTACATCCCAAACCATAAATAAATACTTTCCGCAGAAGAGGTTCATCAGTCTCAAGGTTCTGAAATACACTGTTTATCGAATTGAAAAGTAACGAGAAATAATCTTTAGGAATTTCCGTTTTCGAATAAAAAAACGCGAACTTTATGTAATTCACATAATCCATGAAAATGGAATTCCACAGCAAATAAAATAAAAAGAATAAAGGCAATAATAGCATTCCCAAGGAAAATGAAACCATTAATTTTCGCCGTAATTGATTCTTTGATAGAATAAATGCAACAATAATTGCAGCCATACTAATTACAAATGGCTCTTTAATTAAAAAAGAAGCTCCTATGAATGTACCTGATAAGAACACTACTTTTATTCCCCCATTTGTTTGAGACAGCACTGAAAGCAAGGTTAAAAAACCAGAAATCATCAAATACATTCCGATTTCTTCTGTAAAACCACCATAAAAGAAATATTCCCATTGAAAAATAGTCAAATAAATTACAGAAAAACCTAGAGGTAATAATAGGTATCGAATGGGGTGCCTCATTATTTTCATCACCACCCATGATAGCGACCCTAAAAATAAGAAAAAGAAAGATGCGTGCAGTATCGCTGGATAATGCATGTTCCCTGATGTTACCCACTGAAAAAATAGATGGATAAAGAAAATTCCGGGTGCTTTATTGTCCCAAACTTCCGAATACAATAATTTCCCGGCTTTCAAATCATGAGCGATCGCCATGAAACAGCCCACATCGCTTTCTTGGGGGATATTCCAAAAATAATGGACTAAGAAACCTGCGAATAATAAGGATAATAGGAACGCAAACGTTATAAATACCCAATCCTTACTTAGCTTCTCTAAACAGAAATCCGTCAAGTAAGAAAGTTGAGTCTTTAAATATGAAAATTTCATTCCCGCTTGTTTTAGCGGAATATACGAAAAAAGGCTTATTCCACCGTTACACTCTTCGCCAAATTACGAGGTTGATCTACATTACATCCACGCATTACGGCAATATGGTAACTCAATAATTGAAGCGGGATGGTGTTCACCAACGGACTCAACGCTTCAATGGTTTCAGGGACTTCAATAACGTGATCCACCAATTTATCCAACTCGCGATTGCCCTCTGTTACCACAGCAATAACGCGCCCTTTTCTCGCTTTTACCTCTTGTATATTACTTACAACCTTCTCGTAGTGCTCGCTGTTTGTAGCAATAACAACAACGGGCATTTCCTCGTCGATCAAGGCAATCGGACCGTGTTTCATTTCGGCTGCTGGATAACCTTCAGCATGAATGTAACTGATTTCCTTCAATTTCAGAGCTCCTTCTAACGCAACTGGGAAGTTGTAACCACGTCCCAAATACAAGAAATTACGTACATCCTTATACTTTTCAGCCAATTTTACGATTTGATCGTTCAATTCCAATGCTTTTTCAATCTTCGCAGGAATGATTTCCAATTCGCTCATTACTTCCGAAATAGCTTTTACCGACATGGTTTTGCGAATTTTTGCCATTCCCAATGCCAACAAGGCCAACACCGTAACTTGAGCCGTAAATGCCTTGGTACTCGCCACACCGATTTCAGGACCAGCATGGGTGTAAGCGCCAGCATCACTCATACGAGGAATGCTGCTTCCTACTACATTACACACACCGAAAACACTAGCGCTCTTGCGCTTAGCTAAATCCATTGCAGCCAACGTATCTGCGGTTTCTCCACTTTGAGATATAGCAACCACTAAATCGTCGGAAAACAATACTGGGTTTCTGTAACGAAACTCAGAAGCATATTCAACTTCTACAGGCAAACGAGCAAAATCCTCAAACAAGTATTCTGCAACCAATCCTGCATGCCAACTGGTTCCACATCCAATTAAAATCAAACGCTTCATTTCCGCCAATTTGTCTTGGTATTCTTCCAAGCTTCTCATGTGGAATTCACCTGTTGTAGCGTCAAATCGTCCACGGAAACTATCAAAAATAGATCTAGGCTGCTCGTAGATTTCCTTCAACATAAAGTGAGGATATCCGCCTTTTTCCAATTGTTCCAAATTCAATTCCAATTCTTGAACATAAGGCACCTGAATTACATTGTCGATGTTCTTAATGATCATTTCTTGGTTTTCCACGATAGCAATCTCACCATCATTCATATACACAACCTTGTTTGTATATTCCACGATTGGTGTTGCGTCGGATGCGAAGAAATATTCCCCTCTTTCTTTTCCAATTCCTACTACTAAAGGACTACCCTTACGAGCTGCAATCAAATGCTCCGGATGATTTTTACTCAAAATAACGATAGCGTAGGCTCCCACCACTTGTTTCAAGGAAGCGCGAACAGCATCCGCCAACGATAAATTAGCATTCTGCATTACGTCTTCAATCAAGTGAACCAAAACTTCGGTATCGGTGTCAGAATGAAACACATGACCACGCTGAATCATTCCCTCTTTCAAGGTTGCATAATTCTCGATGATACCATTGTGAATAATAGCCAAATCACCACTGTCTGAAAAGTGAGGATGTGAATTGCGATCATTGGGTTCGCCGTGAGTTGCCCAACGCGTATGACCCATTCCGATTGAACCAGAAACGTCTTTTCCGTTCGCCTCATTTTCTAAATCAGCTACCTTTCCCTTCTTCTTGTAAACACGCATATTATCGCTCAATAGCGCCACTCCGGCACTGTCGTATCCGCGATATTCTAAGCGTTTTAAACCTTTAACAACAATTGGGTAAGCCTCTTTTTTACCAATGTAAGCAACAATTCCACACATATTTTTACAGTATTTTTTGGGGGGGTTGGGGGGATGATTTTTCGGGGGATATTCTAAATTTTCTGAACCAATATAAATCCGTTTATTAAATTCCAAATGCAGCTTTAACCGCATTTACAGCATTTAATTCTTCCCAAGGGAATAACTTAACAGAAACGGATAACTCATTCTTTTTGCCTTTATTGTATACCTTGGTTACGGTTTCACAGGTTCTTCCCATGTGGCCATAAGCTGCAGTTTCTAAATAAATAGGACTTCTTAAATTGAAACGTTGTTCAATGAAATACGGACGAAGATCAAATTCAGGCATTTTTAAAATGCGATCTGCGATCTCACCATCCGTCATTTGAACTTTAGCAGTTCCATAGGTATCGATAAACAAACCTACTGGACGAGCAACACCGATGGCGTATGAAACTTGCACCAAAGCACGCTCACACAATCCAGCAGCAACCATATTTTTTGCAATATGACGAGTAGCATAAGCCGCACTGCGATCCACTTTTGAAGGATCTTTTCCAGAAAATGCGCCTCCACCATGTGCACCACGTCCACCATATGTATCAACAATAATTTTACGACCGGTCAAACCAGTATCCCCGTGAGGACCACCAATTACGAATTTACCGGTTGGATTAATATGGTATTTAATTTCAGTGTTAAACAATCCTCTTAAACTCTCATCAACACGAGAAATCACACGAGGCATTAACAAATTTTTCAAGTCCGCTTCAATTTTTGCCAACATAGCATCATCTGCCTTTTGTTGAGCTTCGGGGGATGCGTTTTCTGGCTTGATAAAATCATCGTGCTGAGTAGAAACTACAATCGTGTCAATTCTCAACGCCTTATGATCATCAGAATATTCTAAAGTTACTTGGCTTTTAGCATCAGGACGTAAATATGGAATTTCAGTTCCCTCTCTACGCATAGCAGCCAATTCCTGCAAAATCAAATGAGATAACATCAGGGGCAATGGCATGAAACTTTCCGTTTCGTTGGTTGCATAACCGAACATCATTCCTTGGTCGCCAGCTCCTTGCTCCTCTGGATTTTTGCGCTCTACTCCTTGATTGATATCGGCACTTTGTTCGTGAATAGCCGATAAAATACCACAGCTATTAGCATCGAACATGTATTCGCTTTTTGTGTAGCCAATCTTTGCAATTACCTCGCGAGCAATCGATTGTACATCCAAATACGCTTCAGATTTTACCTCACCGGCCAAAACTACTTGCCCAGTAGTTACCAATGTTTCACAAGCCACTTTGCTGTTGGGATCGTAAGCCAAGAAATGATCAATAAGTGCATCAGATATTTGATCCGCTACCTTGTCAGGATGTCCCTCAGATACACTCTCAGAAGTAAAGAAATATGCCATTGTTTATAATACTTTTTTCAGTTGTTTTAAATAATTTTCAAATATACAGCAGTTTGCAACATATTTTCTGAACAAATCATGATGCTTTTGATAAAATGAGCATTTTAATTTACCAAATTGAACTTTATGTATCTTTGTAGCTATGTTCGATAGTCTTCAGAGTAGATTAGAAAAAGCCTTCAAGACCCTAAAGGGCCAAAATAAAATTTCCGATATCAACGTTGCCGATACCGTAAAAGAAATTAGACGAGCATTAATCGCTGCCGATGTTAACTTTAAAGTTGCCAAGCAATTTACTGATGACATCCTCGAAAAAGCAAAAGGCGCCAATGTAATCGCTTCCGTTTCTCCGGGCCAAATGTTAACCAAGATTGTCAACGATGAATTGGTTCAGCTATTGGGTGGACAAACCTCTGAGCTTCAAATTAAAGGTTCACCCGCCATCATCTTGATTGCAGGTTTACAAGGTTCTGGTAAAACTACCTTCACCGGTAAATTATCACGCTACTTAAAATCTCAAGGTAAAAATCCTATGGTGGTAGCTGGCGACGTATACCGTCCTGCTGCTCGTGAACAGCTCCGTGTTTTGGCAGAGCAAACACAAGTGGGTTACTACACTGAAAACGAAAATAATGACCCTGTAAAAATTGCAGAAAATGCTATAAAACACGCTAAAGTACACAATTTTAACGTCGTAATTGTCGATACTGCAGGTCGTATAGCCATCGACGAACAGATGATGAAGGAAATTGCTGCTCTTAAAAAAGCACTGAATCCCGTTGAAACCCTGTTTGTAGTAGATTCTATGACCGGTCAAGACGCTGTAAATACAGCCAAAGCATTTAACGATGTGCTTGATTTTACGGGGGTAGTTTTAACGAAATTGGACGGTGATACCCGAGGTGGAGCCGCGCTCTCGATTAAATCCATCGTTAATAAACCCATTAAATTTGCTTCCAATGGCGAGAAAATGGATGCACTCGATGTGTTCCATCCCGATCGTATGGCAGGCCGTATTTTAGGTATGGGGGACGTTGTTTCGCTGGTTGAACGTGCACAATCCGCTATCGACGAAGAAGAAGCTCAAAAATTGGCAAAGAAAATTGCCAAAAATAAATTTGACTTTGAAGATTTCCTTGCTCAACTTCAACAAATCAAGAAAATGGGAAACATGAAAGATTTGTTGGGAATGTTACCCGGCGTAGGAAGCAAAATCAAAGATTTGGATATCGATGATAATGCGTTCAAAGGAATTGAAGCTTTGATTCAGGCCATGACTCCTGAAGAACGAACAAAACCTGAAATCCTGAATAATAGCCGTAAACAACGCATTGTTCGCGGTTCAGGTAGAAGCATTCAAGAATTGAATAAATTACTTACACAGTTCAATCAAATGCGTCAAATGATGAAAATGATGAACAATAACAAAGGTCGTTTCCCTGGAATGATGCGCTAATTTTCTATTAAATCCCTCATGAAAAACAAATTAGCCGATATCCGTAAAGTGTATATGAAAGGCAGTATCAACGTTTCTGAATTGCCTGAAAATCCTTTTGAAGAATTTAAGAAATGGATGGAACAAGCCATTGAAGCAGAAGCGGAAGAACCCACTGCTTTTGTACTTTCAACGTTAGGAGAAGATCAATTTCCCTCCTCCAGAGTGGTTCTTTTGAAAGAATTTAATGAAGAAGGCTTTGTGTTTTTTACCAATTACCACAGCCGTAAAGGTCGCGAATTAACGCAGCATCCCAAAGTGAGTATGAATTTCTTTTGGACAGAATTGGAACGTCAAGTTCGAGTTCTGGGAATTGCTGAACGCATATCCCCAGAAGAAAGTGATACCTATTTTTACTCCCGTCCCATTGAATCTCAAGCAGGAGCCGTAGTAAGTGCCCAAAGCCAAACCATTGATCCAGATTTAAATCTTGCGGAGGAAGTTCAAAAACTGCTTCAATCGGGAAATAAAATTTTACGTCCAGAACATTGGGGCGGAATTCGAATTCGTCCTAGTTATTTTGAGTTCTGGCAAGGTCGTCCTTCACGAATTCACGACCGCGCTGTATACGAAAAAACGGAGCAAGGTTGGGCAAAATGCCGCCTAGCTCCGTAGTTATTATTCCGCAGCTGGATCTCTAAAGCTATCCATCAAATCCGTAGAAATACCGGTGTAGCTGAATCCTCCATCGTGGAACAAATTCTGCATGGTAACCATACGGGTGTAATCTGAGAACAAAGAAACGCAATATTCTGCACACGATTCAGCAGAGGCATTTCCCAATGGACTCATTTTATCCGCATAGTTGTAGAAAGCATCAAATCCACCCACTCCGCTGCCTGCAGTAGTTTTAGTTGGACTCTGTGAAATAGTATTTACACGTACTTTTTTATTCTTACCAAAATGATAACCAAAGCTACGAGCAAAGCTTTCTAACAATGACTTTGCATCAGCCATTTCGCCGTAATCCGGGAACGTTCTCTGTGCAGCAATGTAAGTTAATCCCACAATACTACCCCACTCTTTCATAGCATCTTTCTTCCACAATGTTTGCATCAAACGGTGAAACGACATAGCAGAAATGTCCATAGTTTGGTGCATGTATTCGTAGTTTGCTTCGGGATAAGGAATCTTTTTACGCACATTCAAACTCATACCTACACTGTGCAACACGAAGTCTAACTGACCGTTAAAATGTGAAGTTGCACCGTCAACTAGGGTTTCTAAATCTTCCATTTTCGTAACATCGGCGTAAATCAATGGAGCATTTAATTTCTTTGCTAACTCATCAGTTTGACCAACACGAGCTGCTACTGGCGCGTTAGTAAGTATAATTTCTGCACCTTCAGCATGACAAAGTTCAGCGACTTTCCACGCGATTGACGCTTCGTTAAGAGCACCGAAAATGATGCCTTTTTTTCCTTTTAAAATTTGACTATGACTCATGAATTTTAATCATTTGTGTCAGCAAAATTAACTATTTAAATGAGTGGTAGGTAAATTATTGTTCTAAAAATTGGATTTTTTAGAACATTCTATTTAATTTACGACGTTGATTAAAAGTAACACAACTTATTCAGAATAAAATACATACTTCTTAAAAACAACCCTACATCGAATCAAAACAACAAACGATAATTTAATAAATATGAAAAAAAGAATACTGTCACTATGGGTACTGGGTTTGATACTCCAAGCGGGTTTTGCTCAGTTAACCCAAGCACCGGGTGTAATTACGGGTAAAATCCGAATGAATAAACCCAGCACAACTGCGGCGAGCCGCTCTGCTACTAACCCAACACAATGCGGATCCGACACCAGTCTGTTTCCCAATCTTTCTTCTACAGGATATGGATCCCTTCTTATTGGAAATGGTCAATTCTTTGGGCAATTCTATGCTGCCCCACAAGATATAACCGTTTCAGGATTTCGTTTCTATTCCTATTTGCCTTACGATACCATGTTGAAACGCAAAAAGGTCACTGTAGCGTGTAAGTTGTATGAAGCTGGTGGAGATTCTCTTCCAACGGGTTCTGCATTAGCCGTAGGATATACAACCATCGATACAGTTGTTGGTGCTTTAACTTTAGCTCGTTTGACTCGAAATGTAGCGTTCAGCAAACCTGTTACCGTATCTAAAAATTACATTCTGGTGGTAGAATACGACAGTTCCACTACCCGTCCTGCTATTGTTACCAACTCCTGGAACAATGGGGATGGTGAAGGTCGAAATTTATCCTGCGCTTCCATTTCTGGAAAATGGTATCGTGGCTTGGCGTTGAATGTAAGTGGAGTGCCTTTCGATTGTCATGCACAGTTTTATCCGTATGTTAGCTACAAATACGGAACGGATTTTACCATCAACAAAGACTGCTATACTACATTAGACACCATTCGTTTCAACAATACCTTTAGAAGTAACGTGGGTGGATCTGTATTTTACAACCAATACATGTACTACGAATATGCCGGATTCCACGAATTCTGTCACAATTGGGCTTACGACAATGGCACCACTTTAATGTACAATACCATTGATGGTAAATTCCGTCCCAAAACAAAAAAGAACTTTACCGTGGAACTGCGCTCTATGGTAGTTACATTTACCAGCTCGAGTAGCTATTGCTTCGATACCACGCGTAAAACAGTATACTTCAGACCCTCTACTCCAACATTAATTAGCACATCCAATGGTTGTATTGGCGATAGTTTACAATTGAAGGTTTCACCCGTTACCGATGTAATAGTTTCATGGTCAGCCCCAGGAATCAATAAACCTGTATTCAACACCGGTAATAATTACACCATTTATAATGTACAAAAACCCGATACTATGGTGTTAAAAGCTACCAATGGAAGTTGTGTTTCTGGTAATTTAACGGTTTATACTACGGCTAATAAGTTTCCGACTGTTCTCACCACAAAAAATGATTCCTTATGCTCAGGCGCGAGTGCTAATTTAACCGCTTCAACCGATAACGGTGTAATCAATTGGTATACAGCATCCAGCGGTGGAAATAAAGTATTCACTGGAAATACCTATGTAACTTCAGTTTTAAATAGCGATACTACATTGTACGCTGAAGCCAACAACAACGGTTGTTTGTTTAAAGGAGGTAGAGCAGAAGTAAAAGCATTGGTTGGAAGTGATTTTGCTCCAAGTAAACCAACTGGATTTAGCGATACTTCACTTTGCTTGACCAGTTCTAATACTAGTATCGACTTAAGTGCAACTCCTTCTGCCAACGCTTCTCTAAGATGGTTTGACGTTTCCACCGGCGGTTCTCCTTTGTACACTGGAAATAAATACACTTATACCATTAATTCTCGAGGAACTAAAACATTGTATGTTGAATCGTGGAACGGTATCTGTGGTAGTGGTCGTTACCCCATCCATATTAACGCCAATCAATACCCATCTACATTTGCAAAAGTGGGTGATGAAATCTGCCTTGGTGACTCTGCTGATATCGCTGCTTCTACCCAATGGGGAAGCGTAAATTGGTTCTTATCAAAATCCGATTCTAAACCCTACTCCAATTCTAAATTCATTCGCATGGGTGGTTTTGCTAATAAAAATAGCTATGCTTACTTCAAAACCTCCGAAGGAGATTGCTTTAATCCTAATTGGGACAGTGTTGCTATCACTGTAAACATACCTCCTACTGCAACATCCGTTTTGGCTCCAAGTGTTTGTTTCAAAAGCATTGGTGAAATTACCGTTAATGTTCCTTATGGATCCGTAAATTGGTTTGTTGACGAAAATGCTACATCCCCCGTTAAAACAGGTAATACGTATAACCTAGGTATCATGTTCTCCGATGCCACTATGTATTACAATACGGAGGAAAAAGGTTGTACCTCTGAAAAACAAAAAGTAACCGTTAAAACTTTGGTTCGTCCAACTGCTGGATTCCAATGGGCGTTAGACTACCCCAGAAAAGTAACCTGCACACCCATTAACACAACAGATATGACCATTCAGTGGGTTTGGGGGGATGGAAATACATCTACAGGCAACACCGGCACTCACCAATATGCGAGTGAAGGAACCTACAATGTTTTAATGATTGCCACAAGTAAAACTTCTGGCTGCAAAGACACAGCAGATATTCAAGTAATAGTAGATCACTTGAACGTTAACAAAACCAACAAACGCATGATTCATGTATTCCCGAATCCGGTTAACAAAAATGCTCATCTGCAAATTCAAGGTTTCCAAAGTGCTACCATTCAGTGGTTTGATTTAAGCGGTAGAATGATTCATCAATCTACCTTGGAAAGCGGAATTACTTCCGTTCCTGCTGGAATCACACCAGGAATTTATACGTTGAAGGGACGTTCTGGTCAGCAAGAATTCCACTCAAAAGTTCAAATTATCGACTAATTGGTTTAAGAAACCAGTAGCCAATAAAAGCCTAAAAGGCGGTTCCTTTAAGAGCCGCCTTTTTTATTCTTCGCTGCGCAATCCCATTGCCAATAAATTGAACGCCATTACCAAAATCATAATGGCTAAACCGGGTAAAATGGCCAAATACGCTTGATCCAATACCAAATAACCGATGTTCTCTTTGACCATCATTCCCCAACTCGCGGTTGGCGGAGCCACACCCAATCCCAAAAATCCCAAACCCGCTTCCAACAAGATAGCAGCCGCAAAATTCGTGGTGGCTAAAACGGTTAATGAACCCGATAAATTAGGTAAGATATGCCTAAACATGATGTGATTACTGCTGAATCCCGTGATTCGAGCAGATAAAATAAACTCTTTATTCTTGTATTGCATAGTTTGGCCACGCACCACCCTCGCCACTTCAACCCAAGTACTCAATCCCGTAGCAATCAAAACCTGATAAAATCCCTTGCCCATGAAAGCACTTAAACCCAATGCAATTAGTAGTGTGGGAACAGACCAAAAGACGGTAATTATCCAAGTTAAAACTCCGTCAACCCATCCCCCAAAATAACCCGAAATCAATCCAATCACCACTCCAATCAACAGAGATAAAGCCATTGCCAAAAAACCAATACTTAATGATACGCGGGTACCAACTATTAACCGACTCAACATATCCCGGCCAAACGGATCACTCCCCAACCAAAACGTACGTTCATACACTTGAGCATTCCCTTCATACAGGTTTCGGGGGATGGCCATTCTCTCGCCATTCTTTTGAGAAATAAAATACGCAGTGTCCTTCTGAGTACCGGCATCTTGTTTTACAGAGTTGTTTAGTTTACCATGCACAGTTTGATCACTAGAAACCGAACTTGAGGATTCACCATCAGAACCAGCGGTTTGACCAGCAGCACCGGCATCTTGTTTACTTGAAGCTGAACTAGTGGATTGGCCATCAGAACTAGTGGATTCACCATCAGATTTTAAAACCGAAAGAATTTCTCCCTGATGCTCATCTCCAACAAGCCAAAAATTCCAGGATCGCGATTCTGTGCGCTTCTTTTGAATATAGTACACTTTAGAACCCGGTGAGAGTCCCGCCCATTCTGGCATGATCTGATTGCTATTGGGTGTTTTGTCTTCGGTGATAGCATACCCCAAAAAACCCGTCAACGCGAATAAAAAAATCATCCCAAAACCAATTAAAAAAAAGGGATTTTTTAAACGTGGGGAGATCATCATGATTGCTTTTTGGATTTCAAATCTAAGGCCACAATTACCGCAGTAAATGCCCAGAAAGGAACCGCTAATTTATCGTATTGCGTATAATTATTCAAAACGGCATGGGCATAATAAGCCACTAATCCTGTTAAAGCAATGTAGGTTGTGAGGAGATATTTGAAATTTTTCGATGTATATATCAAACGAAACGATATCCAAACAGTTGAAAATACAATTCCCAACCAAAAAAACATACCCGGAAAACCCGTTTCACTCATGGATGAAAAGTACTCACTGTGGGCATCGCCCAAATCACCAGCATGGGTACTTATTAATGTTAATTCACTGCTTTTTTGAAACGGTGCGTACTGAAACACATAGGTTCCGGGCCCGAATCCAAATACGGGACGTTGGGCTACCATGCGTCCTGCACATTTCCAACGATTAATGCGTTCCAAATTACTGGGGTCGGTGGTGATATTACTCACCGATTTCACGTGTCCTTCCAACTCATCGCTACTTCCTTGTTTGTTGGCTTCTAAGGAATACATAATTTCATCTTGTTTAATTATTCCCACAGTGAGCACGGAAAAAACAGCTATGAGCACCCAATAAAATTGGATTCTCAATTTGGTAATGAACCAAACACCTGCCGACACAATTAAACTAAGCCAAGTTGCACGAGTAAAACTGACAACTATGGCAAACAATAAAATCAACAATAATACCAGAAATACAGGACCAAATGCAACATTGAACCCAAATTGCCTTACGTAAAATGTATAAACCACCAATACAAATACACCCCATGCAATTCCCGCAGCATACATACCGTGATCCGGGAAAAATGGCCAAGAAATACCATAACTCGACCCTCGGGAAAATCCATCTTTGGAGTGTTCAATGAGTGTGTAAAATACCACACCCATGATGAAAGTGGTAAACCAGCCAAAATAAAAATGGATGCGCTTATAATTCTTAAAAATGCGTATCCCGAAATAAAAAAACAATACAATATACCAAGTACGTGCCAGGGTAAACTTGAAACTTACCAAGGGCATACTGCTAAAAATACTGCTGATCCACAACCACAATCCGTAAGCTGTTACAAACAGAACTATGGGATGCTTCAATACCTGAAGGTTTATCGGCATTCCTTCTTTGTACCATTGAAAAACAAGCAATCCAAACAGAAATATATATACGGGTTCGGTGGGAAGCGACATCCCAAAACCACCCATTAAGTTATCCTGATTGATGGATAATGGCGCAAAAGCCCCCGCAAGCAGTAATGCTTGTTCCGTGTATAAGATACATCCAATAAGAACCAGTACCGCAGGAGCAATCAACAACCATTGATATTGCTGAAAAAGTACTGCTATACTCAAAGATGCGGCTAACATCCCCAAGACAATCCAAAGGGAAATACGCGATTTTCTGTTGAGTAGTTGCAGATTTAGCTGCATAGAGCTTCTGTATTACGTTGATTTAATGAGTGTTGTGTTTAAGTAAAAGAAACTTCTACTCCAATAGATTTGAAATTTACTTCTTTTTAAAGAATAACTCAATGACTACCAATACCACCGCTGTTGCTATGAAAGTAGCGAACACAGAAATCAATAATACAAAACTGCGTTTGGGCCAAAACTTGATTTCAGGAACGGTTGCCTCTTCCACGGTAAATTTATGCGACATGGTTTCGGTTACGTCCACCTTTCGTTTTTCGTATTGGGTCATCAAATCACTTTCCTTCTCTTCTTCCAACTTAATTAACTCATTCAGAGCTATGAAATTACCTCCATTGGCAATCAATGCTTTTTGCTCATCCAACAACTTTTGAAGTTGACCTGTTTTTCCAGAGGATTGTACTTTGTAAATCTCCTCTGCTAAGGCACGAGATTGCTCTTCATAGTTGGTTATACCTTTCATACCCAAATCGCGCAATTCGTCTTTAATCCCTTGAATTTTGTTTTGCTTTTCTTTCAATGCACGTTCAACAATGTCCAAAGCGGGTTTAGCCACCTGATTCTGGATTTCGGTTTTAACCGAATCGTACAACACGGCAATACCGTTGGCTAATGCTGCAGCCATTTTGGGATCTTCATCCAAAACTTCCACTTTGATACTTAAATATCGAGTACGTTCAAAGTTGAAATTCTCTTTGATTTTATTATCGAGAGCATATTTGGGAAATTGCTCTTTCTTGGGATCAATTCCATAATGCTTCATCAAATCAAAGTTGCGAACCAATCGGCCTAAAAGTGCACCCGATTGAATGATTTGCAATGCTTTTTCCGCTTCAATTTCTTCTCCCAACTCCAATGGATCCGATTGTCTTTGGTTCAATTCCGTTAACAATGCATTCGAAATAGAGTTATTTTTTGAGGGATAAAAGATGTGCTGCGCCTTGTATTTAGGCTTGGTTATTGCCGGATGTGTTACTACAATGGAAATCACCGCTGCGATGGCAACACTGATTAAAAACACTTTACGCCAACGCCAAAAAAAGTTCACTACGCCTACTAAGGTGATGGGTTTTACCTCGTTCTCGTCAATTAAATTGAAATTATTCTGTGGTTGATCGCTCATAAATGATTTTGGGTTTTCAAGTCTTAAAACGCATCCGTTCCGAAAGTATTTTTTAGGAGGATGTGAAGTTTATCCACAAATATACCGAAAAAGCCGATGAAAATCCCTCAATTCAACCACAATTCGACTACAAATCAAAGAACTTCAGGGCCAAGTCAAACTCCCTGAAACCATCGTCGGAATGATCTTCTGCTAGATATACATTTTCCACCTCAAAACCCTGACGACGAAATGTGGATATTATGCCTTTTACAATGGTGGTATTCAACTTCAAATTGAGCTTTAGTTTTCCAAATTCGGATTGACTTACCATCATACCCAATACCTTAGCTCCATTCTCCTCGACCCATCTGCAAATGATTGCGGGAGAAAAATCACGATCATCTACATTCAACACGATCACCGCACCAATGCCCCTATACGTCATCGATTCAGTGATGTTGCGGTTAATTCGTTTCTGATCAATCAGCCCCATAAATTGTCCTTCGCTGTTTACAACAGCCAAAACGCCTAACTCATTGGCAGCTAAAACGGGAACAATTTCGTACAAATGTTGATTTGCAAATGCCACTGGAGCGTGAGGATTCATTGCTACAACCGAGTTCAGCGATTGAGATTTATCTTCAACGGCATGCAACTGAGCCAAACGAGCATAGTTGTACACCTGCTTCTTTTCCAGTATGGGGAGCTCACTTACCCCTAGACTGCACATATAATCAATGCTGCCTTCCACCGAATCGGTAGTTCGCAAAACATGATACTGCTCCGAAATAAGTTGCTCTGCAATCATCTTTAACAAAGATACGTATTCAAATTCAACAACTACCAACGATGACTGTCATCATTGTACCAAGTTTGTTGAATTTTCATCACTTTTTCGATGAGTTCACGCACACATCCTTTTCCACCTTCAGAATCAGCGATATACTCACATGCATCCAATACATCTGAACAGGCATCTTTGGGACAGCAACTCAAGCCCGCCAATCCCAAAACCGGCAAATCGGGCATATCGTCGCCCATGTATGCAAAATGTTCCGGTTGAATTCCCGATTCAGCGCATACTTGATAAAACGCCTCTTCTTTGTGCGATTGTGCCATGAAAATCCATTTTACACCCAATCCTTCAAACCGTTTGCGCATGCCTTCTGATTTTCCACCAGAAATAACAGCCACCGCATATCCTTGCTTTACAGCATGCTGAACCGCATAACCATCCTTGATATTTACGGAGCGAAGTTGATGTCCTTCTTCGGTTACCAACACTTGACCGGGGGTCATCACCCCGTCAATATCAAAAATAAAGCCTTTAATCTCTTTTAATTTCGGAATCAAATTTCCCATGGATTTGTACTCTATTATTTTTCTAACAAACCCAATTTATACTCAAACATCATACCCAATTGTTCGGCTTTTTGGATCATCTTTACCGCCATTGGCCCTTCGAATTGACTTAAAATTGCATCTTTGAGATACTGCTGCCAAATACGAAAATCTTCTACCGATAATCCCAAGCGAGTATGAGGTTCAAAAGCACTTCCCTTGTAAGGATGATTGATGGGATCTACTTCCAATATGAACGTCCAAAAATTATAGATCCGAGGCAAATGGCTATCGAAATCCAATTCTTTAAAATGACGAGAAGTGGTTTCATCCGAAATCAGTCCCGCATATTGCTTGTCAACAATGGATTTAATATCCTCAAAACTCTCGATATCTCTCATTTTGGAAAAATACTATTCTTTACTGTTCAGAAAAAGTCCGGCAATTCAAAAATCACCGAATTACCATCCCAAAATCCAAGCGAAAATCAACGGTGCTACGATGGTAGCATCGCTTTCCACGATGAATTTAGGCGTGTTGATATCCAATTTTCCCCAAGTAATTTTTTCGTTAGGAACCGCTCCAGAGTAACTTCCGTAACTGGTTGTGCTATCCGAAATTTGGCAGAAATACGACCAGAAAGGAATATTTTCCATTTCCATGTCTTGATACAACATAGGCACAACGCATATCGGGAAATCTCCTGCGATACCGCCACCAATTTGGAAAAATCCAACGCCTTTGCCTTCTGAATTCTTCACATACCAATCCGCTAGCCAAGCCATGTATTCAATACCACTCTTCATGGTACTTGCTTTCAATTCACCTTTGATTACATAACTCGCGAAAATATTTCCCATGGTAGAGTCTTCCCAACCTGGAACCACAATCGGCAAATTACGCTCCGCAGCAGCTAACATCCAGCTATCTTTTGGATCAATTTCATAGTATTGTTCCAATTCACCGCTCAACAAAATTTGATACATGTATTCGTGGGGGAAGTACCGCTCACCCTTGTCTTCAGCACCTTTCCAAATACCGTGAATGTGCTTCTGTAAACGACGGAAAGCTTCTTCCTCAGGAATACAAGTATCCGTTACGCGGTTGTAGTGATTTTCCAATAAATCCCATTCGTCTTGGGGACTCAAATCGCGGTAATGAGGCACGCGTTTGTAGTGATTATGAGCCACCAAGTTCATGATGTCCTCCTCCAAGTTTGCACCGGTACAGCTGATGATATCCACTTTACCCTGACGAATCATTTCCGCCAAACTTTTACCCAACTCAGCGGTACTCATGGCACCCGCAAGGGTTACCATCATCTTTCCGCCTTCGGTTAAATGGGTTTCATATCCTTTGGCAGCATCCACCAAAGCCGCTGCATTAAAGTGCAAATAATGATTTTCAATAAATTGAGAAATTGGACCTTTCATACTGCAAAGTTAGTTAAAAAATCAACGTTCTCCCAACCACCATTTCTTGCGGAACACGGTTTTCTTGCGGGGCATCAACGCTACTTTTTCCTGAATAAAATTCAATGCTTCGTCTAAATCATCTGTTACTAAAAACAAACTCTGATCCTCGGGCGAAATGGTTTTGAATCGGTCCATATCCTGCACCAAATCCACCATTTCCTTCCAGTACTCGGTTCCGATAACTACCACCGGAAAATAGGGCATTTTCTCCGTTTGAATCAGGGTAAGCGCTTCGAACATTTCATCTAAAGTTCCAAATCCCCCGGGAAAAATAACGAACCCAAATGAGTACTTAAACAGCATCACTTTGCGCACAAAGAAATAGCGAATATTAACCCAAATATCCAAATAAGGGTTCACGTGTTGTTCAAAGGGCAAATCAATATTCACCCCAACACTTTTTCCTCCCGCTTCGCGAGCGCCTTGATTGGCCGCCATCATAATTCCAGGACCGCCACCGGTAAGAACCGTAAAGCCCTCTTTACTCACTTTAGAGCCCATTTCCTTGGCCTTCTGATAGTAAGGATGATCCTCCTTGAAACGAGCAGAACCAAATATACTGATGCAAGGTCCAACGAAGTGCAACTTCCTAAACCCTTTAAAAAATTCCCACATTACCTTGAAAAGGAACCAAAATTCACTCGCCCGATTGTGAGGGCCTTGAAGCATCTCTAAGTCTAAATTACGTCGTCTGTTTTCCATATCTCTGTTCAAAATGTTTTGCTTTTTTTCGTTTTTTTCGGGGGATATTGACTCGGGAAGGTATTTACCCCCATCTCCCAAAAAAAAGGCCACCCAGAAAGGCAGCCTTTGATGTATTCAAATATAAGAATTTCTTTTAATGAAACGAATCATTAAAAACGCTCGTCTGCAGAAAAGAAGAAATCGCCTTCAATCTGTGCGTTCTCATCGCTATCGCTTCCGTGAATAGCATTCGCATCGATGCTCTTAGCAAAACGCTGACGAATAGTTCCTTCATCTGCCTTGCTTGGATCTGTAGCACCAATCAACTTACGGAAATCTTCTACCGCATTGTCTTTTTCTAAAATGGCTGCATAAATTGGACCGCTAGACATGAATGAAACTAACTCTCCGTAAAAAGGTCTTTCTCTGTGAATTGCGTAAAATTCGCCCGCTTTCTCCTCAGATAAACGAGTGTATTTTAATGCAACAACTTTGAATCCAGCTTGAATAATTTGATCTAAAATTTTACCCGCGTGGCCATTGGCAACTGCATCGGGCTTAATCATTGTAAAAGTACGATTAGACATGTTTTTTGATTGATATCGCCGCAAATTTCGCTATAATTCGCAACAATTCACATACTAATTAGACCAATTTCTCAATAATTCGGTTGAAAAATAACGCAATCTTCACAATTCCACCCCAAACCTCATCACTCCACGTAATCGCGTAAGTACTCATATCGCTCCGTTAAATTGCCATCGCGAGCAATTGTAGCCCCCTCCAACAACAACGAACGCTCCTCCATCAACTGCGGAATGACATGCTGTATCAACATCCCCCCAAAATCAGAACTCGCATCCTTGGGCAACTCATTCGGTAAATTACCTACCGCCATCACTTCAATGGTGTTCTCCGATGAATACGGATCAGCCTTGCAATTATCCAATCGATTCCAAGCTATTACCGGATCAGCAATCGACGTGGCTTCGTACGTTATTGGCACCGAACCGTTAACATCGCAACTGATATCAGCAATAGCCTTAATCCGAAATTCGGGATTCCTCAACTCATCTTTTTCAAACAATCGGGGCAAATCCTCCGTCCAATAAATTCCATTCAACAATAAATCTCCGGTTTGGTAATAGGGACGAAACTTGCTGAAATACTCCTTATGATTCGCATAAAAATAGGGTGAATTCCATTTCTTCAAATGAGAATGACCGTACAAATCGGGACTATTTAGCTGCACGAAAACCGGATGCTTAAACGATTTTTTTAAAAAAGCCTCCGAGGTAACCTCTTTTATCCGGATATGACGTAAAAACTCCAATACACCCGAAGCCACACGTCCCCCACCCGTAACAATGATTTTCATCGGTGGAATATGCACATCCAACGCATTTTCAATGATTTCAGAATAATCCAAACATTGATGTGCGGGTTTCAAATCAAACAATTTCAGCTTCTTACCATAAACCAACAAACCATTGTATGCTCCAACTATACCTGCCCATTTACCAAAGCCCAAAACCCGTTGACCCGTTTCCCATTTCAATACTTCATAATCCACCAAACGAATATTCTTTTTCAACACTTCCCTCAATAAATCCCGATTGTAGGGCTGCTTTTTGATGGTATGCGAAAAGAAAAAATATGTTTTGTGTGCAACTAAGTGTTCTTTGGGGACTTCCTTAATACCCAACATAATATCGGCATCGGAAATATCATCCCTGACCTCAATGCCTGCATCGCGGTATTCTTCGTCGGAGAAACAACGCGTAGAACACGATTCTACCCAAATGTCTAACTCAGGAAATTTATGCTTGAGCGCCACGCATTGCACGGGAGTAAGCGCTACCCGATTGTCGGGAGGATTCTTTCGTTCTTTGATAATTCCGATAATCATATTGCAACCGCCATTGATTTGATTCCAACGGCAATTTAAGTCTGGAATGCAGAATATGGAACTTGGGACTCGAAAAATCATAAATTTGTGTATGTGTTTTTCGTATTCGTTGAAAGCAAATCCACAAACCCAACTACCGTTGGACTTTCAACCGGCGCTAATTCCGGAGCCGGGTTTCTTTTTTAGCGGCTTTGCCCATCCCCAGCTACCCATACAACATCAACATGGAGCAGAATTAGCCCAGTGGGGACTGATTCCATCCTGGGTAAAATTGAAGTCAAAGGCCAACGAATTGCAAAAACTATCGCTCAATGCGCGTTGGGAAACGGCACACGAAAAACCCATGTTCCGCGAAGCATGGAAAACCAAACCCTGCTTGATACTCGCTTCCGGATTCTTTGAATGGCAAACCCAAGGAAAAACCAAAATTCCTTATTTCATCCATCCATCAGAAGGTGATTTCTTTCTTTTCGGGGGAATTTTTGACGATTTCATCGATTCACAAACCGGAGAAGTACAACGCACTTATTCTATCTTAACCACCGACGCGAACGAACTCATGAGCAACATTCACAACGTAAAAAAGCGAATGCCCGTAATCATCGATTCCCGCCAAGCCGATCAATGGCTGTTTGGAGATTTAGAAGACCGTGCTTCACTTTGTAAACCCGTTGCATCCCAAAAGCTCGATGCCTACGAAGTTAGTCGCAACCTCAACTCAACAAAACTGGATAGAAATCAAGCTTGGGCTGTGGAAGCAGAGCAGAACAAACAAAACAATTTAGTATTAAGTTTGCAACTTAAATGAATCGCATTTATTTGGGAATCTTGGGAGGGCTATTCCTATTTTCCTGTCAAAACAATTCTAAGGAGAAATCCACCCCCAGCAACGATTCCACTGCGGTGGCAGCGACAACCGATTCCCCATCCCCCAAAATCAATCTTCCCTTAGATAGTACCTGGGATGCATTCAGTCAGTTAATTGCGGGTTCTACATCGGGCGTGAATACATTCTACGGCAACGACAGCATGTGGTTGAACTATTCGCAACAACAATCCAGTAAATTCAAGGTGTTGCAAAATCGAATCGGTAGTCCCATAGCCAAATGGACGCAAACCGTGGGATACAATCAGAAGCAACCCGTTAGAACCTTGTTATATCCTTTTGCAGGTGGGGATTATTACTATGCGCATTTGTTTTACCCAGAGGTAGATACCATCATTATGGTGGGATTGGAACCTGCTGGTTTTTTATTTGATCCGAGAAAACAGAATCGCGAAGACTTGCAGATGTATTTAAACAACTTAGAGAAGTCGCTATTTTTTCCTCATAAGCTGGGCTTTTTCAGAACTTTATCCATGGAAACTGACTTTCAGAAAGGACTTTTAAACGGTACCATTCATACCTGTTTATATTATTTAGCCAAATTTGAAAATCGCATACACTACATCAAAGCATTTGATATTGATGCCAACGGCAACGAGAGCAACGTAGTGAGCATGGGTACAGTGGCACATAAACGTCGAGGCATAAAAATTGGATATTCCAACGCGAATAGCAAGCAAGTGAAGGAGTTAATTTATTTTACTGCCAATTTAGCCAACAGTGGCATGCCTACTGCCCCTGGCGAAAAGCACAACGGAATTGGCAAATATTTATATAAAAGAAAAAACTGTGGTTCTTTCTTTAAAGCAGCCACGTATTTAATGCATAATTCCTATTTTTCGGTTATTCGGGATATTTGTTTGGAAAACAGTAAGATCATTTTGCAAGACGACAGTGGAATTCCATTAAAGAATTTACAGAAAGCTGGCTTTGACGTTACTCTATTGGGAAAATACACCCGAACCATTGGTTTATTTAAAAACCGTTTCCAACCCGATTTACGTGCGGCCTACGATTCCCTGCAGCCTCAAAAGTTACCTTTCACGATTGGTTACAACGCGGAGTTCGGCGAGTGCAACATGCAATTGGCGGTGAAAAGATAGGAGTAGGGAAATTTTATTGGTTGCGTTTTATCCTAGTTATTTTGTAACTTTACACTAGAAATTTAATTTGAAAATAATAGTATCGTTTAAACTTAATGTAGTCAAATGAAAGTACTCGTTGAAATACCTGATAATGATGCTCCTTTTGCATTGAAAGTTCTGAAAAGTCTTTCATTTATAAGGACCGCCAAGCCTATGAGTTCTGAAACTATTGATTTATGGGAGGATCTTAATGAAGCGGCAAAACAGGTGCGCCTTCACAAACAAGGCAAAATAAAACTCAAATCCGCACAAGACTTATTGAATGAGCTTTAGCATTTTCCCAACAAGTCGCTTTGAAAAAGAACTCAAACGGTTAACAAAAAAGTATCCTTCGTTAAAGTCGGATTTTGGACAAATGATCCAAAAAATTTCAGAAACTCCTGATTTTGGTACATTTTTAGGGAATAATTGCTACAAAATACGATTAGCGATTGGAAGTAAAGGAAAAGGGAAAAGTGGTGGTGCAAGAGTAATTAGCTATTTATACATCGAAACTGAAACTATTTATTTGCTCACTATATACGACAAAAGTGAGAAAATAAATCTTAAACCCAATGAGTTGAAAGAAATAATTGAGGGTTTAAAATTAAATTAAACTTAGTACTAGTAATTACACAAAATTCTTTACAGGCTCTACGACTTCAGTTTTGCTTAACTAGTGTAAAACCTCCATTTTCAATATCTGATTTTTGGAAACCATCAACGTATAAATCTAACCTCTTTTTTGTACCTTTTTCAATAGCAAAATCAATATGTATTTTTCCAGAATTAAAATGATAAGTACTATCACAAGGATAACCACTAAAATCATTGGGATCGTTATAGTCAATACGGTTAGTACCTTCCGGTATTTCTCCATCAACGGTTACTAATTCAGCCCTTCCAACAAATTCAAAATTATTTTTTGTATTGTATAGCTTAAATTTTTCTATTGTGTTACCCTTAAAGTATAGATACAGTTTATACTCTTTATTACTATACGTTGTACTATCATTTAACTCTTGTACAACTTCACTTTTTTTATTCACTGCAATTTGATTACCTCTATTTGAGCAACTAAAAAAAAGAACTACAATTAAAATTATTAAATCTTTCATACTATTTAATCTATTATCGTTTTGCAAGTTTGAAATACTCTCTATCGCTGAAAATTGGGCTGCTATGGTAGGGCGATGGTATAATCGTTATTATCAATGAAATAGGCTTGTCTATTTCTGAATGAGTCTTTATCCACAACGCGGAGTTCGGCGAGTGCAACATGCAGTTGGCGGTGAAGAAATAGGAGTAGGGAAATTTTATTGGGCTTTTTCTTTATTTATATATACGGAAAATTTCAAATGAAGAAGAATCTGTACTTGTAATTACTTTTGTATTACAGCTATCTTCCTGACTTAATTTTATCGGTTTACCATTTTTATCTGTTGGGCGTATTAGCACTTCAGAATAATTTTTATAGGAAATAAATGCTCTTGAATAAAACATGGAATTAAACGGAAGATTACAAGCCTTATACGCCATAATTTTTTTAAATTCATCTTTGTAGAAATTGGAAAAGCAACCGGTATTTAGTTGTATACAAATTTTATGTTGAATCGCATCAACTACATTCATTTTTTTAAAAACAGCACTGTCTTTTTCATCCACAGGGATAATGTAAATTATATTATCATGAGGTTCTAACTCAGTAAAAATAAATACATTTCCACTTAAATTTTCCACGTTAGTTACCTTTTGCCTCTGATATTCTTCTTTATCTTTGTGATTAACACAAGAGAAGAAGAATATAATATATGAGGCAAGAATAAATTTATATTTCATTTTCTTATCTCTTAAGTTTTGATTTATCGTTTACGTATTCTAAATCCATCACATGATTGACATATATATATATTCTAAATTCTTAAATATTGGAGCAGAATATTTGTGCTGAGACTCTGTAAATTCAATGAAGTTTAATACATTTTAAAGTCACAATTTTTTTCATTTTTAAAACGTATATTTTTTGGGGGGGCTTACAACACTTGATTCTCTTTATTAATTAGTTTTTGAGATTCAATTGCTTGTGTTTTTTTTGTTTTTCCCCTTTCATTATATTGTTTGTCTGATGAACAACAAAAAAACAGTAACGCTATTATTAATAATTTTAAGAATTTCATATAACTGCATTTGATAAGCTTGAATACTGACCGTATAAGTCAAATGGTTGATTTTCATAACGAAAATTATACCCCAATTTGTTAATAAATAGAAATAAGGGGTCAATTTCAGTAGAAACACCTTTGAATTTCACTAATACTGGTAAATTGTAGCTATGATATGATTTTCTACCAGTTGCTATTATCCAAGATAAGCTAGGGTGATTCTTTCTAAGAATTGTAGAAATGAGTAATCCTACATCAACTGCTATAGCATATCCGAAATTATTTAACTTTTTTTCGTCTGTACCAATTATCGATTCGTAGAACTTTTTTTCAATTATTAATCTACGGACTTTTTCAGAGATAGTATTTAAATCTACCTCAACGCTTGATGTTAATTCATAATCAATAATGGTTAAGAAATTATTTACTCTCAATTCTATAGATTCTATAAACCAGTCAAAATAAGCTCGAGCCTCTTTCTTGTTCCAGTTTTTAGCTCCTTTTTCGGCAAGTTCGTCTGGTGGCATAAATAATGGGTATTCACTCATATTGTTAATTTTAAAATGTTTGACCTGTATCAGTTAATTTAATTTCATTTTTGCCATTTCATATCCTATCCGATGAAAAATACACTAGACGGAAAGAAGAACTTTTAAGGCATAAAAAAATCCATTGATCATACTTGACAAGCCAATAGATAAAAGGTAAACTAATCAGTAGCCATTCAAACGCTAATTTATAATTTGTAAATCTTGTTTCTCTGTTAAAACTAAATAATAGAATATCTAATAAACCAATTACTATCAGGAAACCTATCCAAAATAAAATTCCATACAAAAAAATCAAATAGTTAGCTGAAAATATTGACTGATTAAAAGTAAATATCTTATTGGAGTAAGCATTAATAAAAGCACTGATATATACAGCAATAAATATCACAAAAACATTTATCCAATTAGTTGATAAAATTTTAAATAATTCCTTCATATCTATTATTTTTACTTGGGTTGGTTCAGAAGTAAATTGTTCATTCCAATCTGCTAAATTTTACTTTTTTTCATCCTTGGTAACTCCTGTAAAATTTCCTTTTTTATCTATTGTGATAGAGAATTCAAATTCTGAAATTATTCTTTGATTTTCACTTGGTAATTCCATCAAAGGTGGCTAATTCCACATCGCCTTCGTAGTGGGTTAGATCGCATTGTTTTTGGTTTCGGGGGATGCGCATAGCGGTTTGTATTCAGCAAGTTAACCAAAAAACCGTTACTAAAATGGGTGAAGTTTGAAAAGTATTAGTAATTGTGGAATTGTGCCTGGAGGAATTAAAATTTTATGGTACGTTATTTAATTTATGCCAACAATCCATAAGAAATTTCTCAACAACTAGATCATCCAATGTATGCATTTCGTACATAATATCATTTTTATCAATAATATAAAAATAAGTCCTTCCGCGATCGCAATAAAATGATGAAATGGGGTATTCTAATACTTTGGAATTCTTGAACGATTTTGTATAATATTCAATTTCTTCAAAATACTCCTTTCTTCCTGGAAAGTGAACACTATCCGAAGTCTTTAAATAGATTTTTACCCTTTCCATATTTTGCATTAATTTTATACTATCAACTAATGCCTTAGCATTACGTCCATACCCATTGAATATCCTTTCTCTGTTTCTAAAACTGAATTTAACCTCCTTCGGTAAATCATCCCGATACGGCTTAATTCTAGCATTTTTTTTTGTTAAATACTCTTCGTTTGTAATACATAGCAAAGTATCTCCATGTGCATCAATAATCTCAGGAATTATTCCAGATGCACCTTTAAGAACTAAATTATGATCACAAATAAGTAAATGACGTGCGCGCTCGAGAACATCATCATCATACAAATCAAGCCATATATAATAATATTTGTCCGTAACTATTATTCTTTCTGCTTTTTTAAATAATCCCCACTTAAGAGTATCACCCTTTGCACATCTAGCATAAATATCATTTCTCTCGATTGGTATTCTACAGCCATATAAAAATGAAACTATAATGATACAATATGCAACAATTGCTTTTTTATTTACTTCCATGGTGAATAGTCTTTTCTTAATAAAATACCTTTAGATACTTTGTTTAAACTATCTGAATTAATGTTTATTTATATTGACCTCGATAAAACCTTTTATAATAATCGATAACAAAAGGATTTGATTTGGACCACTTTACAAATGCATCCCATTTTTCCTTATTTTGCGATTTCCAAACATAAAAGCTTTCTTCATCACCTTTTCTCATAACCCAATAATTATACGCTTCAAAATGGCCTGAATCTTTCAATTTCTTTTGAAAACTAAACAGAATATTGGGATAACTTTTATCACTATTGTCATTAAAATAATGATCAATGAATTTACTTCTAACTTGGCTCAGTGAACTAACATCGATATTTTTAACTGAAATCAAAGACAATAACAATGTCTGCTCATAAATCATAGAGAAAGGCAATTTTAGATTATTCGAATCAGTTATATTGATTGATTCAATATCCAGTAAAGTGTTATTACAAAAACTCACTGAAATAGATGTATCGTTTTTAAATTGTATTTCACTTTTATATGTTTTAAAAAGTAACTCACTGATTTCTTCAATTCGCTTATAATTGCGTTTTTCTAAATTCATAAATATTTCCCCATAAATCATCCCCCAAACCTCTTCCTGTGAATTGCAATAAATTTTAGTTGCCCAATAATAATTTGAAGAAAACTCAGGATCCAACTCAATCCCCAATTCATAATAAACCAATGCTTTACCGTATTCACCATTGAATAAATGAATATTACCACGCTCTAAATATAGTTTCCCGGAATTTGGAAATTTTTCTAGACCCTTTTCATACCATTCAATCGCCTTTTCTGGTTGTCCACTAACACTATACGAATTTCCCAAAAGCTGATACACTTTGTCGTTCACATTCGGGTGATTGACAATTGCTTTCAACGTCTTTATCGATGATTTATAATCTTTTTTTAAGTATTGAGCATATGCAATTTCATAGGGAAAATCCATATTCTGAGGATCCAATTTCTTAGCTTCCTTTAAGAGCTTTATAGATTTGTCTATTTCACCATTATCCATAAGTTTCACCGCTTCAATTCCCAGTTCTACAGCTTTTTCTTGATTCGTATTCTGTGCAAATGAGGTTTGCCAAGCGGTTAGTAAGAACCACATTGCAACGGTTTTAATTGTGTTTGTCATAATGTTGTTGTTTATATTAATTACATGTATTCCATAATATCAATTACCGTAAACGCAATACATTTCCTTCAATTCATATTTTTTCATTTCGGGGGAAGCGCATAGCGGTTTGTATTTAGCAAGTTAAACAAAAAACCATTACTAAAATTGGTAAAAATTCACGGATTCATTATTATGTAAAATATTGTTTCATTGAAATTATAAAACCGCTTAGAATCGCTGAAAAATTGAAACGTATTCTTGAAGAGATCTTAAAACAACATGACCATCACAAAAAATTTATATATTTAAAACGATGCTTACATTATATTCTTTGAGAAGTTGTAACAAATTATTTGCACTACTATCTAATTCAAGGTGTAAGCTCTCGAAAAAATCAACGAGCCGTATTATTCCAATATCAAAGAAGCTATTTACTGCCTTGCCGATAACCCAAGACCCACAGGCTACAAAAAGCTAAAAGGTAGAGATGGTTATCGTATCCGTGAGGCTGATTACCGCATTATCTAAGATATTTTTGATGATGTGCTTTTGGTTGATGTGATTGACCTTGGACACAGAAAAGATATTTAATCATAAAGCCCGATAAAATCGGGCTTTATGATTATGGGAAGGTAACTCGCCAGTTTAATTTTTCTAAGTCTTTTACTTTAACTTTTTCCCTCTTAGAAAAGAGTTGATGATTCATAATAGAATCTTTCCCCGCTGTCTCTATTAATTCCTTACTGAAGAAAAATATTCTCAAAGTGCTGTCCTTGCATTTTGTGTTTATAAAATATTCCCACGTATCCATAACAAGTTCATGGGATTCACTATTTGGCTGAATAATATCCGAGTATTTATAATTATCTTTTCCATTCTTTTGATTTATCGGGTAAAATAATATACTATCATTGTCATAAGAAAGACTATAAAAAATTGTATCATCAGTACTATTAACAATAGTTAATTTACCATCATGGGGATCACATCCTGCTGTAAATAACATAATAGCGATGCAAAAAATAATAGTTGCAGATTTCATAGTCTTATTTCGTTGGGTAGTACTTTAAAAATTTCGGGGCTAAATTTTTACCAAACCATATTTCAGCCCATTTATTTGCTCTTATTTCAGTCCAGTATGAATTATGTGATCCTCCAATACCTGTTGCTGCATTAAATAAGCTTGGAACGCCAATCATTAAATAAAAGTTTATAAATCCTTGACCATTATAATTTAAATCTAGACTAAACCTATAATCTAAATAGTGTCCGTACTCATGTTGCATTACACGGTTAAGACTGTTACCACTGTAACCACCTCCAATGTATATGCCAAAACCAGGCAACGTTATGTCTGTCTTATCCGACTTATCGTTATTCTGATAAATGCTAATTCCCGGATATTGTATAGGATCACTTAGGTTTATATAACCACCCCCGCTAATTTGAGCATTCTGAGTTTTATTTGAAGCGGTTGTACTTAAGGGTTTAAAGGGTTGATTACTGACCGGCAAATTAGTTCTTGGAGAATTACCAGATGCCCACCATAAATATTCTTCCGGCTTCTTTACCGTTTTGAGCTCGCTAAAAGTAGAATTTGCAGAATTAAACCATACAAACCCTTCAGACTCTTTAACTTTTGTGGGGTCGCTAACAATTAAGCTTTGTCCAATTTTAATTTGATCTCTGTTTGGAATATTATTCCATTTTACCAAATTGTCAACAGAGACTCCATATTTGTTACCAATTTTCGTTAGATTATCTCCCCCAACAACGATATAACGTTTTGGATTTCCAGGATCATCACCATCTGGGTCTTTTAATAAAATTGGATTATCACTTAAGCTGGCATAAAGACTTTCCCAAGGTTTTGTTAAAGGATCTAAATTCCATCTTCTTCCAAGCTTACCATCGTACATCCAGAATTCTGCGGTTGTTACACCAGCTCCTAATTCATCATCTCTCTCCTGCCCATTAAACCCATACCTATACCCAACCCCTGAATACATCCTGCCGCTGCTTGAATCTGGGGTTGACCACGATATGGGATTGCCGAACGGATAATAATCGGTGGCAAATACCACATCGCCTTCATAGTGGGTTATTGTTGTTCGGCTGTTGCCAAAACCGTCCCTAACGGAACCACCAAATCCACTACCGCCAGAACCTCCGGTTGCGGTGATTGGAATTTTGCGGTCCACTGCCTTCAACGTAATCATCCTTTTTCCGAATATATCGATGATAAATTAATTTATGCTCATTATAAGAATCGCATATTTTAAAATTTGAAATCAAAATTTGTGAATTATTTGATTTATCTATTTTCATACATAACCTATCTTTATTTTTTTCCCCGTAATAACGCAAGTGTATTTCCAAGCTATCGTCGTTTTTAGTAATAGTTTCTAAAACTATTTTCAAATTGTCTTCTAATAATATTTTCAAATTGTCTTTGTTATAAACATTTGAATAAGCTTGACATAACAATTTTCCATACTTTATATCAAAAATCAATGAATCAAACACTACCCTATGATCAGTTTCTTCTTTATAAATGGAATCTCCACAAATAGAACTATCATAATACCAAGTGCCCTCAATTATTTTGATTTTGGTTTTATTATACTGACCAAAAGAAGATAAATAGACAAATAATAATACGCCTGTTAATGATGCAGTTTTTTTCATCGTTTATCCAATAAATTTACCCCTAAAAATGTTTTTGCTTTTTCATATTCAGTTCGCGAAATAGTATTTTTTCCTCCTGAGTTGTCCGTGACTTCCATCCCTGTTATGACACCTTTAGAATTGAAAGTATAATTTCTAAATATCATTGAATGTCCACCTGACCGCATTAAGTTAGCAGTTGAATTTACATCTGAAGAATTCCATAATTGCAGTAGTGCACCAGTTTCGAGTTTGCCTGACCAAACCTCTGAATTATTGACTGCAACACCTAATCCATGTCTTAAAAAAGGAGCACCGGCTCCATAACCCATGTATTTATCTTTAGTTCCTTGAGAAGATGCAAGTCTATGGTCAGGGTTTTTATTACTGACTGTTAAATTCACAGCATTTTCCCCAAACTGATCAACATATGCTTGGTTTGCTCTAGATTCAGTTACTGCATAACATACTCCGTCAGGATTATTATAATAAAGTGCTTGTTTTTGACTTAGTTCAATTTCAGCTGTTATTTCGGTCGAATAATTAGGAGTCCATACATTAGCTGGCCTTCTGGGTAAATTGTCAATACTTGAAATCAATTCTTGTCCAACTTTTGTTGCTACCGTTTGTTGATTCGCTTTTGGCCCTCCTATTGACCAATTATTTTCAGAATAAGTTAAATGCTTGCCTATTTTATAATAGGATTGATTATTAATTTTTACCGTAGATACAGAGTTAAATGTTACACCATTTCCTAAATTCAAATTAGTTCTTCCATCAGTCCCAACTGAAATTGTATTTTTCGGAATATTTGCATTTTTCACAGATAAATATTCTAACCCCTCCAAATCAATTCCATCAATTAACCTATTCTCGGCGAATGCAAACGTACTATTCCATGGATAATCTGATTTCAATGGATCCACACTCAAAAACCTGCCCAACCTTGCATCTTGAATGCGGTATTCAAAAGCGTAGTAGTCTCCTAGCTCAGGTTCTTTTTCTTGATTATTAAACCCGTACCTATACCCAGCACCTGAATACATCCTGCCGCTGCTTGAATCTGGGGTTGACCACGACATGGGACTGCCGAACGGATAATAATCGGTGGCAAATACCACATCGCCTTCGTAGTGAGTTATTGTTGTGCTGCTGCCGGATCCACCCGTTGCAGTGATTGGGGTTTTGCGGTCCAGTACCGTCGACAATACATTGCCCAAATGGTTGGTTAGTTCGTATTGTTTTTGGTTTCGGGGGATACGCATAGCGGTTTGTTTTCAGCAAGTTAACCAAAAAACCATTACTAAAATTGGTAAAATTCACGGATTCTGGTGTTTTTTAATTGAAAAGCTTCAGTGGAACAATATAAATGATTAAACCCGTTTAAATTTTAAAATAAACTCTTTTTGTAGGAATTTACAAAGCCCCTTTCTCTAAATACTTCTTACATCTAATGAATAGTGATTATGCAATGTTGTACTTCCTACAAGTTGCCGTCTGGCATTCTCGTTGTGACTCCTGTAGAATCGATAATCGTTCCTCAGGACTAAATGATCTTTTGGTTCTCATTTCTTCGATAAATATATTCAGACCTAATCTGTTAAAAAAATTTATCTATTCTACCCTTCGCTTGTGCCTCTCTGTAGGGTATTCACTTCTATCCCTCACACAGAATGAAAAAATTATTTTTGAGCTTTTGAAAACATAGCAAAGATGTGTATGTGGTGGAATGAAAAAAAGCCACTCAGCGAGTGGCTTCTGTTTTCTATTTTGTATTAATTTCTATTTTATAACAATTGTTTTCATTTATTATTTTTGGGGGAAGCCTTAATTCTGTTTGTGTTGTATCCGTATTTACAGTAAATACTAATTCGCAAAGTTTCTCATCTTGCATAATGTACTCTTTACCTTGTATTAGTGTTTGATGTATATTTTTTGGTTCTTCAGTTAGTAATATTTTTTCTTCAACAATTCTAGCTCTACCTTTGCTTGTAATTTTATCGTTTTTAAAAATACTAAATTTTAAATCTTTGTAAATTTCAATTTTTTCTCCTGTTTCATTTGTTGCTCTGAATATGATTTCTTTACTCATATTTTTACAAGAAATTAAAACAATTATTAAAATAATACTTGAGCTTATTTTCATAAATTATTATTTTGTTGACTTAGATTTACCCGTAACATCTGGTGAGTATGTTTTAGCAGGATTAAATGTCGACATAGTTCTTACTTTTGCTTCTGTTACTGGATTTTTTCCACCTGTTAGATTTTTAATATCTTGAATTACAAATGAAACTACATCATTATCAATAGACCTATGATTTGAACCTGGTGCTAAAATATTTGCTCCTTGAGTTTTCTTGGTATTATCAATCTCAATCTTTTCGCCTCCTATAACTTCTCCTTCTTGATAATAATTTATAGCAAATTTTACATTAGACGGTATATTATCGTCATCAATTGAGAATATGCCAATATTAGAAGCGTCTTTAATATCAAGTGTAATCAATAAATCTATGCTAAGGCTTTTGTTTTCTTTTGCTAATTCAATTATATTATCTGCTCCTTGACTATGACCCACTAAAACCAATTGTCCTCCTGCATTTTGTGCCTTAAATGCTTCTATCGTTTTTTTAACATCTTCTTTTGTATTTCCAGTTGTTGAAGAAGCAAAAGTAACTACCTGTATTTGTGTCGCACCACTTGCGGCTTGTTGAATTTGCCCCAATCCTGTATAATCAACATCTAAATCTCCTCCTGCGTTTTGGGCTTGTGTTTTTCCTGCTTGTGGGTCGCCTACAAAACCTTGTAGAACTAATACTAAAACTTGAGTATTGGGATTTATGGTAGCTGGCTCTAATCCTTCTAAGTCAATAGCAGCTATTGGATTATTACCTGCGTGTTGATAAGGGCTAAGTGCAGGGAATTTTTGTGTTAAAGGGTCTGTACTTAAAAATTTACCTAATCTTGGGTCGTAGGCTCTAAATAAAAAATCGTAGCTATTACCTTCCCCCTTTATCTCATTATCCTTTTCTTTACCATTAAACCCATACCTATACCCACCACCTGAATACAACTTGCCGCCACTTGAATCGGAGGTGGTCCAAGACATGGGACTTCCGAAGGGATAGTAATCTGAAGCGAATACCACATCACCTTCGTAGTGGGTTATCGTTGTACTGCTGCCGGATCCGCCCGTTGCGGTAATTGGAGTTTTACGGTCCAATACCGTCGACAAAACATTGCCCAAATGGTTGGTTAGTTCGTATTGTTTTTGACTCATCCTGCGCATGGCTCGTGCGGTATTTCTATCGAATTTAACTGAATCCAAGTAAATTTGCAAGGTATCGCTGTATTTATATTTGTATTTAACCAATAATTGACCCGATTGATACATTCCCAATCTCGAACTTCCATAAATATGCTGCTCCTGCCAGGTAATGTCCTTTCCGAACTTTAACAGTTCTCCAATGTCCATCATCAAACTCGAATACGTAGTTGACCCAAAATGCGTTCTCACCATTTTTAAATAACTACTGAATGTGAGCGCTGAACTCTGATACATCACAAAGGATAAATCAACATAACTCGTAGAATTGATGGATTGATTTACAAATGTGGAATAATTAGAATTGGATGCCAATTGATACAACTGCTGCAATGTTCTCACCTCTTTGAGTAGGATTCTTAAGTGCGCATCGTTGGAATAATGGTTCTGAAGTACATCGAGAATTAATGATGTATCGCCTAAACCCGACCATGCATCAAACAAATCAATAAACGAAATGTTGGGCTGAGCACTGTTCCATGAATTGTAAATCATGCTCGTGTTCAAACAGCTTGAGAAATAGTTTTGCAAGTTTGAAATACTCTCTATCGCTGAAATTTGGGCTGCTATGGCAGGTGGCGGAAAACTGCGTATATAAGCAATTCTGCTGGCATTGGTAGGAGGTGGCGTTGGACTGCCTCCTAAACTTACATACACACTATTTAATCCAACTGGATTGTTCGTAGCCATACAATTCAGCAACAAATCTGTAGGATCATTGCTCAAAATGCCGGTTAACGCGTTGTTCAGCACAGCAGTACCCGAATTCAACACCGAGGAAACAAAGTTGCTTTGTTGATTTGAAAGAATGGCGTTCAGCAAGGCATCATTCTCGGTGGGCGATGCATTTGGACTGTGTGCAAAGTTGCTCAATACCGCGGGTACCAAAGTAGCATCCCATCCCAAAAAGTCATCTGGCTGAAACTCATCAAACACCCCAGCTGCCAATTCATTGGTCGATAAAAATTCAATCCAATCGTTGATAAATTGACTGTTGTAGCTGAATTTAGATTCCATAAAATCCTGCAAATCCGTTAATCCCAATTCGTTGTATATCCAATCGTTTACGAAAGCAAAGCTGGAATCACCGATATCATCAAAATAATTTCTGCGGGTATAGGTAGCCATTACATTGCCCGTTGCATCGTAGATGTAATAGGTGTATATCCACGACAATTGATCGTTGTGGTCTGGTTTTACAATTTTTACAGCCCTTTGTCCCGAAGGGTTATACTCAAAAGCTAGCCAAGGTTTTGAGCTGGTATCTACCCGACGAATTTCCTTGATTTTACCATACACATTCCATAAAATGGTATCGATTGACTCGGATTTATCTTTGACTAAATTTCCAATTTTATCGTATGAGTAATTATCTGAGGTTTGATCATCAATATCGTTGGTATAGTGATTTTGATCAACAGCATCAGAAACATAGGTCAGTTGATTGGTATGGGGTTGGTAATGGTATGTGAGTTGATCTTGAACTTTATTGCTTGACTTTGCCGTTTTACGGTATTGGGTTAAAATGTTACCATTGGCATCGTAGGTAAAGCTATTTTGATAATTATCGCTTAATGAACCTGAATTCCATGATTGGTTAGAAAAATTGAAACTGGCATAGGTATTCATGTTGGTTAATCGGTTCAATTGATCGTAATGATATACGGTTGCTTGTGGTGATTCTCCGTTTTTCATAAATTCTCCGATGGCTGTAACCATGTGCTTGATGTTGCCATTGTAGAGATTTCTCGAGGTATTGATTAACGGAGAATGGTAGATTTTCCCTAAAAATGATGACGATTCTATCGACTTGTAATCGCCTAAAAAGGTGTTGGTAGAATCGTTATCATCGGTGAAATAGGTTAGACTATATCCGAATGCATCTTTAGCCACCACCGACCCGGAAGCACCATCTTTACCCATATCTGCATTCAGATTAAGATAATCGCTATTTACACCTTTAATCCAACCATTTATGGTATAAGCATAATCCAAACCTTGAACCGATTTCTCACCCAGAACTACTCTTGCTAGCGGACCATGTCTATAATATCTGTATTCAGCATCCATATCCCAAATAACTCCATCCAAACTGGTTTGAGCGCTTAACAATCGATTGTCGGCATCGTAATCATATCGATGAATAAATTGATCGACTTGTCCTTTTTGATAAGAAACTTGTTTGACTTTTCCACTGAATAATTCGTATTCATAGTACATGGTTTTAACATCATTACCTAATTCTCTTAAATCGGGGTTTTCTTGAACTAGTGTATGTACATTTCCATGAATATCATAACTGTAATGTGTAGCACGGTCATATAAAACTGATGGAGTTTCAAAGTATGCAGATGAAGAAACTCGGTTACGCAAATTTTGTTGTCCAGTGCCTGACCCCAAATCATCAAAAAACTGATCTACCAAATTGTTTATAGGTTCATCATAGAAAGTTTTGGTAATTTCAGAACGAGTAGAAGCTGCTAGCCAACGTGTGTAAATACTGTTGTTCTTACTTAACTCAATCGTATCATATTGAATACTGTCTGTTTTGAATTCTACATCCGATGTTACTTCACCTACTTCTACTATGCGACCCAGAGCATCATATGTAGTATAACTGTAAATGAATTTGCCTTGGGCAACACTTTTTTGATGTTGTTTTGCATTTTGGCTGGCAACCATTCTTCCCAATCGATCGTAATAAAAATAGGTAATTCCAGCATCGGGAGTAATTTGATAATCCACAAGATTTAATGAGTTGTAATGATATATACTGTTTAAATCATGGTTAGTAAATACTCGTTTGTTGGAGTCATTCAGCGACCGATAATCATTGAGGTTCTGACGGGCTGTAGCATTCAGACTTAATGATTGAATACCTTGAGGTGGCACCGTACGCTCCAAATTACCCGCCAAATCATAATAATACAATGTAAAATGGTGGTTTTGTTTTAAATAATTAAAACGAATGGTATCTTTTAAGTTATTTAAACAATGGTTCAAGAATGAGTCTTGAAATACTGAGAGTAAACTGTCACGATAATATTGATACTTCAAATGTGCATTGAAACGCGCAATTGGAATAAGTTCTTGACCGCAAGGAGTTGGTTTAACCTTTAATTTTGGTAAAAACTCTTTTCGACATAACACGGTTTGGTTGAAAGAACAGCACTCCATCATAGAAACGCCTGCAACTTGAACAGAAAGTATATCATTGGCAATTCCATTACTCACTGAAATATTGATAACGTTGGATTTACCTTGTTGCGGTTTGGGCCTGAATCCATACGTTTGTTGAACTGAAGTAAGTGCATCCAATGCTCCAAGTTCGAAATCAAATTGAAAAGAAATTCGTGTATTTGAACTAACTCGAAGTGTTCCTATAATACCGTTATTTGTTTGTGAAACCTGCCAACCCAGCAGAGAATCAACAATGACAGTTGAAGTATTAATAAAATTGGCAATTATATTACGATATTGGGTATCCAAAGAATAATACCCAGTATTGTAACCCAATTTATTTTCTAAAGAAAGTTTTTGGATAAATTGATACACGCTTTTGGCCTGATTAGATGGTTCTTGACAAACCATTATTTGTTTTTCTGAGCAGGTGGAGCAGTCACTATTGGTTAAATATACATCTGCTTTAATATTGTTGGTTGCTAACCAGGTGGATATACTTTGAGAATTCCATTTTGCTACCAAGGGCAATGAATCGGCTGTATTTTGGGTAAATTGATATTCAATTAGTTTATTTTCAATGGTTTCACAGTCTTTACAATTTGTTGCATTGAATGTATCCTTAAAACAGACAGGATTCTGGGAAAGATTCTGTTTTTCTGGATTGTAATAAAAATTCGATCTGAGTTTGATAAACCTACATGCCCCTGTTGAATCACTTAGTTGCTTTAAATAATTAGATATCATGCCATTGGATAGATTACCCAGATTTACATAATACATTTTGCCTTGTATATTTGGACTCAGATCCAAAGACGAAGAATAATCGTATGTGGTTAGGTTTTTGGTTGCGTAAGGAATCGAAATTGAATTCTGCAAACTAAAATGGGTTTGGAATGAATCGTAATTAAATCCAGCACAATCCAACAAACTGGAAGAATTGGTTGAAATGAACAATTCTAAATCATAAGGAGAATAGTAATTCTCTTGAAAAACGACAGTAGAACATGAAGTTTGCGTAGAATGAAAATCAGTTAATTTTTGAGTTATCCATTTTTTATTTAAACCATTCAGATACTGAAAACTCAAATGGAATTCAGAACTATCAGAGGTAAAAGAAATCAAATCAAATTCCAATAATCCATCCAATGAATCATTCAACTGTTTCAAAAATGCTAAGGTATTGGTTTTGCAAACGCCGCTGCTATTGGATAATTTTATTCGATAATCGCTGGTTGGCTTTTTGAAATTGGTATTGCGAACTTTATCGCATTTATTGATGAATGAAATATATTCTGAGCTGCTGATATGAGTTCCCAACTTAGAATTTAAATAATTGGTACTCATTTCTAAGAAATTGCTGTGATTGGTATGGATCTCTGGGTATGCTGATTTAAATGAATCCAATACCACTTTTACCTCAGGGCAAGTCAAGCAGTTGCAATTTGAAGCAAAATTCTGTGGTAAGAATTGTAAAAGCCCCTTTTGATTACGAATATCTAAATTAAATAGTGCGTAGCAAGAAGACCAACCTCGAATGGTTTGCCAGGAAGTATCACCCATTGAGTTTAATTTACCGCCCTTGATATTGAAATAAAATTGAGCATCATCGAATTGGCCTTTTTGGATCAACTCTTTAACGCGAGTTCTATCTAATTCAAAATCTTTAAAATATTGCATGTGGGCAAATGCCACTGGATTAGAAGTAGGCAAACGGCGTAAATTGAACTGACATTTTGAATTGGCAGAAATTGAGTCGGTAGGATCCAAAATATAAGCTACTAGCATGGTATCTGATTCACCTTCCGGAAAATTGGCTAAAGTTCTAAAATAATTTCCTGATCCATTTGGCACTTGAAATACATACTTGTTTTTAGCTGAAGAAATTGCTATTGACAGATCATACTGACGAGACTGTGGATTTCTGCCCGAGTTGGTTAATGCACTTTCGTCATTTACACCAGTAGTTTTATCAGTGTTAGCCAAATAGGTTAATACATCCATTAAAGCATCTTGCTTTCTTTTTTCAAAGGAGTATTTAACTTCAAATTCAGTTCCGTTAATATTTTCTGTGTACGTTCTTGAAATAATGCGTTTGGGTTTACATCCTGTGTAACATGTATTAAAACTTAAATGAATACTATCTTGTGAAAATCGATTATGAGCTGTAACCATGTACTCTTCTAAATCCCAATCGTAATATAAATTACTAAAGCTGTCGATTTCATTGATTTCATCAAGATCTGTTTGGGTACTATTTTTAAGTTCATTTAAAGGGTCACCATAACCTATGAAGCATTGTTTTACTTCAATATTTAAATCTCCGGAACAATTTACTCCAATCCAATTTCCCCCAATAAAACTATCTTGATTAAATTTATTGTTTGTCCAAATTCCTGTAATGGGATCTTTGATTCCTTCTTCATACCAAATGTTATTGTATTTATGAAAATCGATAAAGAAGTTCTTTTTGTATTGACTATTATCTAGCAAATAATTGTAACCTGAACCGGATGAATCCCAACATTGCTGATTTGTTTCGATGTAGTGTCTATTTCCGCTGTTATTTGAATATCCCGAAGGTCGAAGCAATTCATTCAACATTTGCAACATTTGAATGTCTTTGGATTTAACTTCTGGACTACAAATTGAGGGTCCACCTGAAATTCCATTACACTTAGACAATAATTGATTCATTATGGTTGAATTCAAGTTGCTTTTGTATTTCAGATTATAAAATTCCGTAAATGAATTTAATGATTCGATGTTAATAGAACCATCGCACTTCTCGAATAAATTCGTAAAACAACCGCTCACTACTTTAAGTTGAGTCGTATCCGAATTATTAATTACTACCTTCAACTCAAAGGTATCTTTATTGCCACCGTTTATCGACAAGAAACTCGTAATATCCAGTACTCTAATACCTGGATTTGCTATGAGTATCAAATTGCACTTTTGGGAATTGAAATTAGTTGAATTAAAGGGTTCAGATGCAATATGCATGTATGCTTCATTTCTCAAATTTGTATCCCCCGAAACAGCTAAACTACTATAGATAGATGCTGAATTATCCGTAATTCTTAATTCGGGCTTTAATAAATTATCAAGAACACCGGGGAAACTAGACTCACTGATTAAATGTAAATTATGTTCATCTAGTAAATTATTTGCAAGAACATACTGAAAGAATTTCAGCATGTAATAACCCTTTGTGGTGATGCTAATTGAATCATCTACACAACCATTGAATATTTTAATGTCTTCTGCAAGTGTATTGCAATGACAATCATTCAATTCACCGGTTCTACCGTTATCAAATAAAGATTGATTGGATTGACCAGGAAAGGCAATTAAATCAACATTGCAATCCAAGTTCGCATAGTTATTTCCTAAAAAATACTTCAATACTTGATCAAAAGAATTAAATCGATAACCAATAGCAGAAACATTGGATGAAACATCGGTTGTACCTAAAATACCCTGAGCAAAATATTCTGGTTTATTATTTCGATTACAAACTTCTAGAAAACCATGGATAATACTGTCTTTATGTATTTGCCAATTAGGACAATTATCCAGCTTATCCTTCCAATATTGAATTTGTGACTCACATATTCCAATTGTTATTATTGAATCAGATATAGATTCATACAAATTTTGAATATTTACTAAAGATCTCGATGTGTCATAATAATTAACGGGATTCGGGAACCAACTGTGTTTATTTCTAAATGCTAAGCTACTTGATGAAGTTCCAATGTTCCTGACAAAACTGCTACAACTTTGAATCTTCATTTGATTACTTTGTTGGTAAATATGTTGCTTTAATTGCAAGTACAATTGCTGATAGTTCTCCCAAAATAGATTGTACTTTTCGGGATGGTTAAATAGAACATTTTGAATCGAACTATCACTATAAGCTAACAAACAAATGCTTCTTTCTAAATCATCGGTTGCATCTTGACAAAATGCTAAGCCCATTGAAAGCTGCCAGATATTTAATTCTGCAGATTTGCCCCCAATTCTTAACCCACCTTGAATAGAAGCAAATTGAGAATAATGTTCCATGAGGAATTTCATTTGTAATCCCCAATTATTTAATGTCCCTGAGCTATTTATAAAAAACGAATCTAAATTATTGGATAAATCAGCATTTATGCCTAATGGATCAAAATATCCTTGATTATATGCCGTGTCAAAATTATCTATAGCTTTAAATTTAACATCATACACATAAGCACGTTCTAGGGTATCTAAACATTGTTGCAGTAAACAATATTCAGGGTGATAATTTAAAAGCGTGTTGGCCCAACTTTCTTGCCAATAGTACACAAATTGTTCTGGCAATAATTGTTGGGGATATTTTTCTTCAGTAAAATCACCGATTTTTATTTTGCAAATGGAACCATCAGGATTCAAATAGTTACCTAAAGCAGGACGTTGATATACGGGTATTGCTGTTCCAGAATGATTGTAAAATATACTAGTGCTGTCTGAATTGAAATTTGATAAATTCGTTAGTGTATCAAAATCAAACAAGGCATATTGACCACCTGGACTCAAGTCATTTAACATAGATACACGCAAAGACTCGCAATGATTCTCTACGGGGTTGCATGAATCACATGTATTACAGCTCGTGTCAATACGCGTGAGTTCATAGGCAATAAAACTATCAAGGTTTTTAAAACATTGATTGGAGTCAACATATTTCCGTGCTTTAGTTTGAATATTGAGTGTATTAACCTCAATTTTTTTGAACAAAACATATTCTCCAATGGGTAGATTGACCGTGAAACTATCACCCTTATATTGTACTTCATAATTCTCTGATGATGCGTAGGCATTGGAAGTATCCAAAACAAATTGGAGTTCACAAGTACTATCAATATTGGATAATACTGGAATTTGAGCAGAAAATATACTTTCACCAAACCCATCGAATAATTGAAAATTCAATTGATATTCACAGTCTAAACACTGTTGAAATTGTGTACAAGCTGTTAGCCAATTTGAACTATTTAACTTATAAGAAAAGGAATGTTCGCCTGGTGAGAATACTGTAAATGCATGTTTAGCCATAAATGCATTTTGATTCGCGTCAAAAATATTATCCTGTTTTGTGATAAAATCTGTTTCATGAACGGCTTCATAGTATGAATCCAAAGTATCTAAATTTGAAGGAGGAGAACCTATTAAACCAGTAGCAATTGTTCTGCCATGTTGGTCGATATAATTCACACTTGCCTGTCCATTAGGATCTATAGTAGCATTTCGTTTGTAATGATTGAAATATCCTGATTCAAACCCAAAAAGTTGATCCAATTCAATTTGTGTAGGTTTGCCATAAAACATTTTTGTTTCGTGGCCACCACCTATACGATGCACGTAACCAACTCCACTTTGCATATAAGGTCTTCCAGAACCGTCTGGTTTAAAAACAGTTTGGGTCATTGGAAATCCTTGTGCATCTGGAATAAACCTGTTTTCGTTCCATTTTTTGGGATTATTTGCAGAATAATATAAACCAGCACCTGAGCTTAAACCCAATGGTTCTGCCTGAATATTTTTCAAGTCAGTTACAGAATTACTTTGATCAAAATCAGATGCACTATAAGGTTCATTGCTTGTATTCAAATTAAAGTTTCTATAGAACTTTAAAGTATCTAAAGTTGAGGGAACCGGCAAAATGGCAAGAGCTTCTCTGCCTTGCCAATCGTAGTATTTTTCGGCAACTATACTATTTGTGTCTGAATATGATAACGTGACTATTTGTCGATTTCGCAAACTGCCATCAAAATACATCACGGTTTCCTTTTTTAATCCATCCTCCGCGAAAACAACAGAATAATCCCAGTTTTTTGTTTGGTATTCATGAGATGGACTATAAACATAGTTTGTAATAGTAGCTGTAGTCCAATCCTGAGCGTTACCAATACTTGGGATCTCTGGATACCATTGGCCATATTTTACTTGAGACAAATAAGTGCTATCCCAACGTACACGACGTACACGATACAATATGAGTCCGCCATTGTAAGCCAAGTTCAATAAATAATTTTTATTTTGAGTTACAACACGAGTACTGTTGTTTAAAAAATTGTAATCCAATGCTGAAAGGTTAGCCGTAAATCCAAATGTATCTAACCAAGTCCATTCCAGTTCATACCAAACGGGCGCTACACTACCTGTATCTGTCCACTGTATTTTTAGTTTGTTACCTGTTAATGTATGCGCCAATGAAGTGACTTTTCGCTCATACGGATAAAGGTAATAACGTTTGGTTTCAATTTCTGTTCTGATTGAAAAATTCTTCTTTACTGTAGCAAAGCTTATGGATGCGCCACCACTATCAGCGCTAATCACTTTGATGGAAGCTTTGAACTTAAAGATATTCTTAAATTGAAACAAACTGCGATCAATATAATGTGATTTTGAACGTGGGTTATAACTAATATTTATCCAAACGTCAAAAGAATCGTGATTTCCATTCACATTAAAAGTATCCAAAGTGAATTTAACCCAATAATTAAAACTATCAATTCTACTGGTTGTATCTACTATCTGTAATGCTATTCGGTCGTGAACTTCAAAGTTTTTAAATCTTTGGCGCCAAGTAGTTCCAGACATATCTGAATAATGGTTATCTGATACCACAGGCATGGTATAGGGCAAACTGGGTATATGTGAAACCTTTTTGTATTGATAGAAGATTTCAGAATTGAAATCCTGAGCCACTATGGATTGCAATTGCAAAAAAAATGCAATCAAAAATGTCAACTTTTTGAGTGAAAATCTTGAAATCATGATATTATTCTTCAGGTAAGATTTCAATCATATAGGTTGCAAATTTCCCCTTGCCTACTAAACGACCACTTTGCACTTCTAATAATTGATTGGTTTTAAATTTGTTTAAGTCTTTTTGATTTAATGAAAATCGTTCATTGGAGTATCTAGCAAGCAATACTGGATGTTGAATCGTATTGGAATTCTCATCTGTTATAGATTCATCTATCCACATTTGCATTTCTTTTAGTGTATTATTAGTAGGATTGAAGGAGATAAGTACTTTTTTCCATTGTTCAAATCGCGGCTGATAACTGATCGTAAACAAGCTATCATTTAGTTTTTGAAGTACAGGTATACCTATTGCAAAGCGTTGAATGGAATCCAATAATTGAGGACTTAGCACTGAATTTGAAAGTGGCAACATACTATCTCTGCGTGCAATAAATATGGTTCTATCTTCATCGCTGATAAGTACATTGTACTCATCATTAATTATTGTTTCACTATCGTATGATTTAATAAATTGATTATGTTGATTAAAACACATCAGTCCTGTAAATCGATCTACCACGATTGATGGATTTATTTCGTCTTTAAGTTCATAATCAATTTCTACATAGTATTCATTTAAATTGCTATACTTTCGGGCTAGATTCCTCAGATATTTGAAGGCCTCTGAATCTGTTTGAGTTTGATTTTTTTTGTTAACAGAAATTTTAATGGTTTTATTACTTTCTGACCAAAAAGCATAAATAACTCCACTTACAAATAGTGCAACGAAAATCAAGCCGGTTTTAGGGATTTTTTTCATTTGAATTTCTGTTAATTGGTTTTCTGCAATCCTTTTCTGTTTTCTTTTACTGTCATAATTCCACGAACTGTTTCTTTTTTAATTCTTACCAAGTTACCTTCTGCATCATACTCAAAGAAAGTTGTATAATTATTTTCGTCTAACTCGGCCATTACCTTCATTAAAATTGGATTATAAACATGGCCCTTCATTTGACTGTTAAATGGTTGTATTCGTATATCATCAAATCCAGATTTATGAGAACTACTTTGATTGATTAGCGTTACACGAATGCTATCTGAGTTAGCCGGAATTGTAAAAGTGCCATCCACTTTTTGCCATCCTTCTATGATCAAACCGTTAGCT
>JACCDU010346575.1_pt1 | contig 61615 bp, 60 predicted proteins | sample 7446081 | NCBI WGS metagenome assembly JACCDU01 (sample SAMN15323447, study PRJNA562643) | freshwater metagenome | isolation source: river surface water | place: USA:Blue River Watershed | collected 2017-08-17 | reverse complement strand
TGGTGTGATGGCGCAAGTGGGTCCTACCAGCCCCGCAGAAGACATTCCACAAGGCGACTTGGACACAGCCAAAGCTTACGGTGCTCGTGTGGCAGCGATGGCCGCTAAACTGCGCGCTTGATAGAAAGAAGCCCTTCTCAGGGCTTCACTGTTTCTAGAGAGACATCGACGGCGCGGCGTTCGTCAAAGACAAAACAACCGCCTTCGTAGTGCGAGCCATCGGTCTCTTCAAAGTATTTCAAGATGCCACCCTCTAACTGGTAAGTGTGGGGTAGGCCGTTTTGTTGCATGAAGATGGCGGCTTTTTCACAGCGAATGCCGCCAGTGCAAAAGCTGATGATGGTTTTGTCTTGAAGCTCTTCTTTGTGCGCCCGCAAAGCATCGGGAAACTCTGTGAACTTGGTCAAGTTCCAGTCGATGGCACCCTTGAAGGTGCCTTCGGCCACTTCATAATCGTTGCGCGTATCTAAAACAACCACGGGACGCCCGTTGTCGTCAAAGCCTTGGTCTAACCAGCGTTTGGCGGTGGCAGGGCTGACAGCTGGCGCACGGCCTTCGGCAGGTCGAATGGTGGGGTGGTTCATGCGAATGATTTCACCCTTTACCTTGACCAGCATTTTTTTAAATGGCACCGTTTCCGACCAGCTTTCTTTGGGGCGGATGTCTGAAAACCGAGGATCCGTGTGGAGTTCAGCCACAAAACCGCGTACAGCCTCGGCGGAGCCTGCCAAAAATAAATTAATGCCTTCCTCGGCCAGCAAAATCGTGCCTTTCAGGTCGCGCACTTGGCAGCGTTCTAAGAGCATCGGACGCAGTTCTGCCGCATCGGGCAGCGGCACAAACTTGTAAGAAGAAATATTCAAAATATTGTTCACCCCCGTATTGTAGAAAACATCTGAAGCAGCTTCTACAATGGACCCATGTTTGTTCATTTGCGCCTTCACACCGAGTTTTCTATTGTCGATTCCACCTGCCGCATCGACGATGTGGTGCAGGCGGCGGCAGACGACCAGCAACCTGCTTTGGCCATCACCGACCTGAGCAATTTGTTTGGCGCCATCAAGTTTTACAAAGCTGCGCGCGGCAAGGGCGTTCAACCCATTTTGGGCGCAGAGATTTTTTTAGAAGGTTTGGGCGCCGATCCGCTGGCTTTGTCTCGGGTTATGGTGCTGGTGCAAAGTTCGCAAGGCTATTTGAACCTCTCCGAATTGCTGGCCCGCGCTTGGACGCAAAACATGGTGAAGACCAACGCCGTGGTCAAGCTGTCATGGCTTCAAGAACTGTCTGAAGGTTTGATTTTGTTGTCGGGCGCGCAAGCTGGCCCTGTGGGTCAGGCCTTGGTGCAAGGTGATGCATCGCGTGCGGCCGAAATTGCTTTGCAGTTGGCGTCTATTTTCACGCACCGTTTCTATTTGGAAATTCAACGCGCAGGTCGTCCGGAGGACAACGCCCATGTGGTGGCTGCCGTCAAGCTGGCTTCGCGTTTGAGCTTGCCCGTGGTGGCCACGCATCCAGTTCAGTTTTTGAAGCAAGACGATTACGAATCGCACGAAGCACGCGTGTGCATTTCCGAAGGCGAAATTTTAGGCAACCAACGTCGCGTTCGAAAGTTCACAGGCGATCAGTACTTCAAAACGGCCGCTGAAATGCAGGCACTGTTTGCCGATGTGCCCAGTGCCTTGGCCAACTCCGTCGAAATTGCCAAGCGCTGCAACCTGTCTTTGGTTTTGGGTAAACCACAATTGCCCAACTACCCAACGCCCCTGACCGATGGCAAGCCCATGCCCATCGCAGATTATTTTCGTTTGTTGTCGGTCGAGGGTTTGGAAGAGCGCTTGGTGCACTTGTACCCCGATGCCGCCAAGCGCGAAATCGAGCGCCCACGTTATGCCGAGCGTTTGGAATTTGAGATCAACACCATTTTGAACATGGGCTTCCCCGGTTACTTCCTGATCGTGGGTGACTTCATCAATTGGGCCAAGAAAAATGGCTGCCCTGTCGGCCCGGGTCGAGGTTCGGGCGCAGGCTCTTTGGTGGCGTATTCACTCAAGATCACCGACCTCGATCCGCTGCAATACAACTTGCTGTTTGAGCGTTTCTTGAATCCTGAACGGGTGTCCATGCCCGACTTCGACATCGACTTTTGCCAAACCAACCGCGATCGCGTGATTGACTATGTGAAAGACAAATATGGCCGCGATGCTGTCAGCCAAATTGCCACCTTCGGCACCATGGCGGCGCGTGCGGCCATTCGCGATGTGGGCCGTGTGCTCGACATGAGCTACATGTTTTGTGATGGCATTAGCAAACTTATTCCCAATAAGCCGGGTCAGCACATCACCATTGATGGCGCGATCAAGGCCGAGCCTGTTTTGGCCGAGCGTTTGGACAAAGAAGACGACGTCAAAACGTTGTTGGCGCTAGCGCAAAAACTCGAAGGCATGACCCGCAATGTGGGCATGCACGCGGGCGGTGTGCTCATTGCACCTGGCAAGCTCACCGATTTTTGTCCTTTGTACCAACAACCTGGCAGCACATCGGCCGTCAGTCAGTACGACAAAGACGACGTGGAAGCCATTGGCTTGGTGAAGTTTGACTTCTTGGGTTTGGCCACCTTGACCATTTTGGAATTGGCGCGCGAGATGATTGTGAAGCGCCACAAAGGTCAAGAGAATTTTGCTTTTGAAAATATTCCTTTAGACGATACGGCCACCTACAAACTTTTTGCCGATGGTCGCACCGAGTCTGTGTTCCAGTTTGAAAGCCGCGGCATGCAAGGCATGTTGAAAGATGCGCGGCCATCACGTTTGGAAGACTTGATTGCGTTGAATGCCTTGTACCGACCAGGTCCAATGGATTTGATTCCCAGTTTTGTGGCGCGCAAGCACGGCCGTGAGGTTGTGGAATATCCGCACCCCTTGGTTGAAAAAGTGCTGTCCGAAACCTACGGCATCATGGTGTACCAAGAGCAGGTGATGCAAACCGCGCAGGTTCTGGGTGGGTACAGCTTGGGCGGCGCCGATTTGTTGCGCCGTGCCATGGGCAAGAAAAAAGCCGAAGAAATGGCCGAGCATCGCGCCATCTTCCGAAAAGGCGCTGAAGCCAACGGCTTGTCGGAAGCAAAAGCCGACGAAGTCTTTGACTTGATGGAAAAGTTTGCGGGTTATGGTTTCAACAAATCACACGCCGCAGCTTATTCTTTGTTGGCGTACCACACGGGTTGGTTGAAAGTTCATTTCACGGCGGAGTTTTTCTGCGCCAACATGACCATCGAAATGGACGACACCGACAAGCTCAAGGTCTTGTTTGAAGATGCCTTGAAGTTTGGCATGAGCTTTGACCCACCGGATGTCAATCGCGGTACGCACCGTTTTGAGCCTGTATCTGACAAAGTCATTCGATACGGATTGGGTGCCATCAAGGGCACGGGCCAACAAGCCATCGATGCCATTGTGAAAGCGCGTGAGGAGGGCGGCCCCTTCACCAGCCTGTTTGATTTTTGTGTGCGTGTCGACCGCAGTCGCTTGAACAAACGAACCGTCGAGGCATTGGTCAAGGCGGGCGCCTTCGATTCTTTGCAACGCAATCGCGCATCTTTGGCTGCGTCCATTGACCGCGCTTTTGATTTCTCTACTGCCACAGCCGCCAATGCCAATCAGGGAGGCCTGTTTGACATGATGGGCGACGACGCCCATGGCTCTAGCACGCAAGAGCCCGAGTTGGTAGACGTCTTGCCATGGGGTGTGAAAGAGCAACTCACCAACGAAAAAACAGCGCTTGGTTTTTACTTGTCAGGTCATTTGTTTGATGCGGTAGAGCGCGAAGTGCGCTTGTTTGCCAAACGCAAAATCGATGATCTCATTGACAGCCGCGAACCACAACTTTTGGCTGGCATTGTGAGCGACTTCCGCATCATCAATGGCCAACGAGGTAAGTTGGCCCTTTTTAAGCTGGACGACAAAAGTGCGGTCATGGAAGCTACGGCCGACGAGGCTATGATCAATGCCAATCGCCACCTTTTCAAAGACGATGAACTCATCATCGTGATGGCCAAGATGCAAGTCGACAGATTCGCAGGGGGTTACCGTTTGTCAATTCAACAAGTATGGGATTTGCCTTCAGCGCGCTGTCGCTTCGGCAAGTTTTTGCGTGTGGCTGTGAATGGCCGTGCGCCTGAAGTGGCCAAACTCGTCAAGGCTTTTCCGCCGCAGCGTGAAATCACAGAGCAGGGTGAGTTGCTTCGTGGCTTGCCCGTTCGCTTGAAACTCGAGCGCAAGACCGACAGCTTGGCCGCCTCCGCAGAACTGCTGCTGGGAGAGCAAGCTAAGTTTTTCCCCAGCGATGCAGCCCTCTCCAGCTGGATAGCCCAAGCAGACCAAGGCAAAGCCGAAATCGTCTACGAAATTTAATTGTTTGGCCCCAATTAATCTTTGGGGCGGAAGCTGATTTCTAGAACGGGGGGGACGCGGCCATCTTCGTCTCGGGGCAGGGTGGCGGTTTTGTCGATGGCTTTGAGGACGGCCTCGTCCCATGCTTTGTTGCCACTGCTAGACAAGAGTTTACGGCTCAGGATGGTGCCGTCAGGCGAGGTGCGTACTTCGACTTCGGCTTTGGGGTTGCCGGCCACATCTTCTGTGAAAGTGATATTGGGTTTGATGCGAGCACGAATGCGGCCCGCATAGCTGGCGGAGGGGCCGGAGGCTTTCAAGGCAGTGCCTTTGGCCTTTTCATCACCCGATGCACCTGCCATGCCCTGCATGCGTTTGAGATTCTCGTTGCGAAGCGCTTCGGTGCGCTTTTCTTCCGCAGCCGCTTTTTTAGCGTCTTCTTTGGCCTTGGCGGCAGCCTCAGCTTTCTTCAATGACTCTTCTTTTTTCTTCTTCTCTAGTTCCTTGGCCTTTTCTTTCTCTTTCTCTTTGGCCTTCTCTTTTTCTAATTTTTCTTTCTCAAGTTTGTCTTTTTCCAGTTTCTTTTTCTTTTCTAACTCAGCTTCTTTTTTCTCTTCTAGTTTCTTTTTTTCGAGTTCTTTTTTAAGTGCAATGTCGGCCGCTTCCCGCTCAGCCGCGGCGTTGAGCTTGGGTGCTGCAGGGGGCGGTGGTGCAGGTTTTACCTCGGGTTTTGGTTCTGGTTTCTGCTCAACGGTCTTCACAGGCTCAGGCGGCGTTGGTGGTTCAGGCTCATTGGCCGCTGGTGCAGCTTCTTGGGGAACTGCAGACCAGAGTTCGGCCGACGCAGACAAATTGTTTGGTTCGGTTTTCCATTGAACGCCCAAGGTAATTGCTACCAGCAGCAGCAAGTGCATGAACAAGGCAAAAGACAAAGAGCGACCAAACCCGCCGACGGGTGGTGGTGCAAACTCGTTGTGGGCGATGGCGTTCATGCGTTCTAAGTGATCTTCAAAAGAAGGTCTGCGAGTTCAAGGCGCTAGCTGAACAGACAAGCCGACACGCTGAATACCAGCGCGCTGAAGGGTGTCCATCACTTTCACCACAGTCTCATATTTCACGTTGCGATCGGCGCTGATCACCACCGCAGAATTGGCTTGGCCTGTTTGTGCCACGCGCACCTGATTGGCCAAATTATCGAAATTGATTTTTTGTGTTTTGCTGTCGTTCACCATCTCCAGACTGTCGTCTTTCTGAACCACAATTTGAATCACTTGATCGGGCTGTTTGGCAGCTTTGCCGACACTGGGCAAGTCGATCACGCTGGGTGAAATCATGGGCGCTGTGACCATGAAAATAATGAGCAGCACCAACATCACATCGATGAAGGGCACCATGTTGATTTCATTGATGGTGCGGCGTCCACGGCCGCGAGAGGAAACAGCAGGCATGTGTGTGCTCCCTGAAAATCAGTGACCAGACGCTGTGAGACCCGAACCAGAAGATCCTGCACCAGCAGAACCACCCAAACTTCTTTGCAGAATATTGGAAAACTCTTCAATGAAGGTTTCTAACTTGATGGCCACACGGTCAATGTCGCGTGCAAAACGGTTGTAGGCCACCACGGCAGGAATGGCCGCAAACAAGCCAATGGCAGTGGCCACCAGGGCCTCCGCAATGCCTGGCGCGACGGTGGCCAATGTCACTTGTTGCATGCTGGCCAAGCCCGTGAAGGCATGCATGATGCCCCACACGGTGCCAAACAAACCCACATAAGGAGAGACTGAACCTACAGAAGCTAAAAAAGACAATTGCGCTTCGGCGACATCCATCTCGCGCTGAAAACTGGCCCGCATGGCGCGGCGCGCGCCATCGAGCAAAGTGCCTGGGTCGGAAATGCGGCGCTCACGCAACTTTTGATACTCGCGCATGCCGCTGGCAAAAATGCGTTCCATGGGGCCTGCCAACTTAGAATTTTGAACAGCCGCCGCGAACAAATCGTTCAAGGAAGTACCCGACCAAAACTGCTGTTCAAACTCTTCGTTCAAAGTTTGGATGCGTTTGATGGCGGTGAGCTTGCGCACAATGGCCGCCCAGCTTGCAATGGAGATGGCCATGAGAATCAGCATCACCAGTTGCACCACAAAGCTGGCATGCAACACAAGTTGAATAATGGACATGTCTTGGTTCATTGAAGTGCTTCCAGTATTTGGGCCGGAATGCGGCCGGGTTTCATGGTTTGGGTGTCTACCCAGCCAATGCGGATGGTGCCCTCAGCCAAAAGTGTGCGCTGGCCGTTGACCGTATGCCAAGCTTGTTGCGACAGCACCAAGCTGGCGCGACCAGTCTCTGAGGTTTGCGCTGTGACTTCAAGCAAATCATCGAGTCGTGCAGGCGAAAAATATTTGATTTGTGTTTCGCTCACCACAAACATGCCGCCACTCTTGTCTTTCAAGGATTGCTGCTCAACCCCCAAAGACCGCAACCACTCGGTGCGGGCGCGTTCAAAAAATTTCAGGTAATTGGCGTAGAAAACAATGCCACCGGCATCGGTGTCTTCCCAGTAAATTCGAATTGGGAATGTGAAGGGGGCTTTCATGCGCGGGCGCGACCTGCTTGCCTGTCGGCTTGAACTTCATGGGGACGCAGTTGGGGCGCGAGTCCCTCCAACACAGCGTTGACATACTTGTGACCATCGGTGCCACCAAATTCTTTGGCCAATTCAATGCACTCGTTGAGGCTCACGCGCCAAGGCACATCCAGGCAATGCTTCATCTCAAAAACACCAATCCACATGGTGGCGCGTTCGATGGGTGAAATTTCAGCCATGCTGCGATCGAGCAAAGGCAAAATGAGTTTGTCCAATTCAGCGGCCTGCTCGGCACAGCCATACAGGAGCGCGTCGTAGTGGGCAGAATCGGCTTTGTGAAAGCCCGACAAATCGCGCGTGAAGACATCAATGTCAGAGGCTTCATTTTTGCCCACCAGCACTTGATAAAGGGCTTGAAGTGCAAATTCGCGGGCACGACTGCGAGCCGATTTGCTGGCTGACTTGCCAGGCTTTCGGCTTGCAGCTTTGGTGGGTTTGGCTGTCTGCCCCAGTGCTGCAGAATTTTCAGGCAACTCGCTCATGCCAGTTCCTCATCGTCCAAATCTTCATTGGCTACTGACAGGTCTTCCATCAGCATGGCCATCTCAACCGCTACGCGAGCAGCATCACGGCCTTTTTCTGTTTGTCTGGCGATGGCTTGCTCTAAATTTTCAGTGGTGAGAATGGCGTTGGCGATGGGCACGTTGTAGTCTAGGGCGATGCGGCTCACGCCAGCGCCAGATTCATTGGCCACCAATTCGAAATGATAAGTTTCGCCGCGAATGATGCAACCCAAAGCAATCAAGGCGTCGTACTCGCCGCGCTCGGCCATGGCTTGCAAGGCAATGGGCACTTCCAAGGCGCCTGGCACCAACACATGGTCGATGTCGTGCACGCCCAAGGCTTCCAGTTCTTGAATGCAAGCCACAGCCAAGGCGTTGGTGATGCCATCGTTAAAGCGGGCTTGAACAATGCCAATGTGCAGACCTAAACCGTCCAACTCTTCTTCAATACCTTTGTCTGCGCCTTGCATATTTATTCCTTAGGGATATAACCGGTCACTTCAACGCCATAACCCGCCATGCTGGGCATGCGTCGGGGTTGGCCCATGAGTTTCATTTTGTGAACGCCGCACTCGCGCACGATTTGAATGCCTACACCATAGGTGCGCAAATCCATCTTGCTTCTGTTGGGCGCCTGAGCCGAGCGCGCTCGGCCTTCAAACTGCGCGAGCAATTGGTCTGCGCTTTCGCCACAATTGAGCAGCACAGCCACACCGTGCCCTTGCTTGTTGATGTAGTTCAAGCTGTTCTCCAAGCTCCAGGAGTGCATGCTGCGACCCACTTCTAAAACATCGAAGACAGACAGGGGTTCATGCACGCGAACAGGCACTTCTGAATCTGCTTGCCATTTGCCTTTGACCAAGGCCAAGTGCAAAGATTGGCTGGGCTTGTCTTTGAAGGCGTGCGCCGTGAACTCGCCGTGGGCCGTTTGCAAGATGCGTGTGCCTACTTTTTCCACCAATGACTCGGTGCGGCTGCGGTATGCAATGAGGTCGGCAATGGTGCCAATTTTGAGGCCGTGCTCAGCTGCAAAAATTTGCAGGTCGGGCAAACGCGCCATGGTGCCATCGTCTTTCATGATTTCGCAAATCACGGAAGAAGCGCTGCACCCAGCCATGCTGCCCAAATCGCAACCAGCTTCGGTATGGCCTGCACGCATCAACACCCCACCATCCACCGCCTGCAAGGGAAAAATATGGCCCGGTTGAACCAAGTCTTTGGCAGTGGCATTGGCAGCCACAGCCGCTTTGACTGTGAGTGCACGGTCGGCGGCCGAAATGCCTGTGGTCACGCCTTCTGCGGCTTCAATGGAGACCGTAAAAGCTGTGCTGTAAACGGTGCCATTGCTGGTGGCCATGGGTGGCAATTTGAGGTGTTCGCAACGCTCGCGGGTGAGGGTGAGGCAAATGAGGCCGCGACCAAAGCGGGCCATGAAATTGATGGCCTCTGGTGTGATGTGGTCGGAGGCAATGAGCAAGTCGCCTTCGTTTTCGCGATCTTCGTCGTCCACCATGATGACGATGCGGCCAGCGCGCAAGTCAGCGACGATGTCTTCTACCGGAGAAATTTGCACAGGCGTCAAGGAACTGCCAGAATTCGTCGTCATGTCACAACTTTCAAGAAGACTTGCCAGCCTGCAGGGCTGGCGAAACTGATGGGTTGGCCGCATTGTTGCTGAGCATGCGCTCCACATAACGTGCGATCAAATCGATTTCCAAATTCACGCGGCTGCCTTTTTCCAAAGTGCCCAAGGCCGTGTTCTCGATGGTGTGTGGAATGAGGTTGATGCTGAACTCGCAGCCATCTGCCGTGTCGGCCACTTTGTTCACAGTAAGGCTGACACCATTGATGGTGATAGAGCCTTTGTAGGCCAGGTATTTGCCCATGCCAACAGGCGCTTGAATGCGCAGCTCCCAGCTCTCGCCCACTTGCGCAAAGTGCGTGACGTGTCCAATGCCATCGACGTGGCCCGACACAATGTGCCCGCCTAGACGGTCGTGAGCGCGCAAAGCTTTTTCCAAGTTGACCTTGCCAAGCTGGGTGAGGCCACAGGTTTTGTCGAGCGACTCGGCCGATACATCGATGGTGAATTGATGCGCGGCAAGGTTGAAGGAGGTGACGGTCATGCAGGCGCCGTTGATGGCGATGCTGTCGCCCAGGCCGACGTCGTCGAGGTAGCCCGCGGGCACCTCGAGAGTGAGTCGCTTGCCATGGCTTAAAGAGCTGCCCAGGTCGTGGAGGGCGGCGATACGCCCCACGCCGGTGATGATTCCGGTAAACATGGGGCGTATTTTCGCAGGGATTGGGCCTGTTTAGGCCTGGACCCTGGCTAAAACCCGCAAATCTTTTCCGATTAACTGTGTTTCGGTGAAGACCAGTGACATTCCCTGTGACAAGTCTTGCAGTGGCCCCCATTGAGCCATGCCTTTGCCCATTCCGAGCATTTTGGGTGCCAAATAAACCAAAAATTCATCGACGCAAGCCTCTCGAATGAGAGAACCATTGAGCTTGTGACCTGCCTCGACGTGCAGCTCATTCACTTCTCGCTTGGCCAGATCTGACATCAGAGCTGGCAGATCGACTTTGCCTTGGGGGTTGGGAAGCAGGGTGATGTGAGCGCCCAAAGCCTCGAGGGCTTGCCTTTTTTCGGGGTGGTCTTTGGCGGCGTAAATCCAAATTTTTCGGGGCGTCTTGGCCCCTGGCTGGCTGTGTTGAAACAATTTGGCAGACAGCGGCGTTTCCAGTTGACTGTCCACAATGACCAAATGTGGCATGCGGGGGGTCAATTCTGGGTTGGGGCAAAGGCGCAGGTCTAACAACGGATCGTCTTCCAGCACCGTGCCAATGCCCGTGAGAATGGCACAGGCGCGAGCCCGCCAAGCATGACCATCCGCCCGAGCTTCAGGGCCGGTGATCCACTGGCTTTGGCCGTTTTGCAGGGCTGTTTGGCCATCCAAGGAGGCGGCTATTTTCAGGCGAACCCAAGGTTTTTGACGCTTCATGCGGCTCAAAAAACCTGGATTTTGTGCTTCTGCAAGCGCTGCGCCTTGGCCCACTTCAACTTCAATGCCAGCTGCTTTCAAGCGGTCAAAGCCTTGGCCGGCAACCAAGGGGTTGGGGTCTGCCAGAGCCGCCACCACTTTGCCCAGTTTGGCCTGAATGAGCGCATCGCAACAAGGTGCAGTGCGGCCATGGTGAGAGCAGGGCTCGAGGGTGACATAGGCCGTGGCACCTTCAACGCGGTGGCCGCGACTTTCTGCATCTTGCAGAGCCACAATTTCGGCATGCGGGCCGCCTGCTTGTTGCGTATGTCCTTGGCCCAAAACTTGGCCTTGGGCATCCACAATGACGCAACCCACCCTCGGATTGGGCGAAGTGATGCGCAGGGCCTTGTCGGCCAAGCTCAGGGCTTGCAGCATGAAGGGGCTGACGGTCATGGGGCTCATTGAGGGTGTAGACAAATGCCAAGGATACGACAAGTTAAAGGCCAACCCAAGTGGGCGTGCTGGCGCGTCGAATGTGCCAATGCAATTCGACTGAGGTGCCTGTTTTGTCCTGGTGTGGCCATTTCACAGAAATTTGTAAAGTTTGAAGCAGATGGGGGTCTTTGCTTGGGGTTGAGATGCTTGTGATGAGCCAACTTCTTTCAAATTGAACGCCAGCCTCGTTGCTCAAGGCATCGGCCTGTTGTGAAGTTTGAAACTGAGAAATGCAAATAGCGGTGTTCACTTGCCAGCACTCCGCAAGGTTTTGTGCCAAGCCGCTTGCAAAAACCAAATTTCGTTGAGATTGGTTGGCGGCCATGCTGGCAGCGCTGAGTTGAAAGACCCCTGACAGCCCAATAGCCAAAATGGCACTGGCAAAGACGGCCTCTAACACCGTGAACCCGTGCGGAGCACCTTGCCTAGAGCCCCCCATTTTTCCAAGACCCAGAAACTCGTTGAACACGCGATGCATCAATGCCCGTGGGCCATTCAAAACGCGCTGACTCAGCTTGCACAAAGAACTGCGGTACGGGGTTCTGGCATGCATTGGCGCTTTGAAAATAAACCAAGCCAGTGATGGCTGCTTGAGTTGCAATTTCAGGGCATTGCACAGCGCAAGCCAGGCTTGAGAAAATTAAAACCACAGGCTCGCCTTGAGTGCCCAAACTTTGTGTCCAAGTGAGTGGGCTGTCGATCCAATAGACAGATCGGCTGGGTTTTGTTTGGCTGCTCAAACCACTTTGAGTTTGAGCTTCTGAAATGGCTTTCAGTTGAGCGGGTGAGGTGCTGCCAAATAACTTTTGCCACACCACTGGAACGCATGGCTTCGTGTCAATTGGCGGTGTTGTTTGTAATTCAGGTGCCACCCAAGGTGAGCTGATGGGGATGTAAACACTTTGCTGAACCGTAGCTCGGCTACCCGACCCTGCCTGCTCGGTATTCAAACTCACTTGAACCCAAATTTTGACCTTGTGCGGCGCCAATTTCACGTCTCTCAGAAATAGCACAAATGAGTTGGAGGTGTCGATCGAATCTGGCCAGGACAATGCGGCAATGCTCTTTTCAAAGGGACTCATGGCGCCGGTCCACTTCAAACACTGCCACTGCACCGAGGCATGCTTAGGCGGGCATTGGCTTTGGGAGGCATTGCGCCAAAAGGTGGCGTCAATGGCCACGTCTTGCCCCGAGTAGGTGCTGTCTATGAGAGCAATGCTGGTTTCTAGCAGAGACTCACTGATGGCGAGTGCCTGGGCAGTGTGCAACTGGTGCTGGCTTCGCTTGGTTTCTGACATCACAGACTGCAGCGTCATCCATGCCAGCAAACTGGTGATGAAGACCAAGCAACTGGCCGTCCAAAGGGTGGCCATGCCACGATTTGACTTCATGTGCCAGCGCTCTGGCATGGGGGGCCAAGATGGCGAGCTCGGGTGCTTGCATTGCGCAACCTGACCTGTCGTTGCCATGCTGTGGCAGTTTTGTCGGAGGTCACTTGGCTGCGAACTGCCATGTTCAAATTGACCACTTGGGTGCGCGAGGCAGGATCGCATTGCAGCTGAATTTCAAAAGCCAAAATTTCTCCCGGTTGAAGCTTGGTGAGTGCTGTCCAAACTACGGGTTTGCAAGAGGTTTTGATTTGAATTTGATGGGCATCAAATCGAAAACCGCTGCACTCATTGTTTTCTTTGATGCCGTTTTCATTGCGATCTATGCTGAACAATAGTTGCTGCGCAGACACATCAAAATCTTCAGGTGCACCACAAAATTGGCTGGGGCAATGAGCGTCTTGCGTACCATTGTTGACCAAGCTGCTGCTGTGAAAATGGGCGCGTCGAAGGTCGTGCACCAGGGTGTTCATCAAAACACTGCCCTCTTGTTGTGCGCGACTGCTTTGCAAAATTTGTTTGCTGTGTTGCCATTGAAAATTGACCCAAAACGTGGCTGCGCCCAGCACACTCAAGCCAATGGCGATGCCGACCATCAAATTCACCATTTAGTTTTTCACCATTTCCAGCAGTTGCCAACATCGCTCAAAGCCGATGCGTTGCTGGTGCGCAGCAACTGGGCATTGGCTGAAACGTGAAGACTCAATGAGCTGCAAGCGGTGTCCCGGCTTTGTATGCCAACTGCTGTGGCGTGCAGAATGTAGCCGTGCGCATGGCTATTTTGGAGATTCAAAATGTAATGCTGGGACAGGGAATGCGAGCCTGGCCAACTGAGCTCGGTCAATGAGCTGGCATATTCGGGGTGCAAACCTCGCCATTGCAATTGGCGCAAGTGCAATTGCAGAAGCGAGTTTTGGGCGTCTTGGCGTCGGCTTGTTTGCCAGTGCATCTCAAGCTGAGGCAAAGCAATGCCCATCAAAATGCCAATGAGTGCAATGCTCACGAGCGATTCGATCAGGGTAAAGCCTGCGGTACGGCAGCAGGCCAATGGGGGCTTGAGTACAGCGTTCATAGGCGGAGCATGTCACGCCAAACCAAGCAACAAGTGGCATTGGCTTGCAGCCACCTCAAACTGACAGGCAATGTGAGTGCCTCGATCTGGCACCCGTGAAAACTCTTGGCATGACAAATTCTTGGCGTGTTCTTGGCTTCAGTTTGATTGAAACACTTTTTGTGTTGTTGGTTTTGGCCATTCTGTGTGGCACTGCGGTTTTTTCATTTCAGTCATTGCAAGTTCGCGCTCAAGTACTAGCGGCTTCGCAAGCATTGTTGAGTGATGTGCTCAGCGCCAGAACCGAAGCACTGCGCCGTGAAATGCGCGTCACGTTGTGCGCTGCAGCCCTTGATGCAGGCGCAAGAGCCACACTGCCCACAGCGTGTGCTACAAGTGGCAGCGCATCTGCTTGGCATCAGGGTTGGTTGGTGTTTGAAGATGTGAACAGCAATGGTTTGTGGGACACCGGTGAGACCTTGCTACAACAGCGAGCGCGCTTGCACGCGAGTGTTTCGGCCACGGGCAATGCCACAGTGGCCAGGTATGTGTCGTTTGGTCCCAGTGGCCGAAGCTTGACTTTGAATGGTGCGTTTCAAGCCGGAACAATCACGCTGTGCGCCCGCGGGGCAAGTGGCGAGGAGGCCTGGTTGTTGGTGGTCAATGCGGTGGGCAGATCCCGCTTAGACAAAGGGCAAATGGCACTCTGCCTTTGATGCCCTTGACTTACTTGCTCACCTCGTCCACCAGTAATTTGAAGTCGTCAATGTCTTCAAAGCTTCGGTACACGCTGGCAAAGCGAACGTAGGCCACCTTGTCGAGTTTCTTAAGCTCGCGCATGACCAGTTCGCCTATTTTGTTGGAAGCCACTTCGCGTTGGGCCAAGTTGAGCAACTTCTCTTCAATGCGCTCAATGGCTGAGTCGACTTGTTCTGTGCTGACGGGTCGCTTGCGCAAAGCCAAGTTCATGCTAGCGCGCAGTTTGATGCGTTCGTACTCAATGCGCCGGCCATCTTTTTTGACAATGGCTGGAAAATTAACCTCTGGCCGCTCGTAGGTCGTGAAGCGTTTTTCGCACGCCGCACATTGACGGCGGCGGCGAATCAGGTCGCCATCTTCAGCCAGCCGTGTTTCCACCACTTGGGTGTCGGTATGGCTGCAGAAAGGGCACTTCATTTGTAAACAGGGAAACGTGCGGTCAGAGCGTTGACTTTGGCGCGCACGGCTTCAATGTTGGCAGGGTCGTTGGGGTTGTCGAGCACATCGGCAATGAGGTTGGCTGTGATGCGCGCCTCTTCGTCCTTGAATCCACGGGTGGTCATGGCGGGTGTGCCAATGCGCACGCCGCTGGTGACCATGGGTTTCTCGGGGTCGTTTGGAATTGAATTTTTGTTGATGGTCATGTGCGCTTGACCCAGTGCAGCTTCGGCCACCTTGCCAGTGATACCTTTGGATCGCAGGTCGACCAACATCACGTGGCTTTGCGTGCCGCCACTCACAATGCGCAAGCCGCGCTGGGTGAGTGTTTCCGCCATGATCTGAGCGTTTTTGATCACTTGTTGTTGGTAGGCTTTGAACTCAGGTGCCATGGCTTCTTTGAAAGCAACGGCCTTGGCCGCAATGACGTGCATGAGTGGGCCGCCTTGAAGGCCAGGGAAGATGGCACTGTTGATGGCTTTTTCGTGCTCGGCCTTCATCAAGATGATGCCGCCGCGGGGGCCGCGCAAACTCTTGTGGGTGGTGGAGGTGACCACGTCGGCGTGGGGCACTGGGTTGGGGTACACGCCGGCTGCAATGAGGCCTGCGTAGTGCGCCATGTCGACCAAGAAAATAGCGCCCACATCTTTGGCCACCTTGGCGAAGCGCGCAAAGTCAATGTGCAAGCTGTAGGCAGAGGCGCCGGCAATGATCAGCTTGGGTTTGGATTCGTGCGCCTTCTTTTCCATGGCGTCGTAGTCGATGGCTTCGTTGGCATCCAAGCCGTAGCTCACCACATTGAACCACTTGCCACTCATGTTGAGGGGCATGCCGTGCGTGAGGTGGCCGCCTTCGGCCAAGCTCATGCCCATGATGGTGTCGCCGGGCTTTAAGAAAGCCAGAAACACCGCTTCGTTGGCGGATGCGCCGCAATGGGGTTGCACGTTGGCTGCTTCGGCGCCAAAGATTTGTTTGATGCGGTCGATGGCCAACTGCTCAGCGACATCGACATACTCACATCCGCCGTAGTAGCGTTTGCCAGGATAACCTTCAGCGTATTTGTTGGTGAGCTGCGAGCCTTGGGCTGCCAAGACCGCAGGAGATGCGTAGTTTTCGCTGGCGATCAACTCAATGTGATGCTCTTGGCGGGCGTTTTCTGCCAGGATGGCGGCAAAAATTTCGGGATCGGTTTGTTCAATCAGAATATTTCTTGAATACATGGCAGGCCTTCAAAGGATGGTTCCTTGCTAAACAGAGGCGCAAAAGGCCGCAATTTGGCAAGGGCTGCCCAGGCGAACGGCTGAAACCTTGAGCCAACATGTGCCGGACAAGGTGCACGCTTCCCAGTGGTTGAGGATGACGCAAGGGTCATCCATTTCCACGTCAGAGCTTGGTTTGCTGGTTGAGCAAGACCAGGCTCCTATCGCCAGTTGCGTACAGTGCAAGTGTAGCCGAGGAGGGCCTTCATCTGTCCAAAAAGGCTGAATTTGGTGGCGCTTTTGCAGCGGCTGCTTCACTTGGCCTCTATTTTTTGGAGCTTGCTTGGGGGCTTGGGGCTACTTTGGGGAGTGCGTCCTTGAGTCGAGCTTGTTCGGCAAGCACTCGGGAGATGTAATCCGTTTCGGTGGCAACCGACTCATCGCCTGCCTTGTAAAGTCGCAGCCCCTCCTGAACGCTGCCAGTCAGCGCGATGCATTCTTTGAGAATTTTCACGCCAATTCGCAGATTTGTTTTCGGGTCAAAAATAGCCATGACCCCGCCATAGGGAGTGAATTGTTCAGAATGCACTTCCTGTAAGACCTGCATCAAACCCTTGGCTCCCGAGGTGCTGTTGGCAAAGGGGTTGAAGTTGGACTCCACCCCAATCACGGCCAGAATGAGGGTGGGGTCGAGTGCAGACCGATCGGCCAAGTCAAAGACCTCCAGCATCAAGGCATTCATGGGTTCGGGGGCCGTTCTGTACTTGCTCCGCACAGCTTGAACCAAGGCCATTTGTGTGGGGTTGAGATCGGTCGAGGGTGCAGCAAAACTTCGAAGCAATACCTGCTGCTGCTCATCCTCAGCTTCTGTGATGTGCAGACGCGTAAATAGCCAACCTTGCACGCTTTGAATGGTCAAGGTTCGAACTTCCGGCCGAGCCAAAGCCAGCATGCTCAAAATCAAAGCCATCAAGCCCAAAAGTGCAAAACTGTGGTGCGAGATGTTCACAAAGCCCCGCGCAATGTCGCCTGAAAACGTCTGAATGCCTCGCCAAAGACGAACAGTCCATTGGCTTGCAGTTTCATGAAGGGCGGGTTGGTGCACGGTGAAGGTGGATGTGGCAGAACTCGATATTATAAAAATAATCAAAAATAGATGCTTTCGGTATATCGAGCTTGGCCATCCTCGGTGAAAATAGCTTCTTTATCTTTTTGTGTTGTGACTGTGACTCCTTCATCTCCTAAACCCTCCGATGTTCAAGCTTTAGACAACTTGACGGGAGGCGCTTTTGTCGCTCAAACATCGGGCGAGCGCGCTGCCAAATTACGCGAATGGCTCTTGACCCATCCTTCACAAGAAGATTTGCAGCTGGTCTACAAAGAAATATCGTCCAGGGACAAAGGCGCTGCCAAAGTGCTGCGCGAAAAGTTAGATGAGCTCAAGCGCTCACACGGGCAAGACGTGCTGGCAGCTGAGTGGGCAGAGCGTGCCAATGCCATGCTGACCGCTTCTCGCCTGAATATTGCCGATGCCATGGCATGGCAAAGAGATGCCGCCAAAGCGGGTGCGCCTTTGTCGCGTGAGCCCTTGGCCAGCTTGAAATTGCAATTGAACGAAAAAATCAAAGCGGTTGAAGACTTGCAGCACCAAGTCATGGTGCAGCGTGAAACCGCGGTGTTGTTAGCGCAGCGAATTGAAGTTTTGTCTACCAAAAGCCTGAAAGAGGCAGACGCTGCCAACGAGTTGCTGCAGTCTGATGTAGCGCACTGGCAACAACAAGCCAATGCCCTCACACAAGACACCTCATGGCACAGTGTTGATTTGAAATTTCCACCTCAACTTGAAGCCTCTCAACACCAGTTAGGCAGTGTTTGGGAAGCCTTTGAGGCGGCGCTTTTTCAAGCCAAAGCGGCTCGTGACGATGCCAACGAACCCATGCCTTCTGTGCCTGTGTGGGCTGAAGAAATTCGCTTGGCTCGGGGCGGTCCGTCTGGCCAGACTGGCCAGTCTGGTCATACGGGACAAAACCAAATGGCCGATGCCCCTGCAACTTCGGTAGAAGGCGCTGCAGAAACGACTGATGAAGCCAAGACAGCCAAGCCTGCCCAGCCTGCCAAAGTGCCCAAAGTGAGCAACACCAAAATGGACCCCGCGCAGCGTTTGGCATTGCGTGAAGCAGCCAATCAGGTGGTGACCGGTGCCATGACCTTGTTGGCCGCAGAAAACACCGAAGCCAACTTGTTGGCCTTCAAGCAAGCCCTCAAAGAGCATGGCCGCAACATGGACACCCAAATGGACCTGAAGGTTCATGAAGCTTTGATCGCTGCGGGTGAGTCTGAAGGCTGGCAACGTCATGTGGCCGATCAACTGCGTTTGGCGCTGGTTTTAAAGGCGGAAGGCCTGTTCAAAAAAGTGCCATTGAAAGCGCCGGTAGAAGCGCCGGTAGAAGCGCCTGAGTCCACACCACCCGCTGAAGAAACACAAGTCGCAGCTGAATCCGAAGTGGCTCAAGTGCCAACGGCCGCCGATCAATCAGGTTCTGAAGCCAAAGTGCCAAGTGCAGAAGAGTTTCAACTAGAGCCCACTGTGGGTGGCCGCAAGATGCAAGACGCATTGCGTCAATTGCGTGAAGAATGGAAAAAAGCCGATCAAGGCGGGCTACCCAATCACGCATTGTGGAAGCGCTTTGATGCAGCATGCAACCAAGCCTACAAAGTGGTGCAGGCGTGGCTGGACAAAATCAAAAACGAAGCCAGCGAGCACCGTGCTCAACGACTTGCTTTGATTGAAGAGGTCAAGGCTTGGGGTGAAGCCAACGCACAAAATTCAGACTGGCGCATGCAATTGCGTTCACTGCATCAGTTTGGCGACCGTTGGCGCTCTGCGGGCCATTTGAGTGAGAAGGCATTTGCAGAATTGCAACCGCTGTGGAAGCAGGCTTTGAGCAGTGCTGCGGCACCTTTGGAGGCAGCTCAAAAAGCCAGCACCGAACGCCGTCAAGCTTTGATCGCTGAGGCTGAAAAGCTTGGCGCTGCGCCCATGTTGCGGGTCGATGCGGTCAAAGCTTTGCAGCAAAGCTGGCAAACCGAAGCCCAAAGTGTGCCCATGGATCGCCGCATTGAGCAAAAAATGTGGGAAGCTTTCCGCAAACCCATTGACGAGGCCTTTAGCCGCAAGACAGTGGCTCGTGAGCAAGCCCCTGCGGCCAACATGTCTGCGCACGACAGGCTGGTCTTGGATGCCTCCAATGCCTTGAAAGCGGCCAACGCATCTGGCGATGTTCAGAAAATCAAGGCGGCTATGGCGGCATTGGATGCGGCATTGAAAGGGCAGGCTCAAGCGAACAATGCCAGTGCTCAAGAGGCAGCTCCAACCCCTGCCGAGCCTGGCGTCAATGCGCCTGAGGCCATTGCAGAATCCTCAGAGCCGGTGAAGTCTGAAGCGCCCCCCAAACCTGCTCGGCCCTTGGTGGCCATGCGGGGCGATGACCGACCTGGTCAAAAGAAATCGGTTCCTGCACCCGCAGGTCGAGGCCCAGGCGATCGCCGCGATGGCAAAGGTGCACCGCGTTCTGACCGTGGTGGTTTTGGCGACAAGGCTGGTGATCGATTCGAACGTCGCGACCGCGGTCCGCGTTTGAGCGACACCGCCTTCAGAGCGCAACGCGACGCCATGGAGCACGCCGAAATGGCGCTGCGCAAATTGGCAGCCCAAGCCCACGGAGAATCTCTCACCAACTTGTTGGTAGCATGGGAAAAGCGCCAATCAGATTTGGTGCCTTCTGCGGCCGATTTGGGGCGCAATGTGAATGCCGCTGCCAGAGCTGCTTGGTCGCAAGCAGTTGGCCAAGCGCCCAAAGCATCAGCTAGTGAATCTATTTTGCGCTTGGAAATGGCGGCTGAAGTGCCTACGCCTGCCGAAAATTTGAATGAGCGCCGAGCGCTGCAGTTGCAATTGCTTACTCGCAAAAATCAACCTGGCCCCGAGCAAACATGGGCCTTGGATGTCACGGCAGTTTTGTCGTCTGCGCACGATCCCAAGTTGGCGCGCCGTTTGCAAAATGCTTTGAAAAATTTGTTGAGAAGTTAACTCAGTGAGCCAGCAAGCTGACGCGTTCATGCTTGCCAGTTGAATGCCAGCGCAGCACTTCTGCGCGTGGCCTTGGGGCTGCAGCATCCCAGTCACTCAACACATGCCTGGTTTTGGATAAACCCAAACCCAAGTGGTGATCAGCTGGCCGATGGGTATGCCCATGCACCAAGCAAGTGGCCTCTGTCTGCGCCAACCACTGCGCTGTCCATCCGTCATCGACATCTGCGTAAAGGGTCTGAGGGTCTTTCTTGAGCGATTCAGATTGCAGCCGAAGTTGCCGGGCAATGCTTTCGCGCTCTGACAAAGGCTTGGCCAAGAATGTAGATTGCCAATTGACTTGGCGCACCATGTGCCTAAATTCTTGGTAACTGGTATCGGCCAAACATCCAGCGTCGCCATGTGAGAGCAAGATTTTGTGTGAAGCAAAGTTCAAAAGTGTTGGATCTTGCAGATCCTGAACACGGCATTCATGGAGGAAGGAAGTGCCCACCAAAAAGTCGCGGTTGCCTCGCATGAAGGCCACGTGTTTTGTGGCTGCGCACAACTTCAAGATCGAGGCGCACTGTTGAAGAAAAGCATGATGGGCCACGGCGTCATCGCCCACCCAAACCTCAAACAGATCGCCCAAAATAAAGACCGCGTCTGCGGTCGTATTTTGCATGTAGGTTTGCCACACTTTGAAGGTGGCCGTGTCTTGTTCTTGCAAATGCAAGTCTGAAATGAAATCAACCGTGCGCCAATTTTCAGGGGCTTGCAGCACCTGAAAAGGCAACACGGTTGCAGTCATGAACTGTTGTGGCGCAGAGATTTAAAGGGCCACAGCCTTTTCAATGATGATGGGCTCTTTGGGCACATCGTCGTGAAAACCATTGCGACCGGTTTTCACTTCTTCAATGGCGTCCACAATCTCGGTGCCCGACACCACGTGTCCAAACACCGCATAGCCCCAGCCTTGCAAGGAAGGGGCTGTGTGGTTCAAAAATTCGTTGTCAGCGGTATTGATAAAAAACTGAGCCGTGGCAGAGTGAGGCGCCTGCGTACGCGCCATGGCCAAGGTGTACTTGTTGTTCTTCAAGCCGTTGTTGCCTTCGTTTTGAATGGCGGCATCGGAGTGCTTTTGTTCCATGCTGGGTTCAAAGCCGCCGCCTTGAATCATGAAACCTGGAATAACGCGGTGAAAAATGGTGTTGTCGTAATGACCTTTGTTCACGTAGTGCAAAAAGTTCTCGGTACTGATTGGTGCTTTTTCGGCATCAAGTTCAATGAGGATGACGCCTTTGCCGGCGATGTGGAGTTCGACTTGAGGATTGCTCATGGTTATTGCACCAAAGTGATTGATTGAATGACAACAGGGGTTTTTGGAACATCGGTTCTAAAAGGGCCGCCCATGCCGGTTGGCGTGGTTCTGATTTTATCCACGACATCCATGCCAGAAGTGACTTTGCCAAAAACCGTATAACCGAAAAGTTGTAGGGCGTTGAGCAAATTCTCGCGTGGCACGTTTTCATAGACCTGCCCACGGTATTCAAAGCGTTTAACGGGGTCGCCATCGGGGATGGGCGTTGGGTCTAGAAAAGCATTGTCCACGGTGTTGATAAAAAACTGGGCCGTGGCTGATTGAGGGTCATTGGTTCTGGCCATGGCCAAAAATCCAGTTTGATTTTTAAGTCCTGCTGTCATGGCCTGACGGCCTTCGTGCTGAACGGGTGCGCGGGTGGGGCGCTCTTTGTATTGGGCGTCGTAGCCACCACCTTGAATCATGAAATTGGCAATGACCCGGTGAAAAATGGTTCCGTTGTAGTGTTTGTCCCTCACATATTGAAGGAAGTTGGCCACTGTTTTGGGTGCTTTGTCAGGGTACAACTCCACCATGATCTCGCCCATGTTGGTGGTAATTTTGACTTTGGGCGACTCTTGCGCATGGCCTAGCAAAGGCATCAAGGCCAAGCCCAAAGACAGTGCCAATGCACTGCAACGGGCTGCAAAGTTTCGGCGAACTTGGTTTGGATTCATGGCTTTAGCGCACAGCGCGGATGTTGGTTGTGGTGGTGGTGGTGGATGCAGCAGGTGCAGGCAAGGGCAGCAGGGCGGAGCCTGGTTGCACAGCTTTGGCTTTGGCGTAGGCTTGCTGGGCCATGGCGGTGTACAAATCGCCTAAATTTTGATGTGCAATTTTATAATTGGGCCGGGCTTGAATGGCCGAGATGAAGGCCGTCATGGCGGCATCGTAGTTGCCTTGCGCCGCATACAGAACCCCCAAATTGTTGTAAGGCTCTGGCAATTCGGGAAACTCCTGAATGAGTGCCTGGAGTTCTTCAATGGCTTTGGCCGACTGACCCAGCCCGGCCAAGATTTGGCTGTTCATGAGGCGCCACTGCGGCGAAGTATCGGAGCCAGGCTTTGCGGCGCTTTGTTTCATGGCCGTCTGCAGTTTTTGCTGCGCTTGCGACCACTGTTTGTTGCGAATGAGTTCTTCAATCTCCAGGGTGTCATTGGCCCAAGCCAAGCTGCCGCCTAAAAACAGCGCAACTGTGAAAACTCTCAGTAGAAACCAAGGGGAGGTCATGGCGATCGAATTTGGATGGGGCTTTGTCAGCGGCTAATTTGGGCTTTATACTGAGGCAAATTGTAACGGAGGCCTCTCTTTCAGGCAGTCCTTACAACAATTAGGGGGCTGCGGCCCCTTTTTGCACCCGAACAAGAAAAACAGTATTTCATGAGCTTGCGCATTTACAACACGCTGTCCCGCGCTGTTGCCGATTTCTCTCCCGCAGAGGCTGGCCATGTCCGCATGTATGTTTGCGGCATGACGGTGTATGACTTGTGTCATGTCGGACACGCTCGCTCCAATGTGGCTTTTGACGTGGTTCAGCGCTGGCTCAAAGCCAGTGGCTACAAGGTCACCCACATTCGCAACATCACCGACATCGACGACAAAATCATCAAGCGCGCTGTTGAAAACGGCGAAACCATTCGGGCACTCACCGATCGCATGATCGATGCCATGCACACCGACTTTGACGCATTGGGCATTGCCAGGCCCACCGCCGAACCGCGCGCCACCGAATTTGTGCCGCAAATGCTCAGCATGATTGGCACCTTGGAAGAAAAAGGGTTGGCTTATCGCACCCCTCAAGGCGATGTGAATTACGCGGTTCGCAAGTTTCCCGGGTATGGCAAGTTGTCTGGCAAGTCGCTTGATGAATTGCATGCGGGTGAACGTGTGGCGGTGCTCGATGGCAAAGACGATCCGCTTGACTTTGTGTTGTGGAAAAGTGCCAAAGAATCTGAGCCCGCCGAAGTGAAATGGAACAGCCCATTTGGCCCAGGCCGACCTGGTTGGCACATTGAGTGCTCGGCCATGGCTTGCCAAATGTTGGGCAACACTTTTGACATTCACGCGGGCGGTGCCGATTTGCAGTTTCCGCACCACGAAAATGAAATTGCCCAAAGTGAAGGTGCCACGGGTGAGACCTTTGCGCGCTTTTGGATGCACAACGGTTTCATCAATGTTGACAACGAAAAGATGTCCAAAAGTTTGGGCAACTTTTTCACCATTCGCGAAGTTCTCAAAGCCTTTGACGCCGAAACCGTGCGGTTTTTCTTGGTTCGCAGCCACTACCGCACACCCTTGAATTATTCGGATGTGCATTTGAACGATGCGCGCGGTGGTTTGAAACGGCTCTACACCGCCTTGCAAGCTGCCACGCCTGCACAAGTGACCATTGATTGGGCCAACCCCTATGCGGCGCGTTTCAAGGCTGCCATGGACGAAGACTTTGGCACCCCCGAAGCAGTGGCAGTGTTGTTCGATTTGGCGGGTGAGGTCAATCGCAGCAAGTCAGCCGATCAAGCGGGCTTGCTCAAGGCCCTGGGGGGTATTTTGGGTATTTTGCAAACCGACCCCGTGGCCTATTTGCAAGCTGGCGCTGGCCTAGACGAAGCAGCCATTCAGGCCCACATTCAAGCGCGCGCCGATGCCAAGGCGGCCAAGAATTTTGCAGAAGCCGATCGCATTCGCAAGCTTTTGCTAGAGCAGGGCATAGTGCTCAAAGACTCGGCCGCAGGCACCACCTGGGAAGCTGCTCAATGAGCCAAGCCGACGAGCTGATGACGCCCGAATATTGGGCCGCCGCCTGCGCACACTTGTCTAAAAAAGACCGTGTGATGAAGCGAATCATCCCTCAGTTTGGCGACGCATGTTTGGTCTCTCGCGGCGATGCGTTTGTAACTTTGGCCCGCAGCATTGTGGGTCAGCAAATTTCAGTCAAAGCCGCTCAATCTGTTTGGAACAAATTTGCGGCTTTGAATAAAAAAATCACCCCTGCAGGTGTTTTGAAACTGAAAGTTGACGACATGCGCGCGGCTGGTTTGTCAGCTCGCAAAGTGGAGTACTTGGTCGATTTGGCGCTGAACTTTCATGGCAAAAATGTCAGTGTCAAAGAATGGCAGCACATGGACGATGAGGCCATCATTGCCGAACTGATTGCCATTCGCGGCATTGGCCGCTGGACGGCCGAGATGTTTTTGATCTTCCACCTGATGCGCCCCAATATCTTGCCCCTCGATGATGTGGGCTTGATCAATGGCATTAGTAAGAATTATTTTTCAGGCGAGCCAGTCAGCCGAAGTGACGCCCGCGAGGTGGCCCAAGCTTGGCAACCCTATAGTACAGTTGCAACTTGGTATATTTGGCGGTCGCTCGACCCATTGCCGGTTGAGTATTGAGTTCCACAAAGGAGGCCCATTTTGGCCAAGCGTACATTCTTAGACTTTGAGCAACCCGTGGCGGAGCTTGAAGGCAAAATTGAAGAACTTCGCTACGTTCAAAGCGAGTCGGCTGTCGATATTTCGGAAGAAATTGACCAGCTCACCAAAAAGAGCCAGCAGCTCACCAAGGACATTTATTCCGATTTGACAGCGTGGCAAATTACCAAAATTGCCCGCCATCCAGAGCGCCCCTACACCCTCGACTACATCCGCGAAATTTTCACAGACTTTGTAGAAATGCATGGCGACCGCCATTTTGCCGACGACTTGTCCATTGTGGGTGGCTTGGCCCGTTTCAATGGTTCACCTTGCATGGTGCTGGGCCACCAAAAAGGGCGGGACACCAAAGAGCGTACGCAGCGCAACTTTGGCATGAGCAAACCCGAGGGCTATCGCAAGGCTTTGCGCCTGATGAAAACCGCCGAGAAATTCAAGCTGCCCGTGTTCACGTTTGTCGATACGCCAGGCGCATATCCAGGCATTGATGCAGAAGAGCGCAGCCAGTCAGAAGCCATTGGCCGCAACATCTTTGAGATGGCGCAGCTCGAAGTGCCCATCATCACCACCATCATTGGTGAGGGTGGCTCTGGCGGTGCATTGGCCATTTCGGTGGCCGATTCGGTGCTCATGCTTCAGTACTCTGTTTATTCCGTCATCAGCCCCGAAGGTTGCGCCTCCATTTTGTGGAAAACCTCTGAGAAGGCAGAAGAGGCGGCCGAAGCACTTGGCATCACAGCGCATCGCCTCAAGGCTTTGAATTTGGTTGACAAAATTGTGAACGAGCCTGTGGGTGGCGCGCACCGCGATCATGCGCAAATGGCCGCTTTCCTCAAGCGAGCTTTGGGCGATGCATGGCGCCAAGTGACCGATTTGAAACCCAAAGAATTGGTCGAGCGTCGCTATGAGCGTTTGCAAAGCTATGGCCGTTTCACCGACACCAAAGTCAGCAAATAATTCTGCGCTTGCTGGCGCGGAATTGCTTCCGCCTGGCTTTCAGCCCGAACTCCCATTGGCCATCGCTTTGAGCGGTGGTGCCGACTCAACTGCTTTGTTGTGGGCCTGCGTTCAACGCTGGCCTGGTCAGGTGAGGGCTGTGCACATTCACCATGGTTTGCAAGAAGCTGCCAATTTGTTTGAAGCGCACTGCCGCGCCATGTGCGAGCAATGGCAAGTGCCCTTGGTGGTGTGCAAAGTGAATGCCCGACACGAGGCGGGACAAAGTCCCGAAGATGCAGCCAGAAAAGCCCGATACCTGGCCTTGAGTGAATCTGTTCATCAGCATCCAGATTTGCAAGGTGTGAAGCACATTGCCTTGGCGCAGCATGCAGATGATCAAGTGGAAACCTTGTTGTTGGCGCTGTCGCGCGGTGCAGGTTTACCAGGTTTGGCCTGCATGCCAAGCCAATGGACTCGAAATGGCTTGCAATGGCATCGGCCTTTTTTGAGCGTGCCAGGCTCCAAGCTGCGTGAGTGCTTGGTTCAAGCGGGTGTCAGTTGGATAGAAGACCCCACCAACCAAGACGAGCAGTTCACACGCAACCGCATTCGCGCACAACTTTTGCCTGCTTTGGAGCGAGCTTTTCCTCAATTTAGAGAGACCTTTGCGCGCAGCGCATCGCATGCCGCCGAGGCGCAAGACCTATTGAACGACGTGGCACAAGCCGATTTGGCAGGTGTGATGGAGGGCGGCATGCCCAGTATCAAAAACCTTCAGCGCTTGAGTTCGGCCAGGCAGTCATTGGTGCTGCGCCATTGGTTGAAAGAGCAGCACCAAACCACGCCCAGTACGGCACAACTGGCTGAGTTGGTGTCTCAAGTTGCGTCTTGCACCACGCGCGGCCATCAATTGCACCTCAAGGTGGGCAGGGGTTATGTGCGCCGCGAGGGCGTCGGATTGACTTGGACATCTGCGAGCTAAGCGCACAAACCCTGTAAATATAGGGTTCTCCCGAGTACAATCGACAGGTTTTGCTGAAATTTCCCTTTATTCACTTTTCAAAATGGCACTGATCGTTCACAAATACGGCGGCACTTCGATGGGCTCTACAGAGCGCATCCGAAATGTGGCCAAACGCGTCGCCAAATGGGCACGGGCTGGCCACCAAATGGTGGTGGTGCCTAGCGCCATGAGCGGCGAGACCAATCGCTTGTTGGGTTTGGCCAAAGAATTGGCCCCCGCCAAAACAGACACCGCCTACGACCGCGAACTTGACATGTTGGCCGCCACAGGCGAGCAAGCTTCTTCTGCTTTGTTGGCCATTGCGTTGCAATCTGAAGGCATGCAGTCGGTGAGCTACGCTGGCTGGCAAGTGCCCATCAAGACCAACAGCGCTTTCACCAAAGCCCGCATTGAATCAATTGACGACGTGCGCGTGCGCCAAGATTTGGCTGCGGGTCGTGTGGTCATCGTGACCGGCTTTCAAGGTGTCGACCCCGAAGGCAACATCACCACATTGGGCCGAGGTGGTTCCGACACATCGGCAGTGGCTGTGGCTGCTGCCATGAAAGCCGACGAGTGCTTGATTTACACCGATGTAGACGGCGTGTACACAACCGACCCCCGGGTGGAGCCCGAAGCGCGTCGTTTGAAAACAGTGAGCTTTGAAGAGATGCTTGAAATGGCATCGCTTGGCTCCAAAGTATTGCAAATTCGCTCGGTTGAATTTGCGGGCAAATACAAAGTGCCCATGCGTGTGTTGTCTAGCTTCACGCCTTGGGACATCGACATTCACGAAGAAGCCAAGTCTGGCACCCTGATCACTTTTGAGGAAGACGAAAAAATGGAACAAGCCGTAGTCTCCGGCATTGCCTTCAACCGCGATGAAGCCAAAATTTCTGTGGTGGGCGTGCCCGACAAGCCTGGTATTGCTTATCAAATTTTAGGTGCTGTGGCAGATGCCAACATTGAAGTCGACATGATCATTCAAAACATCAGCAAAGACGGCAAAACCGACTTCAGCTTCACGGTGCACCGCAACGACTTTGCGCGCACCATGGATTTGTTGAACGAAAGAGTGATGCCTGCATTGGGCGCCACGCAAGTCACGGGCGATGCCAAAATTTGCAAAGTCTCCATTGTGGGCATTGGCATGCGAAGCCATGTTGGCATTGCAAGCAAAATGTTCCAGGCTTTGAGCCAAGAGGGCATCAACATTCAGATGATTTCGACATCAGAAATTAAAACCTCAGTGGTGATCGATGAGAAATACATGGAATTGGCCGTTCGCGCCCTGCACAAGGCTTTTGACCTAGACCAAGCCTGATATAATTTTCCAGTGCTGGAAACGTGACCGAGTGGCCGAAGGTGCTCCCCTGCTAAGGGAGTATGGGGTGTAGAGCCTCATCGAGGGTTCGAATCCCTCCGTTTCCGCCAATTTTCTGAGGCGATAATGGGTATTCACTTCTGTCCTGCCTGCAACAACGCTTCTCGATGTTCTGGAGAAGCAATGGCGGCGATCAGCCGGCAGCGCTCTTGCAGTGTGGTGGCTCGAATGTCTGCCACACCATGCTCCGTCACGATCACATCGAAATCACAATAGGTGGAGGTGACACGATTGCAGTGCGGGACGATGCGGCTGGCACCGCGCCCAGTGCTGGATGTCAGCGCCAAAATTGCCAGTCCGCCAGCAGAGGCGCGTGCTGCACGGAAATAATCGGTCTGACCGCCCACAGCGCCCACGTAGCGTTCGCCCAACCATTCCGCATTCACCTGCCCTGACAGGTCTACATCAATGGCCGAGTTGATGGCCATCATCGGCGATCCGGCTATGGGCTGTGCCAGCAGAGCCGGCTGCGCAAATCCAAGAAGGCTGTCGCACGATAGCGTGTTGTAAAGATGCTGGCTACCAACTGCCAATGAGCCCAAGCAAGCGTCTGGCGAGCCTGTGTCAATTGCGCCACTGGCGAGCAAACTCAGGAACCAGTCGCCCACCATCCCCGAACGAACTTTCAGCCCACGACGCGATTGCAACTCTCCTGCAATTGCCCTAGCAAGACTGCCAATGCCCAATTGCAGCGTGGCGCCGTCGGGCACCAGGCTTGCAACGTGTCGGGCCAATTGCCGTTGCAAATCGCCTGGCTCTTCGACCAACGATTCAAGCAGGGGCGCATTACTTTGGCGTGCCACCAGCACCTTGCTGCTGTGCAAGCGAGGGGCACCGCGCGTGGCAGGCATGTTGAGATTCACCTCGACCACCACCTGGCGCGCAACCTGGACCGCATCCCAAGCGTAGTCGACTGCGCAGCCAAGGCTGTGGTAGCCCTCTGCATCAGCTGGTGAGACTTGGAGCAACACAACATCGACTGCAAGTTTTCGTGAGCGCAGCTGTGCCGATAGTTGGGACAGTGAGGACGGTACGAGCCGAGCCCCTTGGCGCGCCAGTAGCTTGCCCGTGGTACCCAGACCACAATAGGTGGTGACGCGCAAGCTGTCTGGTACATGATTCTCCCAAGCCGGATTAAGCGAGTAACCGCAGAACACGTTGAGATGGCCCAGTCGAGCCGCTAGTTCAAAAAGGTCTTCGACCAGCCCGACTGGTTCACCACAGGCCTGACCGATCAGGACTCGGTCACCGGGACGAAGGCAGTCAGCGAGCATGGAAGTGGCCATATCAGTCATGCGCACTTGTTAGGCGTTAGCTTGCTGCGACTGCAGCTGCAGGTGTTGCGGCAACTTGCCAGCGATGGTGAGCGTCATGCTGCCCATCCCTGCGCTGATCTCCCCGCTCAAATCGGCGGACAGGCTCACCGGTTGAATGCGGTGCCAGTGTTCCTTCTGAGTGCCATCGGGGTAGACAACTTTTGACGGATGCGAGACATCCCAGACGTCCGTCTCAAGAAGGTTTTCTGAACGCCAGGCACCGAGACCTTTGCCGTCGTTGTAGCCACCGCTGTAGCCCAGTCCCTGCATCGCAATTGACGCACCGCGTGCATGCACGCTGATGCGCATTACACGGCCATCCTCCAGCGTAGCTTCAACGCTGGCCTGACGGAAGCGCCGAGTCCCTTCATGCAGGTCGACGCTGAGGTCGATTTTGGTAGCGTGGTACCGCTCTTGCGTGCGGCGGTCTGTGACAACTCCGGTGGTGTATGGCTTGTCATCTCCCCGCCCAGAGAACAGCAGCGAACCACTCATGGTGTCGGTTGAGAAGAACAAAAAGGACATCACATGGCCTTTATCGGCCAGCGTGATCTTGGGCCCAGTCACGGGCTCTGGCACGCCCATGCCGCGGCGCACGCCCCAGGAGTGATCACGGCAGGCCCACCAGCGGTCGATTTCAATGCGGCGACCGCCCGCTTCCAGCCAGCCACTGGCCACGCCGATTTGGTCAAAGCGCCGGTAATCTTCAACGGTGCGCGATTGGAGTCGGGTGAAGTGCGGGTACTCTTCGTGGGCTGGCTCCACACACTCCCAGCGCAGTTCACCGTGCAAGGCATGCTCTCCAGGGGCAATGCTGATTTCAAACGACTTAAGCGGCTCAATGGGGCGCACCCGCAGTGGGCCGCAGACAGTCTCAACGCTGCTGCCCAACGAGCGCGAAACGCGCACGTTGTATTGCTTGTTGTCGACGATCATCACGGCGCCGCCGTCCAGCACATTCATGTTGCGATAGGCACCCATGGTGATCTGAATGGCGACGCTGCCATCCTTTGAGTAAATGGCAAACCAGTAGCGATCAAACCAGCGAGGGTCACTGGTCCAAACATGGTCGAAGGTGGTGGGCAGCTGGTGACAGAGTGTGTCGTCTAGGGGTGTGAGCATGGTTTACGTTTTTACAGAAGATGGCGGGCTGGGCGATGTTGCGACATAGCGCATGGGGACGCGAGACGCTCGCTCGCTCATGTGCTGCACGATGGCGCGATGTTGGTCGGCAGACAGTCCCTCGATGCAAACAGCCTGCGCCAGAAGATTGCGCAGGCTGGTGTTGTACGCATCGAGGGCCGCCACATCGGTGGGGTCTGGATCGGGTTTGTTCATGGTGTCGATCACCTGGGCTTGGAGATTGGCAGGCAGCGAGTTGGTCAAAACCAATAGGAGTTGCGCGGTGGTTTCGTTGTCTTGTTGAAGGAAGCTTGGCATAGCGGGTAAGGCAACAGTGAGCATGCGCAAGTTGGCAATAAGCCCATCTAGCATAGTGCGGGCCATAGGGTCATTGACGCAAGGCGCCACAACAGTTTCAAGAACTCGGCAGGTGCCTTGCAATTGCTCTTCGATGCTTGGCCTCATGGCAGGCTCCTTTCGATCTCTGCGCTTGGCGCTGTCTCTGAAACCTCAGCTGTCTCTGCTGCCTCCATCATCTGAAACATCGGTCGGTACAACCATGACGGGGTTTGGAACACTCGGTTGTAGCGTCCCGCCACAAACTCGGCCACTGCCGTGAGCTGGATAACCGACAGCTTCCAACACGAGAACACGTTCCACCACAGCAGGTCGGCTTCGCGCACAGTGCGACCAGTCAGCTGGCGGTAGGCGGCGACAATCTCGCGCCGCTCCCAGTGACCTGTGATCTGGTGCTCGCGTTTGCGAACGGGGTTGGTCACCCAGCCAAGGTCTTCTAATGGGTCGCCCAGGTGTGCGGTCTCCCAATCAAGCTTGGCAGTGATGCAGCCGCCATCCACCAGTGCGTTGCCCGGCTTGAAGTCGCCGTGTACCAGCACGATGGCTTCCGCCGCCGGGGCACGGTGCTTGAGCCAAGCCAAGATGTAGTCGAGTTCCGGATGCGGCTCGAGCTGTGCTTTGCGGTACTCGGACTCCCAGTGAGCCAACTCTTGCAGTGAGGGCTTTTCTGGTTGAACTTGCTTGCTAGGCTTGCCTAGAGGGCATTCAGGCAGACCTAGGCTGGTGGCGAGGCCATGCGCCTGCCAATCAACAGCGTGAATTTTGGCCATCAGGCCGGTAAAGGCCCTTGCCAATGTCAGGCGCACGTCGAGCGAGGCTGAACCGTTGAGGACCATATAGTCGCAGTGTCCCGGCATGCGCTCCATCACGACCGAGGGTGAACCTAAGCAGCTGCCAAGCTTGTCGATCCAGAACACCTTGGGGGCGGGTACGTCTGTGTGGGCCAGCGCCTTCAGCACGGAGAACTCGCGCTCTCGCTCGGTGTTCAACAGCGTGCCAGCCGCATCGCGCATAAGCATCAAAGGGTGGCTGTGTGAACCGGTGTCGTCGGTCCAGGTTGCATCAACCGACCAGTTTTCACGCGAGAGACCGCCAGCGCTTCGCACCAGATTGCTCAGCAAAATGTTGTGTGCCGAGGGGATGGCTTGAGCAATCAGCTTGCGCATGCCTTTGGTAACCTGTTCGGCTGGATGATTGGAAAGTGGCGCTTGCGACATGGTTGTCAGGGCTTGCGCCTCTCATGTTCCAGTGCCTCAAGCACAAAGGGTGCGGCGATGGCACCATTGATTTTGCAGTCGAGGAAAAGCGGCCCCGCTGCTGCCCGCAAGGTGCTCCCGATAGCCTGCAGTTCATCCAACGTGCGGATGGTGAACGACTGGTACCCAAAGGCTTCGGCAACCGGTGCGAAATCGATGTCAAGAAATTGCGATTTGGCCACTGGCATGTTCCGCTCCTTGAGGTAGTGCAGCTCGGCACCATAGGCGCAGTCGTTCATCAGCACAATGACAAGCGGAAGATCTTCGCGCGCACCTGTTTCAAGCTCGCCCAGCGTCATGAGCAAGCCACCATCGCCGATGAACAACACAGTGGTCTGCGCTGCCCGTGCGCGAGCAAAACCCAAAGCAGTACCAAAGCCCATGCCAATCGATGAGGAGTCGATCGACGTCTTGAAATGCGCGGGGCCAGGGACGCTGAAGTAAGGCACCACCTGGAAGAAGTTGCCAGCGTCGTAAACGACATTGCGGTTGGTTGGGAGCAGCCGGTCAAGTGCCAAAGTGAGCGAGCGCGGGTCTACCGTTCGCGGCGTGTTCGCAGGCTGAAATTCGCTGGCAAGGTCAAAGCTTGCCAGCGCCTTGCTGTTGGCTTCGGTGTGGAACGGCTTCTCGGCTGCGCTGCGCTCAGGCAGGGCGCTGAGCAGATCTTCGATAGCGGGCAGCACGTCAGAGACCATGGCCACATCGACTGTCCACCAGCGACCGATGTGGCTGCGGTCGCAGTCAACCTGGATCACGGGCACACCCGCTTGTATCGCGCCTCCATAGCTGGTCGTTCGCTGGTTCAGGCTAGCACCGAAAGCGATGATGCAATCTGCCTGATCAAACAGACGACGTCCTGCTGCGTGCGAGAACGAGCCTATGAGGCCCGCATTGAAGGCGTAGCCGGAAAACATGTCCTTGGCCTTGAGGGTGGTTGCAACCACGGCACCAAGGCTTTCAGCCAGTCGCTCAATGTGTGGGCGTGCAGCATCTTGGTGTGCACCCAGTCCACAGATGATCAAAGGCTTGCTGCTGGTGGCAAGCAAGGCCGCCGCTGCCTTCAGTGAGCCGGGCGTGGGACGCCGCGGAGCGCGTGGGCTGAGCCGAGTCGATGGTTCCTCGACGAGCACCGGGCAGGCGCGCTGCACATCCGTGGGTAAGAGCAACACGGCAAGACCGTCTTGCGCCGCTGCCATGGCGGCGGCAAGCGTTGCTCGCGCAGCACTTGCGTGGGTGACGGTGAAGGTGCGTAAGCCCGCTGCCTTGAGAACCGCATCGGCATCAAAGCGTTTGCCGTCGGGGCCAAGGCTGTTGATGCTTGGCCGCGCAACCGGCGTGGCCCCCATGATCAAGAGGACGCGGGCGCCGCTGCGCTCAGCGAACAGGGCGCCATTCAGAGCGTTGGCGGTGGCCGGCCCGCGGCCGACGATGGCAACGCCAATGCGGCCAGACGCGCTGGCGTAGCCTTCGGCCATCGCCACCGCCACGCTCTCGTGCCTAGCACCGTGAAAGCTAACGCCAAGAGAGTCGATGCTTGATACCAGCAGCGCTGTATCGTCGCTCATCAGGCCGAAGACTGCCTCTACGCCTGCATCCTTGATGTCGTGCGCAAGCAGTTCGTAGACCGGCCGTGCGGTGGCCTGCTGTATGGCAGATTCTGGAAGTGTCATGACGGGTGCTTTCATCACGGTGTGCCGGTTGCGGCAGTGAAGAACAACTCAGGTCCCTCGCTGCGCTGCTCGAATTCGGCAAGGACTGCATCGCCAATGGAGAGAGCCGTGCCACGCCAACGGCCCAACGCTCGCACGCCTTCATCCAGGTCAACGGTGACCAGGGTGTAAGGCAAATCTTTAACGAAAGATGGGTGAAATGCGTGGTGGCAGATCGTCCAGCTGTGAACCTTGCCACGGCCGCTTGCTTGGACCCAGTCTGTGCTGTTTGAGTAGCAGGCGTCGCACAACATGCGGGGGTAGTGGCGTACCTTGCCGCAGCTCGCGCACTTTTGCAGCAGCAGGCGACCTTGTGCAGCAGCTTCCCAATAAGGTGCTGACAGCGGCGTGATCTTGGGCGATGGCCTTGGCAGCGTATCGGCCATGGTAGTGTTGGATGCGTGTGTCATTTTCAGTCCCTGCGCATGATGGCAACAGCGCCGTCACCGAGGTCGCCATAGCCTGTGACCAGTCCGACTTCTGCGTCCTTGACCTGAGCCCTGCCAGCATTACCGCGCAGCTGGCGCACCAGTTCGACGATGTGGTTCAAGCCCCAGACATGCGCCTGCGACAATAGGCCACCGTGAGTGTTGGTGGGGAGCGCTCCGTCAAGTCGCAGACGGCCTCCCTCGACGAACGGTCCACCCTCACCCTTTTTACAAAAACCGAGATCCTCAAGCTGACGGATAACCGCATAAGTGAAGCAGTCGTAGATTTCGGCAACATCAATGTCGGCATGGGTGACACCAGCCATCTGGAAAGCGCGCTGTGCGGCCTTGGCAATGCCAAGGCTTGTCATGTCGGGCCGTTGGGTAATGGCGCCAGGTTGGTCTGGGTGTCCTGCCCCTGTGCCTGAAATAAAAATACGCCGGTGTTTGAGGTCGGACGCGCGCTCGGCTGAGCTCACGATGCAAGCTGCGCCACCATCGCTTTCCAAGCTGCAGTCGAACAACCGAAATGGGTCGGCGATCATGCGGGAATTTGCGTGGTCTTCCAGCGTCATGGTCTTTTTCATGACTGCGTTGTCGTTGAGCAATGCATGTTGTCGGTGTGCCACTGCCACCTCGCCAAAGTGCGAGACCTTGGTGCCATACAGGGCCATGTGACGCTGTGCCATTGGGGCATAAATTTGGGCTGGTGCAGCGTTGCCGATGGGGTACTCAAATTCGGTCACGTAATGGAACTGCGGCATCGTGTGAATGCGCGCACCTGCCTTGGTTGCAGCAGCGCCTGTGACGTTGCGACCAAAGGCGATGAGTACGTGATTGCATACGCCCGCAGCGACTGCTGCAGCCGCACATTGCAAAGCCATGACGGGGCTGGCGCCGCCATGAGGGACGATGGCAGAAAAGCGCAGATCTGGGATGCCGAAGTTGTCGATGAAATCCTCTGCCGTAGCGCTGACGATGCCGATGGGAATGACCCCGTCAATCTGTTTGGGGTCGAGTCCGGCATCAGCAATTGCTTTTAACGAGGCTTCGATTTGCAGTTCGAATGCGCTCTGGGTTGAGCCTCGCATGTAAGTTGTTTCGCCAACGCCAGTTACGCAGGCCTTGTCTCGCAGTGTCACTTCGCGTTCCTTTGTGGGTTGTTGCGAGCACCGCTTGCGCGTTGGAACTCGCGCTGCAGTTGCTTGCGGTAGAACACGGGATCGAGTTCCAGCGCATAACGCGGTGCCGCAGGGTAGTGCTTGCGCAGGTATGCCTGCTCCTCTTCCATCCCGAATTTGATGGTGGCCTGATCGGGCTGTGCGAGTTCACCTGTGACAAGCTGGGTCACCCATTCGGCTTGATCGTCCATCATGCGAATGTTGCCGCCGCCAGCCACGTTGAACATGCCAACGAAATAGAGTCCTCTATGGGCAGGGTGAACAACCCGCAGGAACAACTCTAGCTTGTGTCCGTTGAGTGGCCTCAGTTCAGGTGCGAGAAAGGGAAGGTCGACCTGATAGCCAGTTGCAACGATGACGCTGTCGTAGGTCTCGCTCGTGCCGTCAACAAACGTGACTTCTTGTTCCTTGACCGATGCAATGCCTGGCTTGGCTTTGATGCGGTCCCACACGAAATGCGACATCAGGCTTGGGTGACTGGTTGGGTGGGTTCGACTCTTGGGTGTGACAAAGCCCCATTGCTCCATACGACCATGCACGATGCGGGTAAGTGCTTCGCGAATGGTGCGCCGCACGGGCCAGGGCATCCAAGGCTTTTCGAGTCGTCCCAGTACGCGTGAGGTGGGTACGCCAAACAGCATGCGCGGCATCATAAGGACCGGCGAACGCGCCGAGATGGTGGCAGACTTCGTGACAACACAGATATCAGCCGCAATATCAACCGCGCTATTGCCCATGCCGACCACCAAGACCCGTTTCCCTCTGAAGGGCTCGGGTATGCGGTAGCTGTGCGAATGCAAATATTCGCCAGTGAAATCATCGCGCCAGCTGGGGTGGGATGGCAAGCCTTGGTGGCCGCTACCGACCACCACGGCATCAAACTCCGAGCTGCTGCCGTCTGCCAGCGAGACGCGCCAGCGCCCCGCCCCCAAAGGCGCAACCTCCGTTACGCGCGAACCAAAGCGGATGTGCGGCGTGACACCGAATTTTTCTGCGTAAGCCTCTAAGTACTCGCGAACTTTCCGATGGTCTGGGTAGAGTGGACCACCCTCTGGAAACGGGAAGTCCTTGTACGCCGTGACTCTGGCTTCGGAGTTCAGGTGCAGCGAGTCATAAGCTGGCGAGAGACCGTTGTCGTTGCCATAGACCCAGAGACCACCAATGCAACTGCCAATTTCAAAGACCACGGTTTCTACGCCGCGATTCAGCAGGTGCCTTGCCGAGCACAGACCGGCTGCACCTGCGCCAATGACAGCAACACGAATGCTCATAGGATGTCAGTCCAGTTTGGCGCCAGAGATCCTGACCACTTCACGCCATTTCACCCGCTCGCTGGCGGCGAAGTCGGCCGTCTCTTTCGGTGATGTGGGTTTGATGATGGCGCCAATCTCTAAGTACTTGGCCTTCAGCGCTGGATCGGCTGCCAATTCGGCGATTGTCTGAGAAAGCTTTGTGGCGATGGCGGCTGGTGTGCCCTTTGGCAGAACGAAAGCGCCCCATGATGTGATCACGAAGTCTGACACGCCAGCTTCGGCCATGGTTGGCACTTCTGGCATGGTTGGCCAACGCTCTGGGCAAGTGACGGCAAGTGCGCGCACCTTGCCTGATTTGATCAGGGGTGTGTAGCTGGCGATGTTATCGATGGCGAAATCGGTGTCGCCGGCCATCAGGGCGGGCATCGACTGTGCCGCACCGCGGAAGGGAATGTGCACGGCCTGGATGCCAGTGCGTGCGCGGAACAATTCACCCGCCAAGTGAGGGGTTGTGCCAACGCCAGCTGACCCGAAGTTCACACCCTTAGGCCGTTGCTTGGCCCAGTCCAAAAATTCCTTGACGTTGCGCGCGGGGTTGGTCGGTGCGACGACGAATGCGTTGCAGTTCTCCCAGATCTTTGAAACATATTCAAAATCAACAGCGGGGTCGTAGGGCAGCTTGGCAAACAAGAACTGATTGATCGACAGTGTGCCGATGGTTGCCGATGAGATGGTGGTGCCGTCGGGTGCTGCGCTCTTGACAGCTTCCATGCCGATGTTTCCTCCTGCGCCAGTTCTATTTTCGACGACCCAGTTGCCGCCAATCTTGTCTTGTAGGCGCTGGGACAGTGTGCGAGTGAGCACGTCCGAGGCGCCACCCGAAGAAAACGGAACGATGACCTTGACGGACGAGGTGCCGGGCCAGCTCGACTGCGCTTGCGCGAAAACGCCTGTAGCGATGCTGGCCACGACGATGGTGGATTTGAGAAGAAAGTGAAGTTTTGAGGGCATTGGCTTGTCTCCAGTTGTTAAGGTTATGGGTTCAGGGAAAATTTTTGAGAAAGGGCGGCTCAATGGGGGTGCTGCACAGGGTCAGACTTTTCGCACGCGCGGCAAGAGTGAATTGGCAATGATCTGCTTCATCACTTCGGCCGTGCCGCCACCAATGCGGCACATGCGCGCATCGGCGAAGGCTCTGGCAATGGGGTACTCCCACATATAGCCCCAGCCGCCGAAGAATTGCAGGCACTCGTCCATGACCTTGAACTGCAAGTCAGTTGTCACAAGCTTGCACGAAGCAGCGTCAACTGCGTCGAGCTTGCCTTCAGCATGCAATTGAATGCAGCGGTCAACAAACACACGTTGGGCGAGGACCTGCGCGTGCAGATTGGCCAAGCTGAAGCGAGTATTTTGGAAGTCGGCTAGCGTTTGACCGAACATCTTGCGATCGACCGCGTAGGCCAGCGTCCACTCGATCGCGGCCTCCGACGCTGAGACGGCACGGATGGCCTGAATGAGCCGCTCCCCCGCGAGTTGGGTCATCAAGATGCCGAAGCCACCGCCTTCGGTGCCAAGCAAGTTGCTTACCGGCACCCGCACATCTGAGAAGAACAACTCCGATGTGTCTTGGGCTTTGCAGCCAATCTTCTCAAGCTTGCGACCACGGGTGAAGCCTGCCCGGTCGGTTTCAACCAAGATCAAGCTCACGCCTTTGGCTTTTTGCGTGGGGTCGGTCTTGCAAGCCAGCAGCAGAAGGTCTGCGCTGTGACCATTGGTGGTGAAGACCTTTTGGCCATTGATCACGTATTCATCTCCATCGCGAATGGCTTGGGTGCGAATGTTTTGCACATCGCTGCCGCCGGACGGCTCGCTCATACCCAGCGCCACCACCACGTCGCCAGTAGCCATCCTCGGTAGCCATTTGGCTTTTTGCGCCTCGGTGCCAAAGTCCACAAGGTAAGGCGCGACGATGTCCGAGTGCAGGTAAAAAGTCGGACCCGTTGCACCGGCGCGTGCCATCTCTTCAATCAGGATGGCGCTGTAAAGAAAGTCAGCGCCCTGACCGCCATAGGCCTCCGGCGCGTTGACGCACAACAGACCGAGTTCGCCAGCCTTTTTCCAAAGTGAGCGAGGCACCTGGCCCACTTTTTCCCATTCTGCATGGTGTGGCGTGACTTCTGTTTCGATGAAGCGGCGCACGGTATCGCGGAACGACTCGTGCTCGGGTGAGAAGATGGTGCGTGGGATCATATATCTTGGCCTCGGCAGGCGCCGCCAGTTGCGGTCAGGTTTGTAATGGATGTTTCGTCGTAGCCGCACTCACGCAGGATCTCTGCACTGTGCTCACCCAGGTTTGGCTGCATGCGTGTCATGCGCATGGGAGAGGTCCGCAGATCTACTGGGCTAGCGGCAAAACGCAGTGGGCCTTCGCTTGGGTGTTCAGCGATTGTCCAGAATCCGACGCTCTCGAGGTGTGGGTCGCGGGTCAGGTCTTCCAGCGAATTAACCACCGAAAACGGAATGTCTGCATTTGATAGAAGCGCAAGCCACTCGGCATTGGTCTTTCGCGCCGCCTGCCGCTCGATTTCGTCCCAGACCTCGCGGAAGTGCTTCTGCCGCGCAGCAAAGGTAGAAAAGCGCGGGTCGTCCATGATTTGCGGTTCACCTGCAAGTTCGAACAGACTGCGCCAGTTTGCATCCGAATAAGGCAGCAATGCGAGGTATCCGTCCTTCGTTTTGTAGGGGCGCCGTGCAGCAGTGCTAACGGGCTGATAGCCCATGGGTCCGATGGGCGGATCGAAGCAGAACCCCCATTGGTGTTCGGCCATGTTGAAAGCCACTAGGCTTTCAAACATCGGCACTTCAACTTGCTGGCCTTGCCCTGTGGCAGTTCGGTGCGCGATGGCGGCAAGCATGCCGATGCTGGCATGCAGTGCGCCAATCTTGTCCGCAAAGATAGAAGGCATGAAGCGTGGCTGACCTGCTACGGCAGTTTGTAATTGCGCAAGGCCCGAGGCCGCTTGACCAATGTCGTCGTAGGCTGGTCGCCCTGCATAGGCGCCTTCGTCGCTGTAGCCTGTGACGTGGCAGTACACGATGCTTGGGTTGATCTGCTTGAGCGTTTCATAGTCAAGGCCGAGCTTGTTGGCGGCCGGTGTTCTGAGTGAGTGCAGCAACACGTCGGTGTCTTTCAACAAGCTGCGCAGGATGGCCTGACCTTCAGCTTTTTTCAGGTCGACCACAATACTCCGCTTGCTGCGGTTGCTGGAGAGAAAGAACGAGCCCATCAATGGTGAACGTCTTGGCCCAATTGAGCGTGTGAGATCGCCCTCAGGTGGCTCGAGTTTGATCACATCTGCGCCGAGGTCACCCAGATACTGGCCTGCCAGCGGGCCGAGAATCATCGAGGCAATCTCGAGGACGCGGATGCCTGCCAGTGGTCCAGGGTTTGTGTTTTGGGGTTTCATGGCCTTGTGTTTCAGAGAATTGCCAGTGGGGTCAGCGGGCTACCGGTGGCGCCAACGATGGGCAGCGCTGCGGCGACAAAAAGGAACTCGCGTCGGCCAGTGCGAACCAGTGGTTCTAGCAGCAGACCTTCAAGCAAAGGAATACCAAAATCACGGATCACACATTGGTGTACAGGGAACACGGTACCGTTTGCGAAGGGCAACACCTCGACAGCGTAGTTGTCGGCACCAATGAGGGAAACGTCTTGTTGCGCCAGCCAGAGACCTGCCTCGTGGTCAATGCCAGGCTCTGTATTGAAGTCGACATCGTGTACGCCTTTTTGAGCGACCAACCAACCGGTATGCAGCAGTACCGCGTCGCCGGGCTCGATCTGAAGTTGTGCAGCAGCAAGGCAGGCTTCAAGGTCAGCCCGCGAGACCACTTCGCCACCGTGCAAGGGGCGGCCTCGCAAGCCGACCACGTCTAGTAGCAAGCCACGGGTGACGGCTGGCGGCATTTTTTCTACCCCAAGTCGTGTGGCGCCGCTGGTACTGCGCATGGTTTCTTCACGGTAGTTGTTGAACATGCGGCTGTCACACCAAGCGTGACAAAGCGCGTCGATGTGGGTGCCGATGTGCAAAGGCATGACCACGGTGTCTTCTGCAAACTGGAAACCGCCGGGACGCTTGGCGCCTGCAGCGTAATCACCGCCGTCGCGTCCCATGAAATGTTGCAGCCCCGCACGGTGGCGTGGTACAGGGGTTTTGTCAGAGAGAAGTTGTGCAAGCCGCACCACCTGGCCAGTCTGCACCAAGCCAGCTGCGCGCTTGACTTGCGCGGGGCCAATAAGGTTGAGTGCGCCTGCTTCATCTTCTGCACCCCAGCGACCCCAGGCATTCGGGCGCTCGTTCAAGAAGCTGTCTTCGCTCATGGTTTGGGCTCTCCGTTGGTTGGCAGAAGTGTATGCAACCTAGCCTTCTGCACTTTGCCAGTGGTGGTCAGGGGTAACTTTATTTCGGTGGTGAAGTGGAACTGATGCGGTACTTTGTAGGCGGCCATTTCATTCTTGCAGAATGCCAACAACTCAGCGTGCACAGGTATCAGTCCGGCTTCGGGAATGACAATGGCAACAAGCGCCTCGTCCAGACCCGGATGCGGTACGCCAATCACATAAGCAGTGCGGACAGCAGGATGGCGCATCAGCACCTCTTCGACTTCGGCGGGGGCGATGTTGATACCGCCACTCTTGATCATTTCCTTGATGCGGCCCTTGAAGTACAAGCGGCCATCGGCATCGAGCAAGCCTAAGTCTCCTGTGCGAAAGAAGCCGCTTTCGTCGAAGGATTCTTCAGTTTTTGCTGGATCCTTGAGGTATTCCCTGACCACTGGTCCTTTAACCCTGATCTCACCCACTTCGCCCGCAGGCTGTGGCTCTCCCGAGTCGATGTGGCAAATGCGCAAGGTCACACCAGGCAGAGGAAGGCCGACAGATTGCAGCCTTATCGCGAGTGGGTCGTGCGCATCCGTCACAGCGCAATTGCCATATGTTTCGCTCAGACCGTAGATGTTGCAGATCTCGCGCACGCCCAAGTCAATGGTGCGTTGAACCTGCTCAGGTGTGCCGATGGTGGCGCCGCTGCGCAGCGAGGAGAGGTCGAACTGCGCGCGCTTAGGGTGCTCCCACAAGGCTTGAACGATGTTGGGTGTGCCATAGAAAATGGAGCAGCGCTCGCGCTCGATCAGCGCTAACGCCTCACCGGCATCAAAGCTTTCTTGCAACACCACGCAGCCGCCGTGGGTGAGCAAATTGGGCGCTGCATTGACAATCCCAAAACTCCAGAACAACGATACTGCCAACCACAGCCTGTCGTGCTGCGTGACGTGCTGTCGCTCACCAATCTGGAAGGAGTTGCTGATCCAGTAACCGTGCTGCAGCAGGATGCCTTTGGGCGCGGCGGTGGAGCCAGAGGTGTATAACAACATAGCGTCGTCGTCAGGTTGCACCGCATGTGCTGCTATGTCTACCTGTTCTTGAGTTATGGCCTGACCGCGGCGCAACAGTTCGCTCCAGTTGAGTTCGCCATTCAGTTCGCCGCTAATTTCACTGGTGAGCTCAGACGCCACCGCAGGCGCCAAGTGATCATCGATCCAGACAAGGCTTTGCAAACGGTTCAGGGAGCCACGGCCACGGATGCCGGCAATGGCAGCGCGGAAATCTTGGCTGCGAAGCCGGTCTGCAGCCACCAAGCAACTGACTTCGGCATGCGACAGGGTGTATTCGAGTTCTCGAGCGGAGGACCAGGTGTTCAGGCCCACTGACACGGCGCCGATTTGCTGAATAGCCAGAAATGTGATCAGCCATTCTGCTCGGTTACCCATGAGGATGGCAACGCGATCGCCACGCGTCACGCCAAGCGCAAGGAGCCCGCGCGCCAAGCTGTTGGTTTCATCAAGAAGCTGCGCATAGGTATAGCGGCGCGTGCCGTCAATCAGCGCTTCATTGCTGGCGAAGCGCCTGGCTTGCTCCTTGATCAGCAGCGGAATGGTCCTGGATTCGGGCATGCTCATGGCATTATTTGAGATGTTGAGTATTTCGAAATTTGGAAAACTATTCCATAATTAGGAAATAGTAACGCCCCCGAGTCTGCTCGGCAAGTTATTTTTTTATAACAGCTTGACGGATTGTCTGACTTCAGATAATTTCCATCATCCGAATTTAGTTTCGAAATTACGAATTTTTAATGTGAGTCCGCACCGACCATGAGCCCAGAGCGCTACCTGAGAACCTTCGACATCCTCAAGCTGCTGACCGAGCGAAATACCCCTTTGCGCCTGACAGAAATCAAACAGGCTCTAGACCTACCTGTGAGCAGCCTGCACAACATGCTGCAGACCATGGTGAGCGCTGAGGTGGTCACGATCGATGACGACCTGCGCTATGGCGTCGGTCCGCGCACAGTGTCGCTTGCGTTGCGCACCGTCCAGTCGCTTGACCTGCGCACGGTGGCACGGCGGCCGCTGCAGGACCTTGCGCGCGAACTTGGTGACGACGTTTACCTGGCCATGCGAGTTGGCCAACGGGTCATTTACGTGGACCGTGTTTTAGGCAACCAGCGAATCTCACTGGACATTCGACTGGGCGAGCCATTGATGATGCACTGCACTGCCACTGGAAAGTTATTTGCTGCACTCGATGGGCGGCTCGAAGCTCATGCGCTTGCAGGCAAGCTGCCCAAAATGACGCCCGTCACCATCACCGATCCGCAGCAGTTAAAGAAGGAATACGCTCGCATTCGTGACGTGGGCTTCTCGAGAAGCGAGGAGGAAGCCATGGCCGGCGTGGTGGGCTATGCCTTGCCAATACGCGACGGGACGGGGAACGTTGTTGCAGCAGTGCACGTGTCGGTGCTGTCCACCCGCGCAACCAAAACGCACGAGCGCAAAATATTGACAGAGGCGCGTGCCTGTGTTGATCAGATTGACAAACAATTGGGCCACGAACACCGCGGCACACGAAGGAAAGCTTCCACATGACAAACAGTGACCGCAATACCCATACCCCAAAAGATTTGCGCGGTGCGCTCACTGGACTGAAAGTGCTAGATGCAAGTCGGCTGCTACCTGCCGCCCTCTGCACCCAACTGTTGGGTGATCTTGGAGCTGATATTCTGAAGGTGGAGGAGCCTGGACGCGGCGATTACCAGCGTAGCTTCCCGCCAATGGGCAAGGTCGACTCAGGCACATTCCTGCTATGCAACCGAAACAAGCGAAGCATGACCTTGAACCTCAAGCACGAGGAAGGCAAAAAGATCTTTCGCGAACTCGCTGCGCAGTCCGATGTGGTGGTCGAAGGTTTTCGTCCTGGCGTAATGGACCGTCTAGGCTTAGGTTACGAAGAACTCAAGAAGATCAACCCTCGTCTGGTTTACTGCGCCATCTCCGGCTATGGTCAGGACGGACCTTATCGGCGTGTTGCGGGGCATGACCTCAATTACCTTGGCGTTATCGGGGCGCTGCCCCTCTTTGGCAAAGCGGGCGAAGGTCCGATGGTGCCTGGGCTCCTTGCCGCAGATATTGGTGCTTCGATGATTGGCGCCTGGGGCATTCTGGCAGCCGTGCTCGCGCGACAAAACACAGGAGAAGGCCAGTTCGTCGATGTCTCCATGATGGACGCCGCTGTGGCGTTCCTTACCTACCATGCGGCGGAGCCCTTGTTTGGCAGCGTGGAGCCCAAGGGGGGTGAATACCGCAATACTGGCGGCGCGCCCTGCTACGGCATTTTTCGCTGCAAGGATGGTCACTATGTGACGCTGGGCGCGCTTGAGGATCATTTTTGGGCTCGCTTTTGCGATCTCGCAGGCGTGCCACAGCTGAAGGAAGATCAGTTTCCCGAGGGCGATGCCCGTGAGAGCCAGTTCCAACTGATGGAGAATGTCTTTCGCCAGCGAACAAGACAGGAATGGGTTGACCTGTTTTTTGCCAACGACATTCCTGGTGGCCCTGTCAATTCCATGCGTGAGGCATTCGACGACCCGCACATGCGTGCGCGTCAAATGCTGTTGCATGTAGACCATCCGATCGAGGGCCGCATTCCGCAGCTGGGTTTCCCAGTGAAGTTCTCTGGCACACCGGCAAGCATCAACTCGCCACCACCTTCGCTTGGGCAGCATACGGGTGATGTGCTTGCGGCACTTGGTTACGATGCGGCTCGCATCGCCACGCTTGCTCAAAACGGCACCACTTGACTCAACATTGGCACCCTCATGAACACTCCTGAAGTTTTGATTGAACACTCAGACGGCCTGGTCATCATCACCATCAATCGGCCTGAGCAAAAAAATGCAGTCAACCGCGCTGTCTCTTACGGTGTGTGCGAAGCCATCGACGAGATGGAGCGCAACCCTGCTTTGCACGCCGCCGTCTTGACTGGCGCGGGCGGTACCTTCTGCTCGGGCATGGACCTCAAAGCTTTCCTGCGCGGAGAATCGCCTCGAGTGGAAGGGCGCGGCATCTTTGGCATTGTCATAACGCCACCTAAAAAACCTTTGATTGCTGCCGTCGAAGGCCACTGCCTTGCTGGTGGCTTCGAGGCCATGCTGGCCTGTGACCTTGTGGTGACCGCACGCAATGCCACTTTCGGCATCCCTGAAGTCAAGCGCGGCCTTGCTGCCGCTGCGGGTGGATTGATGCGTCTGCCACGTCTGGTGCCGCAGCGCATTGCTATGGAGATGGCGCTGACTGGTGAAATGTATTCTGCTGAACGCTTGGCGCCTTTCGGCCTTTTCAATGCTGTGGTGGAGCAAGGCCAGGCCTTGCCTGAAGCCATCGCGCTTGCGCGGCGTGTGATTGCCAATGCCCCAATGTCTGTCGCTGCCAGCAAGCGTGTCATCGTTGAACAGCGCGACTGGCCGCTGGACCGCATGTTTGCCCTGCAAGATCCGATCACTGCGCCGGTGCTTGCATCAAAGGATGCACGAGAGGGCGCCCTGGCGTTTGCTGAGCGTCGTCCGCCTGTGTGGGGTGGTGAGTAGGCGGTTCTGTTTTTTGCTGTTCTTTCTGAGTTTGCTGAGGTCGCTGGGCGAGATTGTATGGGGTGGGCTCCTCATACTGGGGTACCAGAAATCGTTGCCCGCCCATACACCTTCACCCAGACTGCTCAACGCTTTCAGCCAACAAGCTGACTCATTAACAAATTTATAAAAGCCACATTAAATCAATAGATCACCAACGGCGAATAAACACACAAAATCAAGCATCTCTAAAACCCAGCGATGAAGAAATTCTGAAAATTCATAGTCTTTGGTGGCGCCATTGCATTGGCCTGCGTATTGCTAGTGGCTTGTGTCAGTTTAGCGTCTCGTTCTAGCCTTCACTTTGGCCCTGACATGCAGCATAACGTCTGCGCAGACTACGGCATTCTTTTTGGCGCGTCGGATTTTCCAATCGAGAGACTTCACTTGGCCTGATAGGACCGCACAATCAACGACGTTGACTTGGGTGACCACTTCGAACGGATGATCTTTGATTTTGGTGGACATCGGGCAACAGGCCATCAAGCCTGTTTTGCCGTTCGCGAATACGATGAACACACCTTGGCCGTACTCAAGTTCATGTCCGCAGCGCGTGGATCAGTTGATTAAGCGGTTTATCCGCTAGTAGGGGCTTTAGCGAATCTCTCGGTCTAAAGCCATGGGTAGTGGCGCTGCCCCAATATTTAGAAAGATGAACTGGACACCAAGTGCTTGATTTGCTTGCCCATCAATAACTTAGGCGGTTTGTGATGAAGTATGGCCTGCCCCGCCAAATTGTCAAGCAATTAGGGGCCCTTAGGGGCCTCTATTTTTTTGCCCAAAGATTTCCTCTCGAAACCAAAATTGTGCTGACCTCAAGTTTGTAGTGCTTCTTCTTAGGTTTTAGAAAAAAGCCGATGAATAGCACTTCGCAGCCATGCATGGCCCGGGTCTTTTTGCAGGCGCTGGTGCCAGTGAAGCTGAACATCAATCACTGGCGCTTTCAATGGCGTCGGCACTGCGCGCACTTGGCCGTGTTGCACGCAAAAGTCGGCCAGATCTTGGGGCACGGTTGCCATCAGGTCTGTCGATTCAATGATGGGCAACAGGCTCAAAAAATTGGAGATCTCTAGCACCACGTGTCTTGTGATGCCTTGTTGCAAAAGGTGTTTTTCAAAAACATGCTCGCGGCCATGGGGCTTGACGACCACATGGGAGGCTGCCATGAAATCGTCTAGGCTCATTTTCTCGCCTATCACAGGATGTTTTGTTCTGACCAAACTCACATGCGATGAGCGCATCAAGCGCTGCTGAAAAAAGCCCGCCTTCTGCAAATCTGGAAAGTAGCCCATTGCCAGATCGGCTGCGCCAGATTCCAAACTTTCAGCAGCGGCATGTCTTGGCATAGCCAAAGTGCACAGTTTCAATTGAGGTGCTTCGCGCGTCAACATGGCCAAGATGCGAGGCAAGAAATTAGCTTCACCAATGTCGGGCATCAGCACCGTGAAAGTTCGAGTAGACGAGCGTGCTTCAAACTGGGTGGGTTGCAATATTTCACTTTGCACCATCTGAACAACCTGCCTAACCGCCGCGCTCAATTGCAAAGCGCGGGGTGTGGGTTTCATTTCTAATCCAGCTCGAATGAACAAAGGGTCATCTAGCAAGAGTCGCAAACGACGCAAAGCCGAACTCATGGCGGGTTGACTCAGGCCAATGGCTTCGCCAGCGCGGGTTACATTGCGGTGTTCCAGCATGGCGTGAAAGGCCACCAGAAGGTTTAAATCGACGGCTGCAATATTCATCGGCTGAATTCTACCTATTCAAATAATTGTCTGGATGAATTAATTGTCGGTCTCTAAACTGAGTGGCTTGAATCTAGTTCCAATCTTTGGAGACTCCCAATGAATGTTCTCAATTAACATGAACAGCTTCACGACATGCCCTTGCGGTGTCGATGTGCATTCGCACATCATTCCGCACGATTTTCCAGACTATTTGGGGGGCGCTGCCCCTGCAGGTTGGCCTTCCATGGCGCCAGCGCATGCGTGCCATCGGCACGTCATGATTGACGGTAAAAACTACCGCACCGTTTCAGACAAAAGCTGGTCTACCACCAAGCGGTTGGCCGATTTTGATGAAATGGGTCTGAGCCTCCAGGCCATTTCGCCCATGCCAGAGTTGCTCTCGTATTGGCTTGCCCCAGCAGCCGGGGCGCAGCTGGCCCGCTACCTAAATGAACAGATTGCACTCATGGTGGCAGAGTCCACTGGACGTCTGGTGGGCCTGGGTGCAGTGCCTTTGCAAGACATCGATTTAGCACTCAAAGAACTGACCTATCTCAAGCACAGCCTTGGCTTTGCAGGCGTGGAAATTGGCAGCAACATCAATGGTGTGCCCATTGGCGACATGCGTTTCGATTCGTTCTTTGAAGCTTGCGAGGCGCTTGACTTGGCGGTCTTTGTGCATGCGCTCCGACCCACAGGCATGGACCGCCTGGTGGGCCCAGCCCCTCTGCAGCAGGTGCTTGCCTATCCTACGGATGTGGGCTTGGCTGCTGCTTCTGCAATCACAAGCAATTTGATGATTCGCCGGCCACGCTTGCGAATCGCATTCAGTCACGGGGGTGGTACTTTGGCCATGCTCTTGCCTAGGTTAGAGCAGGCTATCTCGGTGTTTCCTGACCTGCGCGAAACGGTACATAATTCTCCCATCAATCAGGCTCGTTCTTTTTATTTCGACACACTCGTTTTTGATACACCGACGTTGAAACACTTGGTGGCATTGTTCGGCGACACGCAATTGATGATTGGCACCGACTACCCGTTCAACTTCCATGAGCCTCGACCTGTGCAGCGCATTGGGCAAGCCGGCTTCGATGCTGGGGTCGTCCAACAATTGGTCCAGACCAATGGTCTGAGATTTTTGGGCTTGCCCGCACTTCCTTGAAAACGATTTATGACCCACGCCTCTTCATTGATTTCTGCCCTGCGCAGTGTTGCGCTCACGGTGCCAGACCTTACTTTGGCCGAAGATTTCTTCACTCGCACCTGGCATTTGCAGGTGGTGGCCCGCACGGACAACGCTTTGTATTTGCGCGGCGCAGGTTCAGACCACCATCTGCTGGCTTTGCACCATGCCCCAGGCGCAGCGCGTATTCTGCACATCACGCTTAGAGCGCGCAGTTTGAATGCGCTGTCACTGGCTGCGCAAAAAACGGTGGCCGCAGGTGGCCATGTGCTTGCGCCGACTGCGCCTTTGACTGAACCTGGCGGTGGCCAGGCCATGACCTTGACAGATCCCGATGGCCGCGTGTTCCGTTTGGTGTACGAAGACGAGCAACTCGATACCATCGATGCGCCAGACATGCCTCTGCGCCTAGCCCATGTGGTGCTCAACAGCAGCCATATTGAGAACACTCGCCAATTCATGGAAACAGCTTTGGACTTTTCGATGTCGGACCGCACCCGCATCATGGCTTTCATGCGTTGCAACAACGACCACCACAGTGTGGCGCTGGGTGACACCGATAACAATGCGCTGAACCACATTGCTTTCTTGATGCCTGACATCGACGCCGTCATGCGCGGTGGTGGCCGTATGCAAGAGGCAGGCTTCCCCATCGAATGGGGTCCAGGGCGGCACGGTCCAGGTGACAACGCCTTCAACTATTTCATTGGCCCCTTTGACCTTGTCATTGAGTACACCGCCGAGGTGGAGCAAATCGATGACAGCTACCAGACCGGCCAACCGAGCGACTGGACCTGGCCGCCTGGCCGAGTCGATCAGTGGGGCATTTCGCCACCACCCAGTGCACGCCTGAAAGAGGCGCAGCGTGCTGTTGTGTTTGCCAGTTGAAGGAGACCTCAGTGTTTGATGTCGCCATCGTTGGATTTGGACCTACAGGCGCGGTGGCAGCGGGCCTATTGGGTTTGCAAGGTATCCGTACGTTCGTGTGCGATGAACAGACTGCGGTGTATGACAAGCCGCGCGCGATTGCACTAGACCACGAAATCATGCGCGTGTTTCAGCAGCTGGGCATCGCTGAAGCACTAGAGCCCTATATGGAGCCCTTCACCAACTCTGAGTTTTATGGTGTAGAGGGGCAGCTCATTAAATGCATGTCCACTGTGGCGCCGCCTTACCCGCTGGGCTTCTCGCCTTCCTTGGTGTTTACACAACCCGCATTAGAAGCTGTATTGCGTCAGCGTATCGGCAGCATGCCATCTGTGCAAGTGAAGTTAGGTCATCAAGTAACAGGTTTGCAGACAAGCGATGACGCGGTCTCACTGACCGTCTCCGATGCACAAGGACAGCTTAGCCAAGTGACAGCGCGCTATCTGATTGCATGCGACGGGGCTTCGAGTTTTGTTCGAAAACAAGTTGGTATTGAATTAGAAGATTTAGGCTTTGACGAACCGTGGCTGGTGGTCGATGTCAAAGTGAACGACAAAGGCATGGCCAAACTGCCCAAAGTCAGCGTGCAATATTGCGAACCGCAAAGGCCTTGCACTTATGTCATCGGCCCCAAAAACCACCGGCGCTGGGAAATCGCTATCAACCCGGGCGAGGACCCTCACCAGATGGCCACACCCGAAGCGACTTGGAAGCTTTTGTCGCGCTGGCTGAAGCCTGATGAGGCCACCTTGTGGCGTCAGGCTAGCTATCAGTTTCATGCACTGGTGGCCAAAGAGTGGCGTCACAAGCGAGTGTTTCTTGCGGGCGATGCCGCACACCAACAACCGCCATTCTTAGGCCAAGGTATGTGCCAAGGCATTCGTGATGCAGCCAATCTTTGCTGGAAGCTTACCGATGTGGTTCGCGAGCGCGCAAGTGATGCATTGCTAGACAGCTATTGCACTGAACGCAAGGGCCATGTGACCGAGTTGACTTCACGCATCAAAGGTATTGGTCAATTGGTGGGCCAGCGTGATCTGCAAAAAGCCAGGGAGCGTGACGCCAGATTGCTGGCTGAATGCGGCGGTCAGGTGCAGCCCACACCGCGGCAAAACGTTCAGCCCGCACTTGTTGGTGGCTGTCTGGATACGTCCAAGCATTCGGCGGTGGGCACCTTGTTTCCGCAAGCTTGGATTGAACAAGCGACCAGTCCCCTGCGCATGGATGAGTTGCTCGGCTGTGGCTGGCGCTTGATGCTGCAATCTGATGTAGATGCCTCTTGGACACACGCTGCAAGCGCTGCTCAGCCAGGCTTGAACCTGAAAGTGCAAAGACTGAATGCGCCCGGTTTTCAAGAGTCTTCTGGGGTGCTGGCGTCATGGTTTGAGCGCATGGCTTGCCAGGCGGCGCTTGTGCGCCCAGACCACTATGTCTTTGGCGCTTTCAACAGCGCACAAGAGCTTCAGGCCGCGCTGGTTGAGAAGAGTGTCATATTTTTTAAAAATGAAACAGGAGACAAGCATGCAAAGAAGATCATTCAATAAAGCGTTGTTATCGGCAGCTGCCGCATTGACCACAGGTACGCAGGGCGTAGCTTGGGCGCAGGCTTGGCCTGCTCGGCCTATCAAGTGGATCTTGTCGCAGCCTCCAGGTTCAGGGCCAGATATCTTGGCGCGTTTTGTCGCTGACAATTTGAGCCGTCGCCTGGGCCAGCCCATTGTGGTGGACAACCGACCTGGTGGACAAAACGTCATTGGTGCGCAAGCAGCCATGCGTTCTCCGGCCGACGGCTACACTTTTTATTACGCCACCACCGCGGCCATGGTCACCAACGTCTTTACTTTCAAGGCTTTGCCTTACGACCCCGAGAAAGACTTTGCGCCTGTGCGTTTGATTGGTCGCAGTCCGTTTGTCATCGCTGCAGGTCCCGCTTTCAAAGGCAACACCTTGGCCGATGCCATTGCTCTGGCCAAAGCTCAGCCCGAAAAAGAGGCCATTGCCACGGAAGGTCCCAAAACCTTTTCGGGCATGCTGGCCGATTCTTTTGCCGCCATGGCGGGTATCAAGTACACCCACGTGCCGTACAACAAGGCACCTGAGGCCATTCAGGATTTGATCGGCGGTCGCTTGAACTTCATTTGTCTACCAGAGGCCGCACTCTTAAGCTACATCCGTTCTGGCCAGATCAAGGCGCTGGCAGTTAGCTCAGCCCAACGAACAGCCAACTTGCCCAATGTGCCCACCTTGTCCGAGACCTTTGCTGGTTTTGAATACACCGGCTGGAACGGGCTGTTCGCGCCTACAGGAACGCCTGCGGCTATTTTGGAAAATGTCAATCGTGAACTGGAGGCGGTACTCAAACAGCCTGAAGTTGGTCAGCGCTTGTTGGCATTGGGTTCAATTCCGGAAGTCAAAATGAATGTGGCTGAGTTTGACGCATTCATGCGTGCTGAAAGAACACGCTGGGCGGGCATTGTGAAGGCGATTGGCATCAAGCCGGAATGAGTCAGATGGAGGGCTGATATGGGTTGACTATCCAAACCCTCAGCCTTCGTAAAACCAGTTGGATAAGCGCCAAGCCCATACTCAAAGCGACTTGGCCAGATCCGACACCAACTGGCGAAACCATCGATGACTGGGCTCATTGTGAGTCCGTTCGTGCCAGTACATGGCTTGCCTGATTTCTGCAATCGCCATTGGAATCGGCACCACCTGCAATGCAAATTTGGTTGCCAGAACGCGCGCAAAACGCTCTGGCAGGGTGCCGATCAGGTCTGAATTCGTCACCACGTTGCACAGCGCTAAAGCGTCTTGTACTTTGTACTTAACCTCCAGTTGCCGATGGCGCAACAACACGGCCGCTTCTATTGCCCGTCTGGCACTTGTCATCCGTTCGCTTTGGACCACATGCGGAATGGACATGAACTGCTCCTCAGTGATCGATCCTTTGATCAATGGATGACCAGCGCGCGCCACGCAAACCAAGGGGTCGCGCATCAGCCTTTTGGCGCGCAGTGCTGGCGCAGATTCGGGCCACCAGCCCAAGCGAAAATCAAGTTCACCGCGTTCAAGCCACTCCAAAGCCCTGGCGGGTTGGGCGCTTCGAAAAGTCACGCGCACCATGGGCGCTTCTTCATTGAGCCGTGCGATCAGCTTTGGCAACAATAGGTATTCAACGTACTCGGCCGTCATGACGGTGAACTCATGGCTTGATTCGGCCGGCCGGAAAACGGATCGCTTTTCCATCAGTCGGTAGGCTGCCGACAAGGCCTCTCTCACTTGCGGCTCCAGAACCAGTGCCCGTGCGGTGGGTGTCATGGCATCCCGCCCTCGGGCCAGCAGCGGGTCGTCAAACAGCGTGCGCAACCTGCCAAGTGCGTGGCTCATGGCGGGCTGACTCAGGTTCAGCCGCTTGGCGGCTCGGGACACACTGCGCTCCGTCAGCAAGGCTTCAAAGCAGCGTAGCAGCTGGAGGTCAAAATTCAGATTGATATTCACGTCATCAATATTTGACATTGATCAAGACTCGTTTCCAAAATATTTCCACTAATTATGATGGAACCCAAATTTAAACATCATCCTGCTTAAAAAAGGCCATCATGAGTGCAGTAAAAAATGGTGAATTGAAGCCGATGACGGCGCAAGAAACATCTTTCAAAAGCGCAGTCCTTCCCATCGTCGACGGGCGCTTGTACGCCCTGCAAAACTCGTTTGCACTGGGGGGGCGGGCCAGTGCTTACCCAGCCAATGCAGAGGGTTATTCGGTCTGTAATTGCTACCTTCTCAAGGAAGGCAACCGCGCGGTTCTGCTCGACTCCGGCCTGACAGTGCATGCTGAATCTCTTATTTCTCAAGTCGCCAGCCTCATTGACCCAGGAACCCGCTTGTCGGTGTACCCCTTGCGCATCAATGAGTTCATGTCGGTTGCCAACGTCGAGGCGCTGGCAGATGCGTTTGATGTGGAGCAGTGCTATTCGAGCAACGCAGATGCAGCGGTATGGGTGGACTTTGGTGCGCGTTCTGACAAGCCTGGTGCCAAGGTCTCTCCGCTGGTCACCACCATGGTCAAGCGCAGCCAGCGGCTTTTTGTGGGCGATGAGGACCGCGGTCGCGCCCTTGAGGCCTTTCAAGCGCCCATCCGTCTCATCGGCACGCGCTGGATCTACGACGAAGTGACCCGCACGCTGTTTACCTCGGACAGCTTTTCGTGGGAGTGGAGCCAATCAGATGACGGCCCTTGGTTTCTCGACAACGCCACGTGCAGCACCACCGCCGCCCACGTGCGTAGCTTTTTGTTAAACACCCGTTACTGGTGGCTAGAGGGCGGCGACACCGCAACACTGCGCCGCAAACTCGCGCTGGTTTTTGAGCAGTACGACATCGAAAATCTGGCTCCTGGCTATGGTCGAGTTTTGCGCGGTCGGGACTTGGTCCAACGCCAATACCAAATGCTCGACCAAGTGCTGGCTGGCTTGGACAAAAGCGTGGTGCAAGCGCGCTACGTAGACCGTGACGAAATCAGATAACAGTTAACACATCACAGATAGTTAAGGCACTTCCCATGCAAATTCAAAAAACACTGCCGCGCGAACTGGTTCCTGGACTCTTCTGGCTGGGCGATTGCCTGGAACAAAAGACGGCGGGCAAGATTTACCACACCTACAACGCCGCTTACTTGCTGGTTGGCACCGATGCCTGCGCCATTGTGGAGACCGGCCACCCGAAAGACTTTCCGCTGATCAGCCGTCAGCTAGATGGTCTGTTGCCTGGCCTGCCGCCCCTTAAATACCTTTTTGTCACGCATCAGGAAACACCTCATTCGGGTGGCCTGGGTCGGATCATGCACAAATACCCAGAGGTATTGCTGTGCGGCGACATGTGTGACTACGCGCTGGCTTTTCCGCAATTTGCCCATCGCATGGTGGCCATGAAGGGCGGAGACGAAATCGATCTTGGCGGACGTGCGCTCAGGTTGGTAGAGCCCGTGATCAGAGACTTGCGCACAACCTGGTGGGGCTTTGATACTCAGGAAAAAGTGCTGTTCCCAGCGGACGGTTTTGCTTACAGCCACTACCACGAAGATGGCCACTGCGGCATGTGCGCCGAAGAGGCTATTTCGCTAGACATTCCCGAAGTTTCGGCCGTCTTTGCCGACCGGGCTTTGTTCTGGACCAAGTTCACCAACATGAACATCTACATTGACCGCTTGCAATGGCTGCTGGACACCCTCGAGGTCAAAGCCATTGCCCCGACGCATGGGTTGCCCATCATGGATCCCGCACTCACCGTGCCGCGCATCAAAGAGGGTCTGCTTTACGGCAGTGCGGTGGCCGAAATGGGCCCCGACGCTGGCGGCCTGGCAGCAGATCCGATGGAGAAAAGACTCATTGAAAGGATCTGATCCATCGCATGGGCTCATGACCTGAAGCTCAGATTTTTGTGTGCGTCATAGGTATTGATGCAGTTGTGCAACATATAAAAAAGGAGACAAGACGATGAAATTCGCTAGCCACTCAAGGTTTTTTTGCAGTGACTCAGGCGTGGCCTTTTTGCCGGCCATGACTTCCTCAAGGCGCAAGCTGACGGCGGCGCTGGTGCTTGGTTTGAATGCGCTGCTCATGGGAGGTGTCAGCCCCGCTCTGGCTCAAACTTACCCCAGCCGGCCCATCACGGTCGTGGTACCCCAAGCAGCGGGGGGTGGCATGGATGCTATTGCTCGCGCCGTAACCTTGAAGATGGGTTCCCTTCTCAACACCTCGTTTGTCGTTGACAACAAACCTGGCGCCGGTGGCAACATTGGCGCAGCCCAAGTGGTCAAGGCGCAGCCCGACGGGCACACCATCTTACTGGGCCAAACTTCACAGTTTGCAATCAACCCGCACCTTTACTCGCAAATGAGCTTTGATCCACTCAAGGACCTGGTGCCTGTGGTCATGCTCGCTGATGCGCCCAACGTGATTGTGGTGGGCGCTGATTCTCCCTTTCGCACGCTCGCCGACATTGTGGCCGCTGCAAAAGCCAGCAAAAACATGCTTGATTTCGCCACACCGGGCGCCGGCACACCCTCGCACCTGATTGGCGAGATGTTCCAGGATGTGGCCGGTATCAAATTGGTTCACGTCCCTTACAAAGGCGCGCCTGCGGCCATCACCGACACCATTGCCGGTCGTACCGCCTTCATGCTGTCTTCCATCCCATCGGCCTTGACTCAGATTCGCAACGGCAAGATGCGCGCCATTGCCGTTTCTGCAGACAAGCGCAGCCCCTCTTTGCCTGATGTGCCCACCATTGCAGAGGCGGGTTATCAGGGCTTCAATGCAGGCACCTGGTATGGCTTGTTTGTACCCGCTAAAACGCCCGAAGCGGTTATCCAGCGCCTGAACGCCACTGCCAACGAGGCTTTGAAGGCAGAAGATGTGATTGCCCGCGTTAAGAACGAAGGCGGCACGATTCTGGGTGGCACCAAAGAAATATTTGCCGAAAAGATCCGCCAGGACCACGCCAAACTTGGCAAGGCTGTGCGGGACTCTGGCGCCAAGATCGACTAAGGCTGGGCCAAGACCATGCAAACGCTAGACATTTTCAATGTCCCCACCGCTAGCCGATGGCGTCTGTGCATTGGTTTGGCCATTGTTTTTGGTGGCATTGCCGTACTGATCAACGCTTTGTATGTGCGAATGACCCTAGACGATGCTCGCATGGGTGGCGCTTTGCTAGGCGGGCTGATGGCCGCCTTGGCCACAGCGCTGGGGACCTTGCCTGTTCTGCTTTCACATCAGTTGTCACAAAAAACCTACGACACCCTGCTTGGGTTTGGTGCTGGTGTGATGCTCGCGGCTTGTTCGTTTTCTCTGATCATTCCCGCTCTGGCTGCTGCAAAACTGCAAGGTGCGGGCGCATGGGGTTCTGGAGGGATTGTTGGCGCCGGCATGTTGCTAGGCGCTGGCTTTTTGCTTTGGGTTGACCGAGCCTTGCCTCATGAGCATTTGTTCAAAGGACTAGATGGCTCGCAGGCTATCGCCACCAAACGAGTTTGGTTGTTTGTTTTTGCAATTGGTCTGCACAACCTGCCGGAAGGATTGGCCATTGGTGTGGCGTTTGCGGGCTCTGACTCAACAGGCGCCGTGGCGTTGGCAACCGGCATTTCCATTCAGGACGTACCCGAGGGACTGGTGGTTGCACTGGCCCTCCGAAGTGTTGGCTACAGCAAGGGCGTGTCGGCAGGCCTTGGCGCTTTGTCCGGCCTTGTTGAGCCCTTGGCTGCAGTGTTTGGGGCCATGGTGGTTGGCCTGTCTGCAACCCTGCTCCCCTGGGGCTTGGCCATAGCAGCAGGCGCCATGCTTTTTGTGATCAGCCACCAGATCATTCCAGAGTCGCACCGCAAAGGTCACGAGTCCTTTGCCACCACCGGTCTCATGCTGGGCTTTGTGCTCATGATGCTGCTGGACACTGCATTGGGCTAACTTGAGCCTTCAATCTGCCCTGTTAGTAACTCGGATTTTATTTTCCTCAATGATATGATCAATCAGAAACTTAGGTCGACAAGGAGACAACAGATGAGCCGCAGGAACAGCCTCAAATTTCTGGCGACCCTTTCTCTTTTGGCTGCAATGGGCTCAGTTCATGCTCAGGCCAACTATCCGAACAAGCCCATACGGCTGGTTGTGCCCGCAGCCCCTGGTGGTGCGGCTGATTTCTTCGCTCGTTTAATTGGCCCCAAGCTGGCCGATGCCATGGGTCAATCAGTGGTCATCGAGAATCGCTCGGGTGCCTCTGGCACCATTGCGGCCGATTTGGTAGCCAAGTCCGCTGGCGATGGCTACACGGTTTTGATTGGTCAATCGACCAGCGTGGTGGTGGCGCCGCATATGTATGCCAAGCTCAATTACGACACTCGAAAAGATCTCACACCGGTCACGCTGGTGGCCGAAATTCCCAATGTGCTGGTGGTGCACCCCAGCGTGCCTGTCAACAGCGTGCAAGACTTGATTAACTTGGGACGTTCCAAGCCTGATGTTTTGAACTACGGATCTTCGGGCAATGGTGCACCGACCCACTTGGCTGGCGAGATGTTTGAAATGGCCACCGGCGCCAAAATTCGCCATGTGCCTTATAGAGGTGCAGGTCCTGCCACCAATGCGCTTCTGGCTGGAGAGGTTCAGGTCATGTTTGGCCCAGCGGTTGCTGTGATGCCGCAAGTGCGCTCGGGCCGAATCAAAGCGCTGGCCGTCACATCGGCTTCTCGCTCTGCTGTTGCTCCTGAGCTTCCCACACTGGCCGAGGCTGGCCTCAAGGATTTTGAAATCACCTCTTGGTTTGGTTTGTTTGTGCCGTCTAGTACGCCAGCGGCCGTTGTCGACAAGTTGCACCGTGAAACGGCCAAGGTGCTGCGCCTGCCCGACGTGCAAGAACGCTTTGCCAAAGAAGGTGCCACAGCGGGTGGCAATGCGCCAGCTGCCTTTGCCGACTTTGTGCGTGCCGAGTACGACAAGTTTGGCAAGCTTGTTAAAACCAAGGGCATCACTGCCGATTAAAACCACGGGGGCGACCCCCTCTATTGCTCATTTTTTTTCAGGAATATTCATGACCAAAACCGAACTCACTTCCTTGCGGCCCCGGGCCGACCAGCCCATGTCGCTCAACATGAAGCTCATCTCGCACAACGAGCTTCAGGGCTTCGGTGGCATGGGCGAGGGTGTTGCCATGCAGATGGCCGACGACGGTCGTCGGATTCTTTGGCTGGCGCATGAATCAGCCCCCAAGAACTTCACTGGTGTTGACGTCACAGATCCCAAAACCCCCAAGGTCATTGTCCAGACTGAGCTACCGCACATGAAGATGCGCTCCAACTCCTTGGACGTGGTGGGCAACATCATGGTGGTGGCCAATCAAGTGAAGGAGTTGGGTGACAAACCCGCTGGTATCAATATTTATGACATCAGCAAGCCTGAGACACCCAAATTGTTGTCTCACTTTGATTGCTCTGGTCCTTACTCACGCGGTGTTCATGCGGTCTGGTTTGTAGATGGCAAAACGGTGCACATGGCTGCAGGTGCGCACGACTTTCAGCCGCGTAACCCCAAGGACGATCAGATCTACCGCATCATCGATATTTCCGATCCCACCAAACCCTTCGAGAAGGGTCGTTGGTGGTATCCGGGCACCCGGGAAGGTGACAGCGCGCCACCGCCCCCACGCTTGCCAGCTCAGTTTGACACAGGCTTTCGTGCGCACAACACCAACGTCTTCCCTGAAAGGCCAGACCGTGCCTACCTCGGTTACATCGATGGTGGTGCCATTGTTCTAGACATCAGCAACACCGCTGACATCAAGATGGTGTCGCACTGGAACCATTCGCCGCCATTCAACGGCTTTACCCACACCTTGCTGCCATTGTTCGAGCGCAATCTGTGGATCGTCTCCGATGAGTGCGTGCAAGACGACGGCAAAGACTGGCCTAAATTGGTCTGGGTGGTCGACTCGCGCCTAGACAGCAACCCGCTGCCCATCGGCACCTTCCCTGCACCGCCTTACGACACCTTTGCCAAGCGGGGTGGTCGCTTCGGTGCCCACAACCTGCACGAGAATCTGCCTGTCTCTTGCTCCTTCCGTTCGGAAACGCTGTTCATCGGTACGTTCTTCAATGCGGGCGTTCGCGTCTACGACACCTCCAACCCTTACCAGGTGCAGGAAGTGGCTTATTACGTGCCGGCCGCACCCGCGCTATCGCCCCAAGGTGCTGTACAGCTCAACGACGTGTATGTGGACGATCGGAAATTGGTTTACACCGTCGACCGGTTTTCGGGTGGTCTTTACATCCTCGAAATGAATGTCTGACGGCTTTGCAACGGCGGGCGCACGTGATGTGCTCGCCAGCAAGATTCCGGTCACCCTGATCACCGGCTTTCTGGGTGCAGGCAAGACCACCCTGGTGAGCAAACTCATACGGCACCCCGATATGGATCGAGTGGCCGTGGTGATCAATGAGGTGGGCGAGATTGGGATCGACAACGATCTGGTCAAGATGTCGACCGAGAACGTGAGCTTGCTGGCCAACGGCTGTCTGTGTTGCAGTGTGCGCACCGATTTGCAAGACACGCTGCGTGAGCTCTTTGGTGAGCGACGCGCTGGACTCATCCCTGATTTTGATCGCGTCATTATCGAGACCACGGGACTGGCCGATCCAGGCCCCGTGATTCAGACATTGTCGAGCGACACCATGCTGGGCGCACACTACCGACTTGATGGGGTGGTCACCTTGGTCGACGCCATCAACGCACCAGACCAGATGGCTCGTCAGCCAGAGTTTCAACAGCAGGTGGCGCTGGCCGATCGCGTCTTCATCACCAAGGCTGACTTGGCTGAGCCTCAAGCGCTGGCGTCGCTGGCTCAGGACATTGCCAGCATCAACCCGCGTGCCGACATTCAAAGTTGCCCTATGGGCGAAGTGCACCCGCGTGAGCTCAAAGGGCTGGGCCTGCAAAGCAATCGGGCGAGTGCCGATACGCTGCGTTTTTTGGGCGAGCTTCAAGACAATGCGTCTGCCGATGGCGAATCCAGCGGTGCCAAGGAGCCAGGCTACTTGGGCGCCCGACTGCCTGGTCGGCATCACCCTTCGGTGCGCACGCTGTCCTTGCGTTTCGATCAGCCTTTTACTTGGGCCGCTTTTTCTGCGGCTGTGGAGTTACTGATTTCATTGCGGGGTCAGGACATGCTGCGCGTGAAGGGTATTGTCAATGTCGATGGCAGTCCCGTGGTGGTGCAGGGCGTAGGCCATGTGTTCCATCCACCAGTGACGCTCGACCGCTGGCCCAGTGAGGACCAGACAAGCCGAATTGTTTTCATCACCCGCAACATGGAAGCCGATCGATTGCGGGCGCTGTTTGAGGCGGTGGGTGGTATTGGGAGCAGTGCCTCTGATTAATTGATTTAATCAAGTTTGATGCCGGCCTTGGTAATGATGGCGCCCCATTTGCGAGTTTCGCTGTCAATGAATGTTTTGAAACTGGCTGCGGTGCCACCACCAATGATCAGTCCTTGCTTGATCATGTTTTGTCTGAATGCAGGGTCGGCCATGGCCGCGTTGATGTCGGCATTCAAGCGATTGACCACATCGGCTGGTGTGCCAGCAGGTGCAAAAATACCGTTCCAAGCCAGCGCGTCAAAGCCAGGAAAACCAGCTTCGGCCACGGTTTGCAAATCGGGGCGTGAAGCCAAACGTTGTTGGCTAGTGACTGCAATCAATTTCAGTCGACCACCTTGAACCAGAGATAGCAATGCAGGCTCGACAGTGAGCAACGCTTGCGTTTCGTTTTGGGCGACTGAAAGCGCGGCGGGGGGCGATCCATTGAACGGAACGTGTGTGGCTTCAAAACCAGCAGAGGCTTTGAGTAATTCCATGGACAAATGCGACGAACTGCCAAGGCCCACAGAGGCATAGCTCACTTTGTCGCCTTGAGATTTAGACCATGCAATGAATTCACGCAAATTGTTGGCAGGGTGTGCAGCAGGCACAGCCAACACATTGGGTTGTGAGGTGGTGAGCACAATGGGCAGCAAATCCTTGGCGGGGTCGTAAGGCATTTTCTTGAACATGAAAGGTCCAAAAGCAATGGGGCCGTTGAACCCAATGCCAAGTGTGTAGCCATCTGCAGGAGCTTTGGCAACCAAGTCCATGCCAATGGTGCCGCCTGCACCTGGCTTGTTGTCAACCACCAAAGGCTGTCCCCAACGTTTGCTCAAGGTCTCACTCATGCCGCGCACAATAACGTCCAAGGAACTGCCTGCTGGGGCAGGCACAACCACTTTGACGGGTTTGGTGGGCCAAGTTTGGGCTGCAACAGGCATGGCAACCAGGCTGATCAAACAAAGGCCGGCGGTGGCCAATGTGGTTTGAAGCAGTGTGCGGCGGGTAGGGAAAGATTTCAAGATGGTCTCCATTGGAATTCGGTTTTGAGTGCCGCCATGATATCAATTTCAGTGAAAAAGCCCTTTGCGGAATAATTGGGGTCAGATCAACATTAATTTCCAATCAGTGAGGGTTGAAGGCAAGGGGGGCTGAACGATTTCTGGTACTCCAGTATGAGGAAGCCCCCCTTGCCTTC